>VFQS010000218.1_pt1 | contig 74885 bp, 74 predicted proteins | sample 3512361 | NCBI WGS metagenome assembly VFQS01 (sample SAMN10412375, study PRJNA504923) | tailings metagenome | isolation source: Relicate 1 Philex TSF3 active mining | place: Philippines | reverse complement strand
AACCTGCCGCTGATGCTCGATTCCACCGAGTGGCAGAAGATGGAGGCCGGCCTGAAGATGGCCGGCGGCAAGTGCATCCTCAACTCCACCAACTACGAAGACGGCGACGAACGCTTCTTCAAGGTGCTGGAGCTGGCCCGCGATTACGGCGCCGGTGTGGTGGTGGGCACCATCGATGAGGAGGGCATGGCCCGCACGGCGGAGCGCAAGTTCGCCATCGCCCAGCGCGCCTACCGCGATGCCCTCGAATTCGGCATCCCGGCCCACGAGATCTTCTACGACCCCCTCGCCCTGCCCATCTCCACCGGCATCGAGGAAGACCGCGAGAACGGCCTGGCCACGGTGGAGGCGATCCGGATGATCCGCCAGAACCTGCCCGGCGTGCACGTGGTGCTCGGCGTGAGCAACGTGAGCTTCGGTCTCTCGCCGGCCGCGCGGATCGTGCTCAATTCCGTGTTCCTGCACGACTGCTGCGAAGCCGGCATGGATGCGGCGATCGTGAGCCCGGCCAAGATCCTGCCGCTGGTGAAGATCAGCGAGGAGCACCAGCAGGTGTGCCGTGATCTGATCAACGACAACCGCCGTTTCGACAACGGCGTGTGCATCTACGACCCGCTCACCGAACTCACCAAGCTGTTCGAGGGGGTGAGCGCCAAGGAAGCGCGCGCCTCAGGCCCGCAACTCAGCGACCTGCCGATCGAGGAGCGGCTCAAGCAGCACATCATCGATGGCGAGCGCATCGGCCTTGAGGACGCGCTCAAGATCGCGCTCGACACCTACAAGCCCCTCGAGATCATCAATACCTTCCTGCTCGATGGCATGAAGGTGGTGGGTGAGCTGTTCGGCTCCGGCCAGATGCAGCTGCCCTTCGTGCTGCAGAGCGCCGAAACGATGAAATCGGCCGTGGCCTTCCTCGAGCCGCTGATGGACAAGGTGGAAGGCGAGAGCTCCGCCAAGGCCAAGTTCCTGATCGCCACCGTGAAGGGCGATGTGCACGACATCGGCAAGAACCTCGTCGACATCATCCTCACCAACAACGGCTACGAGGTGATCAACCTCGGCATCAAGCAGCCGGTGGAGGCGATCATCGAGGCGCAGCACAAGCACCAGGCCGATTGCATCGCCATGAGCGGTCTGCTGGTGAAGTCCACCGCGTTCATGAAGGACAACCTCGCCGCCTTCAACGAAGCGGGCATCGATGTGCCCGTGATCCTCGGCGGTGCGGCGCTCACCCCGCGCTTCGTGAACAAGGACTGCCGTGAGGTGTACCGCGGCCAGGTGATCTACGGCCGCGATGCCTTCGCCGACCTGCGCTTCATGGACGCCTACGTGGCGGCCCGCGATGCCGATCAGTGGGACAACGGGCGTGGCTTCCTCGCCGGCGCTCCCGAGGGCCTGGGGCTCGAGACGGCCGTAGAGGCCGAGGCTGGGGGTGAACCGGCTGGTGATGCCGCCGGAACGGCTCCCGAGGCCGCAGCCGCCAATGAAGCGGCCGCTCCGGCGCCCGCCGATCCCAACGACCACCGTTCTGAGGCGGTGCCCGCTGAACCGGCGCTCACGCCTCCCTTCTGGGGCAGCCGGGTGCTCACCGAGGCGGAGATCCCGCTGGAGCAGGTGTTCGCCTACCTGGATCGCAACGCTTTGTTCGCTGGCCAGTGGCAGTTGCGCAAGGCCCAGGGCCAATCGCGTGAGGACTACGAGGCGATGCTCGCCGAGAAGGCTGAGCCGGTGCTGCAGCAGTGGATGGCGCGCTGCCTTGAGGAGCAGCTGCTCACGCCGCGGGTGGCCTACGGCTATTTCCCCTGCGGCCGCGAGGGCAACAGCGTGGTGGTGTTTGATTCGGAAGAGCGCAGCCGTGAGCTCGGCCGTTTCGCCCTGCCGCGCCAACGCTCCGGCAACCGCTACTGCATCGCCGACTTTTACCAGGATCTCGCCGATGGCCAGCCCACCGATGTGCTGCCGATGCAGGCCGTGACCATGGGCGAGAAGGCCACGGCCTTTGCCCAGGAGCTGTTCAAGGGCGACCAGTACAGCGACTACCTCTATTTCCACGGCCTGGGCGTGCAGATGGCCGAGGCCCTGGCGGAGTGGGTGCATGCCCGCATCCGCGCTGAGCTCGGCTTCGCTGATCCCGCCGAGATGCCGCTGCGCGACGTGCTCGCCCAGCGCTACCGCGGCAGCCGCTACTCCTTCGGCTACCCCGCCTGCCCCAACGTGGCCGATTCGCGCCAGCAGCTCGCCTGGCTGGGGGCCGATCGCATCGGCCTCACCATGGACGAGAGCGACCAGCTCGAACCGGAGCAGAGCACCACGGCCCTGGTGGCCCTGCACAGCCGGGCCCGCTACTTCAGCGCCTGACGGCACCTGCCTCCGGTGCCATGGCAGGCTCTGGCGGTACTCCGCAGATTCCCGCCATGGCCATCGCAGGTCCGGGTGGCGTCGACGACGCCATCGCCGCCGGTGTCGACCTCGACGGCAGCCCACTGCCCCCGGCGATGCTCGCCCTCTACAACGAGGTGATGGAGCTCGAGAACGCGCGCGCCCGCAGCGGTGTGACCAAATCGATGCGCAACCGCATCGTGCGCACCGGCAGCAAGCACCTCGACCAGGCCACGCTTGATCAGCGGCTTCAGGCGGCCGGCTGGGACGGTCTGAAGGACAAGGAGATCGCCTTCTTCTACGGCTGAGCCCGGCTCAGCTGCACATGTCCTCGAGGGTCTCGATCACCTCCTGCTGGAACTCCTCCAGATCGTTGGAGTCGCTCAGATCGAGGCCTTCGCCGGCGGCATTCTGGGTGAGCTCCTGGAAATGGAAGGCCCCTTCGCCATGGGCGAGGAATTCCATGGCGGAGGGTTCACCGCTTTCCTTGTAGGCATCGCAGAGGGCCAGGAAGGCCGCGTCCTCGGTGAAGTCCCAGCTCATGAAGGGGGTGCGCGCAAATCGCAGGGGGTCCTATGGAATGACGTCTAACGCCTCACCCCCGGAATCCGTCAACCATTCGGACGCACTTTGCTCCGTCCTCGGCCAGACTCATGGCCCCCGATCGCGCCGGCCGTGGTGCCTCCAGCTCCGCCCAGCGGCCCCTCCGGGCCCGCCGCAAGCCCCGTCCCCACGCCCGATCCGGGGCTGAACGTGCTGGGGGAGGCGCTCGAGATCTGCGGCTGCGAACCGCTCACCGGCTGGTTCCGCGATGGCCACTGCCGCACCGATCCGAGCGACCTGGGCCGCCACACGGTGTGCTGCGTGGTGAACGAGGCGTTCCTGTCGTACACCCGCGCCCAGGGCAACGACCTGAGCACCCCCGCCCCCGCCTGGGGGTTCCCGGGCCTGCGGCCGGGCGACCACTGGTGCGTATGCGCCGCCCGCTGGCTCGAGGCCTACGAGGACGGCATGGCGCCGCCCGTGCGGCTGGAGGCCTGTGAGATCTCCGCCCTCGAGGTGATTCCCCTGGAGTTGCTGCGCGCCCACGCCGCCTGAGCCAGGCAGCCCAGGCCCGCTGCCTCACCAGGGGATCGGGGAGCCGTCCCAGGCCAGGAAGTCGCCGCTGCGGCCCGCATCGCGCGGCTCGAGCACATCGAGGAGCTGGCTGGCGGCCCGCTCGGGGCTGAACAGCCGCTCCGGATCCACCATGCCGCGGAAGGGTTCCGAGAGCGGCGTGGCGGTGGTGCCCGGGTGGAGCAGGGTGACGCACACATCGGGCTGGCGCCGCCGCCACTCCAGGGCCAGGGTGCGGAGCAGCTGGTTCTGGGCGGCCTTGGCGGCCCGGTAGGCGTACCAACCTCCGAGGCGGTTGTCGCCGATGCTGCCCACCCGGGCCGAGAGGCTGGCGAAGTGGCTGGGCAGGCCGCGCTCCAGGGCGGGCTCCAGGGCCTGGGCCAGCAGCAGGGGCCCCCAGGCGTTCACCGCGAAGCTGCGCTCCAGGTGCTCGCGCCGCACCTGGCTGAGCCGCTTCTCCGGTTGCAGGGGGCCGTCGTGGAGCAACCCGGCGGTGCAGATCACCAGCCGCAGCGGCCGCAGGGTGGTGCGGGCCAGCTCCGCCAGCCGCTCCAGATCCGCGTCGCTGGTCAGATCGAGGCTGAGATCGGCCCCATGCCGACCGGCGGTCCAGAGGCGCAGACCGGGTGCCCGCCGGGGCAGCTCGGCGGCCAGGGCGCGGCCGATGCCGCCCAGCCCCACCACCAGGGCGTGGCCCTGCCAGTCGTGCCAGGGGGAGGGGGACGGCGTGGGCTGCATCGGAGCCTGCGGGGGCATGGCGCATGATGGCAACGCTGCGCACGGGTCCGGGTCCGGGAGGAGCGAGGAGGAATGGGTCTCCGCATCGGCGTGCTGGGACGGGGAGCGTGGGGCGCCACCCTCACGGAGCTCTGGCGGGGCCGGGGCCATCAGGTGCACGTCTGGTCCCGCCGCGATGGCGGCAGCGCCACGCCGCTGCTGGCGGAGAGCGACCTGGTGGTGGCGGCCGTGTCGATGAGCGGGGTGGAGCCGCTGGCGGCTTCCCTGGCTCCCCACTGGCCCGAGGGCCTGCCGCTGCTGAGCTGCAGCAAGGGCATCGACCTCGACGGCCTCTGCACCGCCAGCCAGCTCTGGGGGCGCCATCTGGGCGCCGCCCCGCTGGCGGTGCTCAGCGGCCCCAACCTGGCCACGGAGCTGCAGCAGGGCCTGCCTGCGGCCAGCGTGGTGGCCAGCCGAGACGACGCCCTGGCACGTCGGCTCCAGACGGCCCTCGCCGCGGCAAACCTTCGCCTGTACACCAATGGCGATCCGATCGGCACGGAGGTGGCCGGGGCGCTCAAGAACGTGATGGCCGTGGCGGCGGGGGTGAGCGATGGGCTCGGCCTCGGCGCCAACGCCCGGGCCTCCCTGCTCTGCCGCGGCCTCGCCGAGACCGGGGGTGTGCTGCGGGCCCTCGGCGGCGAGGCGGCCACCCTCTACGGCCTGGCGGGCCTGGGCGACCTGCTGGCCACCGCCACCAGCCCCCTGAGCCGCAACTACCGCTTCGGCGCCCTGTTGGCGGAGGGGCTCGATGAGGCGGCTGCCATCGAGCGGGTGGGCGCCACCGTGGAGGGTCCACGCACCGCTCGCGCCTGCCTCACCCTGGCGGGCCAGCGGGGCTGGGAGCTGCCGATCTGCGAGCAGGTGGTGGCGCTGCTGCGCGGCGAGGCCGGCGCCCGCGATGTGGTGCGGCGCCTGATGGAGCGCGACCCCCGGCCGGAGGCGCGGCCATGAGCGCAGGGATGGGCGACGCCGTGGAGGGAGCGGGGCTGCCGGCCGTGCTGATCGAGGCCTTCAGCGAACAGGCCGGGGCGGGCAATGGTGCCGCGGTGGTGCTGCTGGAGGCCCCGGCGCACGACGCCTGGATGCAGCGGATCGCGGCCAGCCTGCGCCAGTCGGAAACGGCCTTCCTGCTGCCCTGGCAGGGCCACTGGCTGCTGCGCTGGTTCACCCCGGGCTGCGAGGTGCCGCTCTGCGGCCACGCCACCCTGGCGGCCCTGCTGGCCCTGGCCCACTGGGGCCGGCTGGCCCAGGGGAGCGCCCTTGATCTGCACACCCGCAGCGGACCGCTGCGGGTGGCCCTCGCCGGCCCCCGCAGCGGCCAGCTCGACCTGCCCGCCGGGGAGCTGCGGGAGGAACCGGTGCCCGGGGAGCTGCAGGCGCTGCTGGCCCGGGCCCTCGGCGAGGAGGCCCAGACCTTCTGGAGCTCTGCCCTGGGCTACCGGGTGGCCCTGCTGTCGGCCGACGCTCCGCTGGCGGCCATGGGTTGCATCGCGGCGGACCTTCCCGCGGCCCTGCGGGGCGGCCTGGTGCTGATGCAGCCGCTCCCCGGCGCGGGGGCGGAGCGGCCGCAGGTGGCCGCTGAGGCGGCCGATTACCAGCTGCGCTTCTTCGCGCCGGGGCTGGGCATTGCGGAGGATCCGGTCACCGGATCGGCCCATGCCCTGGTGGCCCCGTGGTGGCAGCAACGCCTTGGCCGCAACCGGGTGGTGGGCTGGCAGTGCTCCGACCGTCCGGGGGGGATGGTGTGCGAAGGCCTGTCCTCAGGCATGATCCGCCTGACCGGATCGGGAACGCTTCTGTGGGACGGCACGCTGCTGGCAGGACCGCAGCCCTGGCCGCAAGGGCTCGGGCCCGGCTGCGCGCCTCCGCCGCCCGGCTGGTCCGGATGGCACGCACTGGCCTGCGCAGCGGCCGCAGCCATCCGGTGATCGTCACCACGCCCCTGGCCTGCGTGGCCGTGGGGGCAGGCTTTGCCGCCCAGGCGCTGCTGCGTCCCGCCCCCCCAGCTGGGGACGCCGCCCTGCTCGATGCCCTGATCGCCAGTCCCCAGGCTGGGGCGGCTGGCCGCTCCGGGCCACCTGGATCCAGCCCGGCGGCCGGCGCAGCCGCCGCAGCCGCCAGCGACCCCACCCCAAACCCCACCGCCGGCCTCACCGCCAACCGGGGCAGCGACCCCGGCGGCGGTCTGCCGCCGGCCAGCGGCAGCGCACTCCAGCTGGAGATCCGGGTGGCGCTGCTCAAGCTCTCCGCCAACCCCCGGCTGGCGGCCACCGGCCCCTGGCAGATCACCGACCGCCAGGGCCGTCTGCTGCAGCGGGGCGATGCCGGCAGCAGCCCCGATCCCGCCGGCCTGTTCGGCTCCGAGGCAGAGCTCTGGCTGGAGACCACGGCCGCCCACCACCTACTCGCCGATGGCCGGCCCTATGGCGGCCGCTTCCGCCTGCTGCGCGGAGATCAGGGCGTCCGGGTGATCAACCACCTGTCGCTGGAGAGCTACATCAGCTCCGTGGTGGGCGGTGAGATGCCGAGCAGCTGGCATGCGGAGGCGCTGCGGGCCCAGGCGGTGGCGGCACGCTCCTACGCCCTGGCCCACATGGCCCGCCCCGCCGACGACCACTACCACCTGGGTGACACCACCCGCTGGCAGAACTACGAGGGGTTGCAGGCGGTGAATGACCGCACGCTCGAGGCCACCCGCAGCACCGCCGGGGTGATCCTCAGCTACCAGGGGGGCATCGTGGAGAGCCTCTACGCGGCCACCTCACAGATCAGCCAGGAGGCCCATGGCCATCTCGGGGCCAGCATGAGCCAGCACGGGGCCCAGGAGCTGGCCAGCCGCGGCCTCGCCTACAAGGACATCCTGGCCCACTACTACCGCGGTGCCGCCCTGGCGCGGCTCCAGGCCGGTGCGGGCTGAGCGCTACTGGCAGACCGGCCTGGCCGTGGCGGGTCGGGCCCGCCTCTGCGGCGCCCTTGTTCCGCTCGACACGGCGGTGATCGATGAGGTCGGCCTGGAACCTTTCCACGTGCGCGAGCTGCTGTCGGCTACGCCGCGCCACCTGCGGGCCAGCGGTCCCCGCCCCAACCCCTTTCTGCCCTGGGACAGGCCCCTGGAGGTGGAATGCCTGGGCGACAGCCATGTGGTGCTGCTCAACAAATACCCCGTGCAGGCCGGCCACCTGCTGCTGATCACCCAGCAGTGGCAACCCCAGAACGGCTGGATCGGGCCCACCGACTGGCGGGCCGTGGCCCAGCTGGCCGCCGATACCGGTGGGCTCTGGTTCTTCAACAGCTCGGCGATGGCGGGGGCGAGCCAGCCCCACCGCCACCTGCAGCTGCTGCCCCGTGCCGCGGGGGAGCCCAGCTGTCCGCTGGCACCCCTGCTGCAGGCCCAGCTGGCCGAGGAAGCGGGCCCCTGGCCCTGGGCCTACCGCCTGAGCCGCCGCCTCGATCCCCTGGGCGGCAGCGACCTGCCGGGGCTCTACGCAACCCATGCCCGGGCGCTCGGCCTGGGGAATCCCCAGGCGGATCCACGGCCGCGCCATCCCTACAACCTCCTCTTCGACGACGACTGGTTCCTCACGGTGCGGCGGGTGAAGGAGCACTGCGCCGGTTTCAGCCTCAATGCCCTGGGTTTCGCCGGCTACCTGCTCTGCACCGAAGCCTCCGACAGGGGCTGGTTGCAGCGGCATGGCCCCTGGGAGCTGCTGCGCACCGTGGCGGCACCGGCGGCTGACGGGCCTGGCTCCCCAGCGGACGACGGGGCCGCCAGCAAGGCCGGCTGAGGCCGCCGCTGGCGCGCCAGCCGCAGCCGCTGGCGCGAGATTCCGTGATTCCACGGTTGCGGCGACCCGGGGACCGGGGGCTTTCTGGAGAAGGCGCCGCATGCGCCGACTGGATCCTCGCGGTCCAGCAGAACACCACACCTTCGACCCACGCGTTGACGGGGCACCACCATGAACGTCACCTCTGCCACCCTGAACACCACCCAGCCGACCGCCCCGGCACCCTCCATCTGCCTGAACCGGTCCGCAGCCATCACCGCCCGCAACCGCCGGGTGGAGAGCTACCGCGAACTGGTGCGGCCCCTGGCCCTGCATTACGCCCGCTGCAGCGCCGAAGCGCTCGACGACCTCGTCCAGGTGGGACTGATGGGTCTGATCCGTGCCGCCGAGCTGTACCGCAACGACCGGGGCGTGCCCTTCGCCGCCTTTGCCCGCCCCCACATCCGGGGGGCGATCCTGCACTACCTGCGCGATGCAGCTCCCGTGGTGCGTCTGCCGCGGCGCCAGGCGGAGCTGCGCGGTCGCCTGCGCCGGCTGTGCCAGGACATGGGCGCCGCCGGCGGGACGCAGGCCGAAGGCCGCCTGCGGCAGCGCCTGGGCGTGGATGAGGCAGGCTGGCAGGAGCTGCAGCGCTGGCAGGCCCTGGCCCGGCCCCTGCCCCTCAGCGAGGCCGATCTCAACAGCCTGGCCGCGCCGGAGGCCGAGCCCGCCACGGTGCTGGGGGGCGGCTCAGGCGTTCGGCGCCTGCTGGCGGGGCTCGATCCGCGCCAGCGGCAGGTGGTGGAGAAGGTGGTGCTGGCGGGCTGGAGCTACCGCCGGCTCGGCCGCGAGCTGCAGGTGAGCCCGATGACGGTGCAGCGGCTGCTCCACCGCGGGCTGGAGCAGCTCAGGACGGAACTGGAGAAGGCCCGTTTCAGCCCTGGCCGGAGGCACCGTCCCGTTCCATCTGCTGCTCCAGCGTGCTGATCGCGGCGTTGATGGCGGCCAGCTGGCGCTCGATGCCGTCACGCCAGAAGGTGAGCATGCGGTGCTTGCGCTCCTGGTGCCGGCGCCGGGCGCTGAGGCCGTCCTCGGAAGGGGAGCAGCAGCCGAAGGGCGGGAGCATGGCAAATCGTTGCGAATGGCAAGGTTCTAACCAATGCACCACCCTTGGCGCGGCCGGTTGCCGGTCGTATCTCCGAACCCACTGGGCGGCCGCAGGGGAATCGGCGGTCTCTAATGGGGGAGAACCGGGCGGTTCGATCACGCCGCGGCCATGATGCACCCCTCCATGGGGGTCGCCCTCCCGCCCGACGCTCCTCTCCGTTGCCACCAGTCCGTCCGACACCAGCCCTCCATCGCCTCGGCGCGGCCCTGGTGGCCGGCGCCGGCGTGGTGGTGCTGCTGCCCGCTCCGGCGCTCGCCTCCTACGTGGCCCTGATGGCCGGCCAGCGGGCCCGTCCCCTGAACGGCCGGTTCAACAACGTGCCGGTGCTGCATAGCAACCAGCCGGAGGAGGTGGAGGGTCCCGGGATCCTGATCAGCACCACCCCGGGCAGTGCGGTGGCAACGGAGACGGGCCAGCTGCTGCGCAACGCCACCTACAACTTCAATGGTGCCTTCGGCCTGCACCTGCACCACAAGTACTTCCCGCCCAACCGGGCCAGCATCAACGCCAGGGAACGGCGCGGCGAACTCACCCTGGCCACGATCCTGGTCAATCCAGGCATCCGCCCGGTGCAGGTCAAGTTCGATGCCGGGGCGGTACGGAACAGCTTCGAAGCGCCCTACCTGGCCAACAACCTGATGGGGGTGAAGCCGCTCGGGCCGAGGCCGTGGAACACCGGCCCCGGCGATGCCACTGCGGTTCAGATGCTGCGCGGCCGCCTCGACCGGCGCCTGGAGGATGCGGTCACGATTCCCCCGCGTGGGCGGATCGTGCTGTTCACCACTGCGCTGCCGGCCCTGGGGATCGCCAATGCGCTGCTGCGGGGCCACAGCGATGGTCCGTTCCAGATGGCCGTGGTGGCCGCCAAGAACCCCACCTCCGAGGCCGACATCCTGGCGGTGCTCGATGCGGGCCAGCTCGCCCCGGGGCGGGTGTACCTGGGCCGCATCCACGACATCCACAACCGCCGTGTGTTCTCCCGCGTGGGAGGCGTGGCCCTGGGGGATGCCTACCAGGCCAGCCTGAGCCACGATCTCAACAGCCAGGGGCCCCTGCACGTGCCCCTCACGAGCACCGACCGGATCCATTTCGGCAGCGGCGATGTGCAGGTGAACCCCCTGGCGATCCGCATGCTGGATTCCTCGCTCGACAACGTGGGCACCTACGGGGTGCGCTTCGATGTGGATCTGGAGCTGCGGGGTGAGGGCACCCACGAGCTGGTGCTGAGCCATCCCGCCCCCACGGGCGGGAGGCCGTTCACGGCCTTCCGGGGCTCGCTGCAGATCCGCACCCCGCAGGGGTTGCAGGAGGTGCATGTGGGCCTGCGCTCGGGTCAGAGCCTCTCCCTCACCCAGCTGCAGCTCCAACCCGGCGTGGCCAATCCGGTGCGGGTGAGCCTGGTGTATCCGGCAGACGCCACGCCCGGGCACCTGCTCAGCGTGGTGCCCACCGCCCAGCTGGCCCAGGCCCGGGAGCGGGAACGGCAACTGGAACTGGCCCGGCTCAACCCCAGGCCGGTGGCCCCACCGGCCAACCTGCCGGCCCCGGCGGCCGCGGGGCCGGCCCCCGCGCCGGCGGCCCCACCGCCGCTGCCAGGCGCGCCGCCACCGGTGCAGCCACTGCAGCCCTACTGGGGCACTGCCACCCCTGGCGTGCAGCCACGGCTCCAGCCCGTGACGATTCCCTCCAGCCCGGCACGCCGCGACGAGCTTGTCGACCGTTACCGGCGGGCGGTGGATGCCCAACGGGAGCAGCTGGAATTCTTTCAAGTGCCCTGAGCCGGAGCCCATGGAGTTGAGTGCCGCGGTGGGCGCCGGCAACCCGGATGCCAGTGATGACCCCAACCAAGCTGACGCCAGTGCCGCGGAGGAGCTGGGCGACCCCCCCGCGAACCAACGGGAGCGACGCCGGATCAGCCTGGAGCTGTCCCAGCGGCGAATTGCCCACATCGACCGCCTGAAGCGGGAATGGGGCCTCAACAGCCGCGGCGGTGTGGTGGAGCGCCTGCTCGACGACATCTTCGATGCGCTCGACGGGCCCCTCGATGGCGAAGCGGCCGGGGGTGATCCGGGTGGCCCATCCCCGGCGGGGCTTCAGGTGGATCCGACCGGCGCGGGCGGGGGGCCGGTCAGCGCCGCCTACGGTGATCATGGCCTCGAGCCGGAGCCAACCGCCGGTGGCAACGGAGCTGGCGAGAGCGGCGGTGATCTCGACGAGGACACGGCCCTGGTGCTGGTGCCGGGCTCCGGGCTGACTGGCCCGCCGCTGGATCTCTGGGAGGAGGACTCGGCCGGCAGCGATCGGCGCGGTGGCCGCGAGGCCCAGGTGGGCGGGGGCATCGACCTGCCCGGTTTTGTGCGGCGCCGATCGAATCAGATTGGTCGCAGTCTGCGCACCACCCAGCCCACCCTTGCTCCGATGCCACGGGTGGCCGAGGCGGTGGCTGAGGAGGCGGAGCAGGCGGCCCGGCAGCACTGGCTCGATCTCTACGGCACCCCGCCCAGTGCCACGGTGCTGGAGGCTGCGATGGTGTGGCTCGGCCGCGACATCTGGCCGGAGGCGGATCAGAGCGAGGGCCGAGCCTTCACCTGGAGCCTGGCCAACCTGGTGATGTCGGAACTGATCCCGGATTGGCAGGAGCTGCCTCCCAGCTTTGAGCGGGTGATGCTCGTTGCCGGTGTGCTGCAGGATCCGTTCAGCGCCGCCTCCCTGCCGCTGCGCATGCCCACCCTGATCCGCGGCTTCGTGCACCGCTTCCGGCGGCGGCGCAGCGCCACCTCCTTCCAGACGCTTGAGCACACGATGACCCTCCAGGGCGCGCTCAAGCTGCTGCAGTTGCCTACCGATCCAGGCCGACGCCTATCCCTGGCGCAGATCAGGGAGGCCTATCGCGACCTGGCCATGCGGCACCACCCGGATTCCGGTGGATCGGTGGAAACGATGCGCCGGCTCAATGAGGCCTACCAGCTCCTCAAGGAGCTCTACCGCCAGCGGGGCTAGACACAAGAGAACCACCCGACCCATGCAAGACACAGACTGGGTCCTGAAATGCAACCCAGGCGAGACAGAAGGACCAGCTCCCTCTTCAGGGGGCTCATGCGGGTCTTGCTCTAAGACCATCCATGCGTCTCACGCGAGCCAAGTGGGACATTGAAATATCGGCGATTCTGCTCGTCATGGGTGATCAGCTGGGTGTCCAGGCTCCGAATGAACCCATCGGATTGCTCGAGCGGCTTGTCCAGATCACCAAGCCTGGCCAGAGGAATTGGCCAGAGCCACAAAACCCAGCAATCTCGGCACTCTTCTGGGCCTGCGTACCTGCCTGAGACGCAGGTACGCAGTTTTTCGGGTTGGCCGGAGCGCCATCGGGGGCTCGATATTATCCGCGAGTCTCAAGCGCGACGCGCCTCTGGTCTCGACCCGGGTCCCATCTGCTAGCCCTGGCTGTGCCGCTTGCGACGCGAGGGCTGGCGCGCGGTTGATGCGAGTCGGACTCCGCCTTCCGTCTTCCGGTGTTCGGCGCCCGGCGTTCGGCTGGCGCTCCTGCCACTTAACGCGACTAAAAAGCTGCTGGTGATGAAAGGTGTGGCAGCGAAGCTTCCACGCTGCCCAGCAACGGGGCCGTCGGGCATTGAGCAACCGCCCAGGACGAGGGCGCATCCTCCGAGCACGATCAGGAATCAGCCAGAGCAGGCTGGACTCGTGCTGGGACCAGGAATGGGCCGCGGGCGCGTCTCGTGAGACTGGCGAATCTCGACGCACCGAGTTGCCGGCAGGTGCGCGCGTGCAACTGCATCGGAGCAACTCCACGCGGGGAACCGCCTCCGGCAAAGCCGCAAACGAATCGCCGCAGGCAAGCCGCGGCGAGGAAAAGCCTTCTCTAAGGTCCCACAACGGACTCGTGGCAGGACCATTAATGGGACCCAGATGAGACCTGCAGACAGCCGAGAGGTTGTCAGATTCCGCTCTCACCAAGAAAAAACCCCGCCGGTGGGGCGGGGTCGTGGATCGTGATGGGCGGAGCCTGAAGAGCTCAGGTGGTGGTCTGCATGCCTTGGATCAGGAAATCGAAGTAGGGGCCGGCGAGCGTGGCGTCCTCGCTGTTGAGCAGGTCGAGGGAGGCCTCCTTGAGGGTGCGCATCGCCTCCACCATGCCGGGCATCGGCACGCCCAGGCTGTTGTACATCTCACGGGCGCCGATCAGGCCGATCTCCTGGATCATCTCGGTGCTGCCCGCGAGAACGCCGTAGGTGACGAGGCGCAGATACCAGCTGTAGTCGCGCAGGCACTGGGCCCGCTGCCGCTGGCCGAAGGCGTTGCCACCCGGCGCCACGTACTCGGGCTTGCGGGTGAACAGCTGCTTGGCGGCCTCGTCCACGATCTTCTTTTCGTTGGTGGTGAGCACCTTCACCACCGAGAGCCGCCGGCTGCCGGCATTGAGGAACTCCACCATGGAACGGAGTTCGCCGCCGGTGGGGTAACGCAGCTGATCATCGGCCTGGAGGATCAGATCGCGAACGACGCTCATTGCTGCGGTCTCGGACCCGCGCATCCTATCGAGTGCGATCCGGCTGCTGCCCCAGTTGGCGCAAGGTGTAACGGCACTTTGCAGAGCCGCCGTAGGGCCAGGATCCAGCGTGCCGATAGGGTCGCTGCAGTGGCGACTGCGGCATGGCCGACACAAAACGGCTGGAGCTGGAGATCACCGACCTCGGCCATCGCGGCCAGGGGGTCGGACGCCATGGGTCCCAGGTGGTCTTCGTGGAGGGTGCCCTGCCCGGTGAGCGGGTGGCGGTGGGTTCCCTCAGCGGCCGCGGCCGGCAGCGGGGCGCCGTGCTGCTGGAGGTGCTGCGGCCATCGCCGCAGCGGCGGCGGCCACCCTGCATCCTCGCCGACCACTGCGGCGGCTGCAGCCTGCAGGCCCTGGAGCCAGGCGGCCAGGAGGCCTGGAAGCAGGGCCATGTGGAGGCGGTGCTGCGCCGCATCGGCGGCCTGGCGATCACCCCACGGCCCCTGCTCCGCTCCGGGCAGGAGCTCCACTACCGCAACCGGGCGCTGATCCCCCTGGAGCGCACGGACGATGGCGAGGTGCGGGCCGGCTACTACCGGCGGGGCAGCCACCGGATCGTGAACCTCAACCACTGCCCGGTGCTCGATCCCCGCCTCGATGGGCTGATCGCGCCGATCAAGCAGGATCTGGCCGAGCGCGATTGGCCGATCGATCGCCACGGTGGCGGTGGGCTGCGCCACCTCGGCCTGCGGCTGGGTCAGCACAGCGGTGAGATCCTCATCACCCTGGTGGCCTGCGATCGCGATCTTCCCGGGCTCGAGGCCCTGGCCGAGGCGTGGCTGGCCCGCTGGCCGGCCGTGGTGGGGGTGACGCTCAACCTGCAGCCGGAGGCCACCAACGTGCTGCTGGGTTCAACGACCCAGGTGCTGGCGGGCAGGGGCTGGCTGGCGGAAACCTTCGCCGGCCTGCAGATGCGGATCGCCACCGACACCTTCTTCCAGGTGCACACCGCCCAGGCGGAGCGGGTGGTGCCGCTGCTGCTGGAGGCACTGGCGGGAGCACTGGCTGACGACTCGGCTCGGGCCATTGACGCAGCGGACGGTGAAGCCGCGGAGCGCGACGAGAAGCGGCCACGGCTGGTGGATGCCTACTGCGGCATCGGCACCTACTCCCTGCCGCTGGCGGCTGCGGGCTGGCAGGTGCACGGCATCGAGCAGCACCCCGGCGCGGTGGAGCTGGCCGGCGACAACGCCAGGCTGAACGGCCTGGGCGAACGCTGCAGCTTCGAGGCGGCCGCCGTGGCGGCGGTGCTGGAGGAGCGGCTTCAGGGGGCCGATGCCCTGTTCCTGGATCCGCCCCGGCGCGGCCTGGAGCCCAGGGCCCTGGAGGCGGTGCTGGCCAATCCGCCGGCCTCGCTCGCCTACCTGAGCTGCGATCCGGCCACCCTGGCCCGCGATCTGAGCCGGCTGGCGGGCGAGGGCGGCCCCTACCGGCTCAACTGGGTGCAGCCGATCGACTTCTTCCCGAACACCACCCACGTGGAGTGCCTGGCCAGCCTCAGCCTCAGCTGCGCAGTTCAGCCTTGAACTGCTTCTCGAGGGCCGCGCGCACACGGCCGTGGGCCGCTTCCACCTCGTCGTCGGTGAGGGTGCGGGCGGCATCGCGGTAGCGGAGCCGGAAGGCCTGGCTGCAGCGGCCCTCGCCCACCTGGCTGCCCTCGTAGCGGTCGAGCAGCTCCGCCTGCTCCAGGAGCGGCCGGCCGGCCTTGCGGATGGCGCCCAGCAGGGCGGCGGCGCTGGTGTCGGCAGGCACCACCAGGGCCAGATCCCGCTCCGAGGCGGGCACCGTGGCGAAGGGGGCGAAGGCCGGCTGCCAGCGGTTGCGCCGGGTGGCGGCGGAGAGCAGGGCCGCCAGGGGCAGTTGGAACAGGTGGGTGGCCTCGGGCAGATCGAGCAGCTCGGCCTGGGCGGGATGGAGCTGGCCGAACCAGCCCACGGGCCGGCCCTCCACCACCAGGGAAGCGCTGCGGCCGGGATGGAGCAGGCCCTCGGGGGCCGCCGCGGCACCGCTGGCGGCAGGCGGCCTGTCTTCCACGGGCAGGCGCAGGCTGTCGAGGGCGGCCTGCAGCACACCGCGGGCCTCGTGGTAGCTGAGCGGCCGGGGCTTGCCGCTGCGGGTCCAGCGCTCGGAGCACTGCTCACCGGCCAGCACCCCCACCAGCAGGGGAAGCTCCTCGGGCAGGAACACCCGGCCGATCTCAAAGGCCCAGAAGCCAGGGCGGGAGGCCTGCAGGTTGCGCCGCGCCGCCAGCAGCAGCTCCTCGTGCAGGTTGTCGCGCAGGTGGCCGTAATCGGCCAGCAGGGGGTTGGCGAGGGGCACGCGCCCGGGGGCCGCAGGCACCAGCGAGAAGGTGCAGGCCTCCTGAAGCCCGGCGGCCACCAGGGCCCGGCGCAGGCGTCGCTCCGCCTCCTGCTCGGGCTCAAGCCCGCCGGGGGCGATCGGATCGGGCAGATGGCTGGCGAAATGGTCGTAGCCCACCAGCCGGGCCACCTCCTCGATCAGGTCGACGGGCCGCTGCAGATCGATGGCACGGGCGGGGGGAACGGTGACCAGCCAGCCCTCCTCATCGGCAACCAGGTTGCAGCCGAGGGCCTCCAGGGTGGCCTCGATCCGTTCATCCTCAAGATCGCAGGGCTCACCCTCCACCAGCACCGGCCCCAGCAGGTTGTGCAGCGCGTCGCGATCGAGCCGCAGGGGTGGGCGGGGCTGGGCAGGGCGCTCGTGCAGCCAGCGGCCCGCCACCGTCGCCCCGGCGAGCTCCTGGAGCAGCGCCACGGCCCGGTCGGCGGCGGCGAGGGTGGCCTCCCGCGGCAGGCCCTTCTCGAAACGGCTGCTGGCCTCGCTGCGCAGGCCCACGCTGCGCGCAGAACGGCGCACCGCCTGGGGCGCGAACACGGCCGCCTCCAGCCAGAGGGCGGTGGTGCCGTCGTGCACCGCTTCTGCGGATCCGCCCATCACGCCGGCCAGGGCGATGGGGCGTTCGGCATAGGTGACCACCAGCGCCTCCCCATTGAGCTGCCGCTGCTCCGCATCGAGGGTGGTGAAGCGTTCGCCCTCGCGGCCCTGGCGCAGGCCGATCGCAGCCGGATCGGCCGGGGAGGCCCCGGCCAGGGCGTCGCGGTCGAAGGCGTGGAGGGGCTGGCCGGTCTCGAGCATCACCAGGTTGGTGATGTCGACCACGTTGTTGATCGGCCGCACGCCGGCCCGCTCCAGCCGCTGCTGCAGCCAGCGCGGCGAGGGCGCCACCCGCACCCCCTCCAGGGCGGTGACGCTGAACAGGCCACCGGCCTCGATCGCGGCCCGGTTGTCGCCGGCCACCGGCAGGGCTTCGGCCGCGATCGCGGCGGCCGGCGCCACAAAGCGGGTGCGGCCACCGGCCAGGGCCGCCACCTCGCGGGCGATGCCCTGCATCGACAGCCCATCGGGGCGGTTGGCGGTGATCGCCAGTTCGAGCACCTGGTCGTCGAGGCCGAAGGCGGCAGCCAGAGGGGTGCCCACGGCAGGCACGGCCTCCAGCAGCTCCTCAAGCACGGCGATGCCGCTGGAGCTGTCGGCCAGGCCGAGCTCCTGGAGCGAGCAGATCATGCCGCTGCTGGCCACGCCGCGCAGCTCCGCCGGCTTGATGGTGAGGTTCACCGCCGGCAGATGGCTGCCCACCAGGGCCACGGGCACGTGAATCCCGGCCCGCACGTTGGCGGCGCCGCACACGATCTGCAGGGGCTCCGCCCCACCCACATCCACCCGGCAGACGCTCAGTTTTTCGGCATCCGGATGGGGTTTGCGCTCCACCACGTGGCCCACCACCACCCCGGCGGCCCGGGCGCTGAGATCCTCGATCTCCTCCACCTCGAAACCGGCGATCGAGAGGCGCTCCGCCAGCAGGGCGGGGTCGTCGAGCAGCGACGACGCACCCGGGGCGGGATCCAGCTGCACGAGCTCACGCAGCCACTGGAGCGATACCCGCATTGGTGCCGATCAGATCAGCGGTTGATCCTAGGCATCAGCAGGGGGCTGACCCGTCGGGAGGTATGGTGCTCGTTCGTCACCTCGCATCGCACACGCGGCGCAACGTCCTTCCATGGCCAAGAACAAGGGCGTCCGGATCGTGATCACTCTCGAGTGCACGGAATGCCGGTCCAACCCCGCCAAGCGGTCTCCTGGCGTGTCTCGTTACACCACCCAGAAGAACCGTCGCAACACCACCGAACGGCTTGAGCTGAAGAAGTTCTGCCCCCACTGCAACAGCTCCACGACCCACAAGGAGATCAAGTGAGCTCCCGGCCCTCTGGGTGAGCGCGGATCGCAGATCCCCCGCCCTCCGGGCCGCAGTCCCCTTCCTCCAGTCCCCAGCCGTTCCTTCCAATGTCCAGTTCCTTCTTCAAGAAGCGCCTGTCGCCGATCAAGCCCGGCGATCCGATCGACTACAAGGACGTCGATCTGCTCAAGAAGTTCATCACCGAGCGCGGCAAGATCCTGCCCCGCCGGCTCACCGGCCTCACCGCCAAGCAGCAGCGCGATCTCACCAATGCCGTGAAGCGCGCCCGCATCGTGGCCCTGCTGCCGTTCGTCAACCCCGAAGGCTGAGTTGCCTTCCCAGGCGCCCCTGCGGATCGGGCCCGGCGACCTCGTCGGGCTGCTGGATCCACGGGGGCCCCAGCTGGCCCTGGTCCGTGACATCCGCGGCACCAGGGCCGATCTGTTGGTGGGGTCTGATGCCAAGCCGGCGCTGATCCCGCTGCGGCTGCTGCGCCTGATCTGGCGCGAGGCCACGGCCCTGCCAGGCCGCAGCGAGCTCGACGCGGCCCTGCCGCCCCGGCGGGAGCTGGCGGCCGCCTGGCTGCTGCTCCACCCCGAAGCCACCGCCAGCTCCCTGGCCGAGCTCACGGAGCTCAGCTGCGGCCGCGACGGCCCCGCCGAGCGCGCGGCACTCTGGCGCTGGATCGAGGGCGATCAGCTGCTGTTCCGCTGGCGCCAGGACGCCCTCGAGCCCCGCTCGGTGGCTGAACTGCATCAGCTGCGCCGCCAGCGGCGGCGCCAGCGGCTGGTGGAGGCCGCCCGGGAGGCCTGGCACAAGGCCCTGCAGCGCCGCCAGCCGATTCACGCCGATGGCCTGGGGCCGGCGGAGCGGGGCGAGCTTGATCTGCTCGGCCGCTGGGCCAGCGGCGACGAGGCCGAGCCCCTGCCGCCGGAACTGCGGCGGGCCCTGCAGGCGGCCCGCTGCGAGGTCAGCGCCGGCGGGATCCGACACCTGCTCGTGGATCTGGGCCAGTGGTCGCGGCACCACCTGCCCTCGCTCGAGGGCAGCAGCTGGCGGCAGGGGTTCAGCGCCGAGCTTGAGGCGCTGGCCGCCGAGCTGGCCGCCAGCGCCGCCGAGCCCCGGCCGGGGGATGGGCGGCGGGTCGACCACACGGGGCTGCACACCGTGACGATCGACGACGACGACACCCGCGACATCGACGACGGGCTCTCGCTGGAAAACACGCCGACCGGCCCGCGGCTGTGGATCCATGTGGCCGATCCGGGGCGCCTGATCGAGGCCGGCAGCCCCCTCGATCTGGAGGCCCGTCGCCGGGGCACCAGCCTCTATCTGGCGCATGGCAACCTGCCGATGGTGCCTGAGGTGCTGGCCCATGGCCCCCTGAGCCTGCGCAGCGGCGAGCGCTGTGCCGCCTGGAGCCTCTGGGTGGAGCTGGATGGCGAGGGGGCCGTGGCGGCCCATGGGATCGAACGCAGCTGGGTGCGGCCGGCGTATCGCCTTTCCTACGCCGATGCCGATGAGCTGATCGAACTGGCGCCACCCCAGGAGCGGGCCCTGCTGCAGCTGCACGAGCTGCTGAAACGCCGCCGCGCCTGGCGGCTGAGCCAGGGGGCCCTGGCCCTCGACCAGGCCGAGGGCCGCATCCGCTGCCGCCCGGGCGAGGGCGGGGCGGAGGCCGGCAGCGAACTGGAGGTGGTGGAGCCTGGCCCGGCTCGGTTGATGGTGGCCGAGGCGATGATCCTGGCCGGCGCCGTGGTGGCCGCCCATGGCCGCGCGCACGGCCTGGCCCTGCCCTTCCGCAGCCAGGCGGCCAGCCAGCTGCCCACGCCGCAGGAGCTGGAGGCACTGCCGCCGGGGCCTGTGCGCCACGCCGCCATCCGGCGCTGCCTCAGCCGTGGGCAGGTGGGCGTGCGGCCGGCCCCCCATTTCAGCCTCGGGCTGGAGGCCTACGTGCAGGCCACCTCGCCGATCCGCCGCTACGGCGATCTGATGGTGCAGCGCCAGCTGGAGGCCCAGCTGGAGGGCGGCACCCCCCTGGCGGAGGCTGAGGTGGAGGCGCTCCTCTCCGACCTGGAGACGCCCGTGCGGCAGGCGATCCAGATCAGCCGCGACGACCAGCGCCACTGGCAGCAGGTGTGGTTTGAGCAGCACCGCCAGGTGGAGTGGCGCGGCCTGTTCCTGCGCTGGCTGCGGGAGCAGGACGGCCTCGGGCTGGTGCACCTCGAGGACCTGGCGCTCGACCTGCCCGCCCACTGCCCGGCCCGCAGCGATCCGGGCGATGCCGTGCTGGTGCGGGTGCGTGAGGTGGATCCGCTGCGGGATCTGCTGCGCCTCCAGGCGGTGGCCTGAACCCTGGTCTGAACCCTGGCGGGCCGGGGCTCAGGCCAGCCGCGACACCCGCAGCCAGGGCCCCCAGGGGTTGGCGCAACCGATCAGGCGCACCCTGCGGCCGCCCTGCTGGCCGGCGAGCCAGCGGTGCAGCGCCGGCTCGAGGGTGATCAGGCGCCACGGTGCTCCGGCGGGATCGCGGGGCCCCGCCAGGCGGTACTCCCCCTCCCCATCCACCTGCAGCTCCCCCTCCCAGAGCCGTTCCCCGGGCTCGGCGGGGGCGCTGTGGGGATCGGCGCCCAGGCCGGCGAGGCAGCCGGCGCCATCGAGCAGGCCGGGGTCATCGAGCACGCTGAGCTGGCGGGTGCGCCAGGCGGGGTGGTGCCAGGGGGTGTCCCAGAGGGGCATGGGGCCGGCGGGCGCCAGGGGATCGTGGATGAGGGCCCGCTGCAGCTCGGCCACGGGCAGTTCGGCCGGCGCCAGCCCCGCCTTCACGCAGAGGGCCGCCGCCATGCCGGCCGCCTGGCCGATGTTGAGCACCAGGGGCTGCAGGCGGGTGGCGCCATTGGCCATGTGGCTCACGCCGATGCACTTGTCGGCGGCGAGCAGGTTCTCGACCGCCTCGCTCACCAGGGCGCCCCAGGGAATCGTGAACGGCGTGCCGCTCCAGCGGCCGCCCCAGCGGCAGCTCTTGGGGGCCAGGGGCCAGTCGCCGCCCGGGTAGTGGTGGTCGTTGGCGTAGTTGCCCACGGCGATGGCGCTGGTGCCGGCCCCACCAGCGCGGGGCAGGGGGGCGATCGCCTCCCCCGGCCCGGCAGGCAGCAGGTGCTGCTCGATCACCAGCTCCCGGGCCACCAGGCGCCTCCCTTCGCGCCAGTAGGGCATCAGGGCCAGCGGGCTGGCCCCCTCCAGGGCGCCGGCGGCGGCCGCCTCTGGAGTGGGGAAGGCGGCACCGGGGCGCAGCCAGCCACCGCTGGCGGTCTCCAGGGCAGCGGCGAAGGCGCGGCTGTGGTCCTGCATCGCGTCGGCCAGCCCCGCATCGAGATGCACGTCCTCGCGGAAGGCCCGGGCCAGGCCGTTGTGCCAGTCGTTGCCGTGGAGCGGCCAGTTGAGCATCACCAGGCCGCCGGGCAGGCGCCCGTAGGTGAGGGTGCGCTCCAGGCCGAAGGCCTCGCAGGCCCCCTCGAAGGGCGGGCCGGGCAGGGGGCCGGGAAGGGGGCCGGCCGGGCCGAGCCCCTCCTCACCCAGTTGGCCGAGCACCACCCAGGTGGGCGACTGCACCGGCTGCTGCGCGAAGAACGGCCGTTGCTCCAGATCCTGGAGGGGTGGTGCGCTCGGTTCACCCCAGGCTTCGCGTGCTTCCCAGCCCAGCCGGAAGGGGGCGTCGGCCAGGGGGAACAGGTCGCCGCGGTCGCTGCCATCGATCACGATCGCCGGGCGGAGCTGGTGCGTGCGGCCGCCATGGCCGATGCTGAGCGCCTCGATGCGCGCCCCGCGGCGTTGCACCGCCTCCAGGCTGCACTGGGGCCACCAGCGCAGCAGCGGTTCGGCCGCCAGCCAGCGCCGCAGGATCGCCTCCGCCGTGGCGGGGCGGTAGCCGAAGCAGCTCACCCAGTTGTGGTCGAGTCCGCCGGGGGTCTCGGCGGCCAGGGTCCGCAGCAGGGCTCCCCAGAGGCCTGTCTGCCAGGGGCTGAGCTCGTTGCCATCGGGACAGCAGACGCCGGCCGCACTCACCATGCCGCCGAGCCAGGGCCCCGGGGTGAGCAGCAGGGTGGAGGCACCGGCGCGGGCGGCCTGGAGGGCGGCGGCGATGCCGCCGCTGCCACCGCCCCACACCAGCACATCGCAGGGGGCCTCGGTGCCGGGATCGGGCATGGAACGCTGCGGTGCAACCGGCGGTATTCAACCGCGATCCGATCGGTAGGATCCGACCCCAGGGGCAGAAACGGCCGCCGACCCCCAGCCCTGCGACGCGCCGATGTCCTTCACTCTCACCACGCCGCTTTACTACGTCAACGACCGGGCGCACCTCGGCAGCACCTACACCACCCTGGCCTGTGATGCCATCGCCCGGCACCGGCGCCTGCGGGGAGAGAGCGTGCGCTTCATCACCGGCTGCGACGAGCACGGCCTCAAGATCCAGCGCACCGCCGAGGCGGCGGGCCTCACCCCCCAGGCCCACTGCGACGCGGTGAGCGCCGGCTACCGCAGCCTCTGGCAGCGCTGGCAGATCAGCAACGACCGCTTCATCCGCACCACCAGCCCCCGCCACCGGGCCCTGGTGCAGCAGTTCTTCGCCCGGGTGGAGGCCAGCGGCGACGTGGTGGAGGGCCGCCAGCAGGGGTGGTACTGCGTGGCCTGCGAGGAGTTCAAGGACGAGGCCCCCGGCGCCGAGGCCCCGGCCTGCGGGATCCATCGCCGCCCGCTGGAATGGCGCGATGAGGTGAACCTTTTCTTCCGGCTCTCGCGCTATCAGAAACAGATCGAGGAGCTGGTGGCCCGCCCCGGCTTCATCGCTCCCAGCTCCCGCCGCGCCGAGGTGGAGAACTTTGTGGCCGGCGGCCTGCGCGACTTTTCGATCTCGCGGGTCGACCTGCCCTGGGGCATTCCCGTGCCCGGCCACGAAGGCCACACCTTCTATGTGTGGTTCGACGCCCTGCTCGCTTACCTCTCCGCCCTGCTCGACGACGACGATCCGGTGGATCTCGATCTGGTGCTGCAACGGGGCTGGCCCGCCTCGCTGCACGTGATCGGCAAGGACATCCTGCGCTTCCATGCCGTGTTCTGGCCGGCGATGCTGATGTCGGCGGGGCTGCCCCTGCCCGAGCGGGTGTTCGGCCACGGCTTCCTCACCCGCGAGGGCCAGAAGATGGGCAAATCCCTGGGCAACGTGCTCGATCCGGAGGTGCTGCTGGAGCGCTGCGGTCGCGATGCGGTGCGCTGGTATCTGCTGCGCGACATCCCCTTCGGCGACGACGGCGACTTCCAGCAGCAGCGCTTCAGCGACCTGGTGAACAACGACCTGGCCAACACCATCGGCAACATGCTCAACCGCACCAGCTCGATGGCCCGCAAGTGGTTTGCGGGGGCCGTGCCGCCGGCCGGCAGCGCCGCCGGCGACGACCATCCCCTGGCCAGGGCCGCCGCAGAAGCCGCCACCGTGCTCGACACCGGCATGGAGCAGCTCGAGTTCCGCCGGGCCGCCGAAGCGGTGCTGCAGCTCGCCATCCAGGCCAATGGCTTCCTCAACGATCGCGCCCCCTGGAAGGTGATGAAACAACCGGGCCACGAGGCCGAGGTGGGCGCCGATCTCTATGCGGTGCTCGAAACCGCCCGCTGGGTGGCGCTGCTGCTGGCCCCCCTCCTGCCCGACCTCTCGCAGCGGATGCTGGGCCAGCTCGGTGAGCAGGCCCTTGCCAGCGATGCCGGCAGCTGCGGCGGCTGGCGGGAACGCCAGCGCTGGGGGCTCCTCCCCCCAGGGCGGCCCCTGCCGGAGCCGGAGCCGGTGATGCAGCGGCTGGAGCTGGCGGACCCCCTGTGAGGGCCATGCGCGCCCCCGGGTTCCTGCGCTCGCTGCTGCTGCTGGTGCCCCTGGCGGCCCTGGCCGGCTGCTTCTCGCCCCAGGCAAAGCGCGATGAGGGCACGCCCCCCTTCGTGTTCCGCTCCCTCGACCTGCGCCAGCAGGACACCAAGGGCAGGCCGGCCTGGGAGCTCACCAGCCGCGAAGCCCGCTACGACCTCAGCCGCAACGTGGCCCGGGCCGTGGAGCCCCGCGGCGTGATCCACCGCGACGGCCAGCCTGCCTACCGGATTCAGGCCACCAGCGCCCTGGTGATCAACGACGGCGAGGTGATTCAGCTGGAGGGCCGGATCCGGTTGGAGCAACTGGGGGGCCAGCCGGTGCTTGTGGAGGCGTCCCAGGTGCGCTGGTTGCCGCGCCAGCAACAGCTGTTGATCGATCGCCATCCGCGGGCCACCGATGCCCACGGCCAGCTGATGGCCGAACGGGCCCGCTTCCTGTTCGACCGGGGCCTGCTGGAGCTGCGCGGTGCCCCGCGGCTGCTGCGCTGGCGCGAACCGATCGATCCCTTCAAGGCCGGCCGCAGCACGCCGGCACCGCTGGAGCTGCGCGTCAGCAGCATCGACTGGACTCCGGGCAGCGGCAGCCTGGCGGCGACGGGCCCCGTGCAGGGGGAACACTGGCCCGAGGGCCGCGACCGCACCCGGAGGCCCCAGACCCTCAACGCCACCGAGCTCAAGGGCGACACCACCCGTCAGCTGTTCAACCTGAGCGGGCCGGTGCTGCTGCGGGATCCCCTTGAACCCGCCGAGCTCAGCACCCAGTTGCTCAGCCTCGATCTGCGCAAGCAGACCGCCAGCACGGCCATGCCCTTCCGCGGCAGCCTGAAAACCACCCGCCTGGAGGGCACCGCCTTCCTGATCGACTTCCGCCAGCACAGCGTCGCTGTCGGGCCTGCGTGCCGGATCGAACAGCCCGGTGAGCTGTTGCAGGCCAGCTTCTGCAGCTGGAACTGGCAGGAGCGCACGATCGCCGCCAGCGGCGGGGTGGAGCTGCAGCGCAGCAGCAGCAACCAGTTCAGCCGGGGCGAGCGGCTGAACGGAACCCTCGGCAATGAGGGGGCCTTTCTGCTGGAGAACCCGAGCGGGCGGGTGGTCAGCCGTTTTCAGGTGCCGGCGGCGGCGAAACCCCGGCCGCAGCAGCAGCCGAAGCCCCGCCCGAAACCGGCTCCGATCCGGCTGTGAACCGGGCCTCGGCGCCGGGCTCGGCCACGGCGCCCAGATCCTCGGCGAGCCGGCGGGCCCAGCCCTCCAGCCAGGCCAGATCGCTGCGGCTGAAACAGCGGGGCGACCAGCCGCCCAGCAGCACCAGGCCCTCACTGCCGATCGGCTGCACCACCACCGCGGGCAGCCCCGGCAGCAAAGCGGTGAACTCTTCCCGGCCGGGATAGAGGCGCAGATCCACCAGGGAAATGGCGCGGCCGCCGGCCAGGCAACGCGCGCAGATCGCCGCTGGGCGGAAGGGTTCGCTGGCGTCGCCCGGCAGGATGCCACGGCGCAGCAGGGTGCGCTCCCGCCAGAGCACGAGCACGCAGGCGGCCGGCGTGGCGGTGAGCAGCATCGTGCTGCCCCAGGCCAGCTCACGGCTCAGGGCAGGGGTCAGGCCGGGCTCGAGCTGGAATCCCTCCGCACCCACCAGCGGCACCCGGTCGGCCTCGAGGGGCTGCACCCGCTCCCACAGCAGGCCTACCAGCAGCAGAAGCACCGCCAGGATGCTGCCGAGTACATCGGCCCGCTCCAGGGCGGGGTCCGGCACCTCGGCGGCGGTCGTGAGCGCGTTCACCACCATGAGGGTGAGGCCTGCGGCACCGCAGGCCTGGATCACCCGGGACACGACCGGTGCACGCATGCTGAGGAGCTGACCATGACGGGCCCACGATGCCGGAACGGTCGACCTCTGCTGCAATGGGAAGACCGACTCCTGCCCCATTCCCATGAACCCGCGTGAGGCCTTCGCGGCCATCGCCCTGGTGGCCGTCGCCTGCGACGGCAATCTCGATGCCCTCGAGGCGCGAGCGCTGCGCACCCAGCTGGAGGCCCGCAGCCCCTACGCCAGCCTCAGCGATGAGGTGATGGGAACCCTTTTTGATGGCCTGCTCTCCCGCCTTCGGCGCGATGGCTGGCAGACCCTGCTGCGCGAGGCCCTGCCTGCCCTCAACGACGCCCAGCAGGAAACGGCCCTGGCGGTGGCGGCCCAGCTGATCCACTGCGACCGCGTGGTGGAACCCCAGGAGCGTGAGCTGCTCGAGCAGATGGCGCAGCAGGCCAGCCTCCCGGCCGGCCGGGCGGAGCAGATCCTGGAGGTGATCGCGGTTCTCAACCGCGACAGCCTGGCCAGCTGAAGGCAGACTGGTCGCCAATCACCGCGCTTGCCGATCCCCGTGCTTCCGATCAGCCAGGCCCACCCCTGCCAGGCCTCCAGCCGCAGGTTTCCCAACGGCAGCGGCCGCTGGATCACGGTTCGCGCCGCCTCGCTGCTGGGCTGTTGCCTGGCCCTGCTGCTCTGGCTGGTGCCGGCCGGCACCGCCGCTGCCCTCGCCGTTGGCGATCTGCCGGCCAACCCGCCCGCGGAGCGGGTGCTCGATCAGGCCGATGTGCTCTCGCGGGCGAGCCGAGCCGAGCTGGAGAAGCGGCTGGAGAGCTTCAGCGCCGAGCATGTGGATGCCCGCTGGGTGAGCGTGGGCCGGCTCGATTACGGCCTCAGCCTGCAGCAGCTGGGCTCCCAGCTGCTGGAGCGCTGGGCCGGCGATCAGCCCCAGCTTCTGCTGCTGGTCGACAGCCAGACGAAAGCCGCCGCGGTGCTGGCCTCCCCGGCGCTGGAGCGCCAGCTCCCCGCCAGCCTGCTGCGCAGCACCGCCCGCACCACCATGGCCCTGCCGCTGCGCGAGGGCGACCGCTACCGCCAGGCGGGCGTGGATGCCCTGCAGCGCCTCCAGGTGGTGCTCAACGGCGGCGAGGATCCCGGCGAACCTTTGCTGGAGGTGGCTCCTGTGGTGGCCAGCAACATCCCCACCCGTGAGGAAACCGCCAGCAGCAATGCCTTCACCTGGGTGGTGGTGCTGCTGGTGGTCGGTTCGGTGGTGCCGATGGCCACCTGGTGGTTCTTTTCGCGCTGACCTCCGATGGGCCTGAACAACTGGATCGGCGCCCTCGGTCGGGCCCAGCAGCTCGACCTCAGCAGCGACCTGGAGCGGGGCTATGAGGCGGCCCTGCTGATTCAGAGCATCGAGCTCGAGCACTACAACGATCGGCCGGTGCGGCCGGAGCTGGAGCTGCGCATCCCCAAGGGGATGCAGGCCCAGGTGCTGCGCCGCTTCCGCGCTGCCCTGCAGGTGTGCCGCCAGTCGCTCGATCGGATCGAGCCCTACCGCCAGGAGATGGCCGGCCAGGAGCTGCGCCAGCTGCAGCTGATCGAAACCGTGGTGGCCCGCTACGACAGCAACCGCCAGATGCTGCCGAGCCTCAGCCGCTCCCCCGAGGTGCTGCCCCGCAGCCTGCTGGGGGTGGTGGATCAGGTGCGGCGGCAGCTGGATCCGGAGGCGGAGGCCAGCGTGGTGGCCGGCTTCCGGCGGCGGCGCGATTCCACGCTGGTGTCGCTGCGGGTGCTGCTGCTGCTGATCCTGGTGCCGATCCTGGTGCAGCAGGTGTGCCACAGCTATGTGGTGTCGCCGCTGGTGGATCGCTTCTCACCGGACAGTGCCTTCCTCTCCTACCCCAGGCCCCAGCTGGAGGAGCGGGCTGTGCAGAAGCTGCGGGTGTACCAGGCCGAGATCGAGTTCGATGCCCTGCTCAACGACCGGCCCCTGCCCAGCCGGGAGGAGTTGCACACCGTGCTGACCGAGAGGGCCCGCGAGCTGAAGGCCGAAGCCGATCAGGAGAGCACCAAGGCGGTGAAGAACGTGCTGGCCGACATCGGCGGACTGGTGGGCTTCGTGCTGGTGTGCGTGTTCGCCCAGCGCGACATCCAGGTGCTGCGCGGCTTTCTCGATGAACTGGTGTACGGCCTGAGCGACAGTGCCAAGGCCTTCGCGATCATTCTCTTCACCGACATCTTTGTGGGGTTCCACTCCCCCGAGGGCTGGACGGTGCTGCTGGAGGGCGTGGCCCACCACCTGGGCCTTCCCTCCCGGGAGAACTTCAACATGCTGTTCATCGCCACCTTCCCGGTGGTGCTCGCCACGATCTTCAAGTACTGGATCTTCCGCTACCTCAACCGCGTGTCGCCCTCCTCGGTGGCCACCCTGCGCAACATGAATGGTGGCGGCTGATCCCGCCGCCGCTGCGGCAATTCCGCGCCTCACCCTGGTGAGCGGCCCGGCCCGCAGCGGCAAGAGCCGCTGGGCCGAACATCTCGCCCGGCAGAGCGGCCTGGCGGTGGTGTATGTGGCCACGGGCCCGAACCTGCCGCAGGATCAGGCCTGGCAGCGTCGCCTGCAGGAGCACCGCCGCCGCCGGCCCGGCCACTGGCGCTGCCTGGAGGTGGAGGGGGAGCTGGCCGCTGCCATCGGCCCGCTTCAGGCAGGGGAGCTGGCGCTTGTGGATTCCATCGGCACCTGGGTGGCCGCCCATCTCGATCTGGAGAAGGAGGCCTGGCTGGCCCGCACGACGGCCCTGGAGCGGGCCCTGGCAGCGGCCGCCGGGCCCCTGGTGCTGGTGTGCGAGGAGACGGGCTGGGGCGTGGTGCCAGCCACGGCGGCGGGCGGGCGCTTCCGCGACCGTCTCGGCCGGCTGCAGCAACGGCTTGCGGCCCGGGCCGATGCCAGCTGGCTGGTGCTGCAGGGTCGTGCGATCGATCTGGTGAGCCTGGGCCTGCCCGTGCCCGGGGAGGGCTGAACGGCCATGCTGCGCGTTGTGCTGTTCCAGCCCCAGATCCCACCGAACACCGGCAACGTGGGCCGCACCTGCGCCGCCACGAACACCGAACTGCATCTGATCGAGCCCCTCGGCTTCAGCCTCGACGATCGCCACCTGCGCCGCGCCGGGCTCGACTACTGGCCCTGGGTGCGCCTCCAACGCCACGCCGACCTGGAGGCGTTTCTCGCCGTGCAGCGGCGCAGCGGCGGCCGCCTGCTGGCCCTCAGCAGCCAGGCGCAGACCGCCTACACCGACATCCGCTACGAACCGGACGACTGGCTCCTCTTCGGCCGCGAGACCGATGGCCTGCCGGCCACCCTGCAGGCCCAGGCCAGCGAGAGGCTCACGATCCCGATGGCCGGCTCGGTGCCCAACGGAGGCGGGGTTCGCAGCCTGAACCTCTCCGTGGCCGTCGGCGTGGTGCTGTTTGAGGCAATTCGGCAGCAGGCCACAGGGGCGGGTCTCCGAACCCGAAAAGAATCCGCAGATCGGCCGCCTCAGCCTTAAGACCCATTGTGGCAACAGGGTTTATCGGCTTGTTACAAGTTGTTTGCACACCTGGACGAACAGCCAGCTGTAACGCATGAACCTTGCGGCGAGGTTGACGTGGCGCTACTGTCTGCGCGGCCCGGGGATGTTGGCTTCTCCACTGGGTCTTGTCCGTTGGGTGAAACTGCATGAAGCCTCTCCGCTGGATCCTCCCGTCCCTGTTCGCCTCCTCGCTCGCCGTGCCATTTGTGGCCGCAGTTGCAGGCAACCCCGGACGGCAGAGCTCCGACGATCACCTTCTTGCCGCCCTTCCCACCGATTCGCTGGAGGTGCGGGTGCGTCAACCCGTGAGCCTTGAGGAGCTGTCCACCGATCTGAGCGTGGAGAGCGAGCGGCTCGCCAGCCTCAATGCCCTGCCCCCCGCCCACCGCTTCCAGGGCGGCGAGTGGCTGCGCATCCCCACCAGCAGCAGTTTCCTGCTCGAGCAGGTGTCCTCCCTCGATGCCCGGGAGGTGCGCGACAGCGGCCGCTCGGCCATCTCCCGGGGCCCGGCTCTGGCCTCCGCCACCGCTCCCGCTGCCCCAAGCAGCCCGCCCCCGCCGCCCAGCCTCACCGCCGTGGTGAAGCTCGGAGACACGCTGAGCAAGATCGCCCAGCGCTACGGCATGAGCCTGGCCCAGCTGATTCAGCTAAACCCGGGCCTGAAGACCGCCCAGCTCGTGGTGGGCAGCCAGGTGCGGCTGGCCTACGGGTCGTCCGTGCGCACCCAGCCGCTGATCGCCGTGAAGCCCACCGGCAGCGGCGGCGTCAGCTGGCCCGACACCCCCAGCTACGGCGACGACCCCGCCAACCCGGCCGGCCCTGGCGCCTCCCGCTGGGTCTGGCCTGCCCAGGGCGTGTTCACCTCCGGCTACGGCTGGCGCTGGGGCCGGATGCACAAGGGCATCGATGTTGCCAACAACGTCGGCACCCCGATCGTGGCGGTGCAGGCGGGTCGCATCACCTTCGCCGGCTGGGACGACGGCGGCTACGGCTATCTGGTGGAGATCACCCACGAGGATGGCACCCTGACCCGCTACGCCCACCACAGCCGTCTGATGGTGCGCGAGGGCGACGAGGTGCAGCAGGGCCAGACCATCGGCCTGATGGGCAGCACGGGGCGCAGCACCGGGCCCCACCTGCACTTCGAGATCCATCCCCCCGGCCGGGGCGCTGCCAACCCGATGGAGTTCCTGCCGGGTCGGGCCTGAGCCAGCTTCTCTTGCCCCCTTTCCAGCTGGCGGGCGGGGCGGGAAAGGCCATCGTCTACAGTGATCTCACCGCGGCTCGGTAGCTCAGCTGGTTAGAGCGTGGGATTCATAACCCCAAGGTCGGGAGTTCAAGTCTCCCCCGAGCCATGTCTTGCGCCCCTGCTCTGCAGGGGCTTTTTTGTTGCTGCCGCCCCGGAGCGCGCGCCTGGGTTGCAGGGCGAGAGCCCACACTGGGTTCAGCGGCAGCAACAGCGATGACCCTGGCCGTGGCCCTCGCCATGCTGCAGCGCCAGGATCGCTGGCTGCTGCAGCTGCGCGACGACGTGGAGGGCATCGTGGCTCCGGGGCACTGGGGCCTCTTCGGCGGCTACCTCGAGGCGGGTGAAACGGCTGAGCGGGCCCTCCGCCGCGAACTTCAGGAGGAGATCGGCTGGTGCGCAGGCGAGCTCAGCGGCTGGTTCGTGCACCGCAATGAGGTGCGCAACGCCCATTTCTTCCTGGGCAGGCTCAGCGTGCCCCTGGAGGCGCTGCAGCTGGCCGAGGGGCAGGACCTCACCCTGGCGAGCCTCGAGGAGCTGCGCCAGGGCCGCATCTGGAGTCCACGGCTGGGGCAGTACAGGCCACTGGCCCCCTCGCTGCAGCTGGCGGTGGAACGCTGCGGTCAGCCCATGCCGCCACTGCCCTGAGGGGCCTGCGTTAGGGCCGATGGGGGCGTTGGGGCCTGCCGATCAAGCCTGGGTCACTTCTGGACGGCTTCGCTGCTGGTGTCGCCGCTGGGGCCATGGCCGCGCAGGTGCTTCTCGCAGGCCGAAGCGGCACCGGCGGCCACCAGGCTCAGGGCCAGGCCGAAACCGACAATTCCCGCCAGCACAGCGGAGTGGCGGGCTTGCAGAGGAGCGCGCATGGGGCTGAACCGAATTCAACCCAAGCTAGGCAGACCCGCAACAGCGTCTGCCTCCAGTCAGCGGATGCACTCAGCGCATGTCGATCTGATTGAGGCGGTCGCGGAAGGTGCTGTTGAGGCCACCATCGCTGCCATCACCCAGCGCGAAGGTGCTGGCATCGGCCAGCATCACAGGGTGAGGGGCGGCAGCGGCGCGGCGGCTGCGGGCCACGGCGCCCTGCTGGCGGGCTTCCACGGCGCGGCTGAGGCTCTTGCTGCGGTTGGCCACGGCCACGGTCTCACCGTCGCGGGGGCGCACCAGGGGGTTGTCCTTGAGCTCACCACGCAGCTGGTTGAGCAGGCGGAAGTGCCCGGTGGTGTTGTACTTGCGCAGAACGGCAGGGTCCCAGGCCATGGACGCACGGATACGTACAGGGAGCCTAGGCCGCCGCGGATGGCACAACAGACCCGGGATCTGTGATAGGTTGTCACGGTGCAACTGGTAGTCGTTCCGACTTTGACCTGGCTGGCGGAGTTCTTCCGCGCCGGTGCCGTTGCTCCCCGTTCCTCTCGATTCCCCGCGATGTCCAGGCTCGTCGGTCTGCCGGCCCCCGATTTCACCGCCACCGCCGTGGTGGATCAGGAGTTCAAGGAGATCTCCCTGTCCCAGTACCGCGGCAAGTACGTGGTGCTGTTCTTCTACCCGCTCGATTTCACCTTCGTCTGCCCCACCGAGATCACGGCGTTCAGCGATCGCTACGCCGAGTTCTCCAGCAAGAACACCGAGGTGCTGGGCGTGTCGGTGGACAGCCAGTTCAGCCACCTGGCCTGGGTGCAGACCGACCGCAAGAACGGCGGCCTCGGCGACATCGCCTACCCCCTCGTGGCCGACCTCAAGAAAGAGATCGCCCGGGCCTACAACGTGCTCGATGAGGAGGGCGGCATCGCCCTGCGCGGCCTGTTCATCATCGATCCCGATGGTGTGATCATGCACAGCACGATCAACAACCTGCCCGTGGGCCGCAGCGTCGACGAGACCCTGCGCGTGCTGCAGGCCTTCCAGTACGTGCAGTCGCACCCCGATGAGGTGTGCCCCGCCAACTGGACCCCCGGCGAGAAGACCATGAACCCCGACCCCGTGAAGAGCAAGGAGTTCTTCGCCGCGGTGAACTGAGCCACTTCGCTGGCATGGCAGGGGGGCCTGAGGCCCCCTTTTTTCATGGCGGGGCGTCCGCCCCATTCAGATCAAGGGCATGGAGCGGGGCCCCATCCCTCAGCGGCGATCCCGGCCGAAGCCTGCTCAGCCCAGCACCGCCGCCAGCAGGCGGCTGCCATCGGTGCCGCCGGTGGCGGGGTCGCAGGCCCGCTCCGGGTGGGGCATCAGGCCCAGCACGTTGCCGGCGGGGTTGGTGAGCCCGGCCACATCACCCACCGAGCCGTTGGGGTTGTCGCTGTACCGCAGCACCACGCACCCCTGGTCCTCCAGCTGCCGCAGCGTGGCGTCGTCCACCTGGTAGCGGCCCTCGCCGTGGGCGATCGGCAGGGTGATCGTTTCGCCGGCGCTGTATCCGCCCAGCCAGCGGCAGGGGCCGGGCTGCACCGCCAGGGAGGCCGGCTGGCAGAGGAAATGGAGATCGCGGTTGCGGGTGAGGGCGCCGGGCAGCAACCCCATCTCGGTGAGCACCTGGAAGCCGTTGCAGATGCCGAGCACGGGGCCGCCGCGGTCGGCGAAGGCGCGCACCTCCTGGAGCACCGGCGAGAAGCGGGCGATGGCGCCGCAGCGCAGGTAATCCCCGTAGCTGAAGCCGCCGGGCAGAACCACGGCCTCCAGCCCGGAGAGGTCGCGCTCCTCATGCCAGAGGAAACGGGTGGGTCGGCCCAGGCAACCCTCGAGAGCCCAGCGCACATCCCGGTCGCAATTGGAGCCGGGGAAAACAACGATGCCGATCGTCATGGCGGATCCGCTCAGCCGGCCTCGGAGAGATCGAGGGACCAGTCCTCGATCACCGGATTGGCGAACAGGCGGTCGCTGAGCAGCTCCAGCTGGGCCTGAGCGGTGGCGCGGTCGGGGGCGTCGAGCTCCACCTCGATCGCCTTGCCGATGCGCAGCCGGCGCACACCCTCCACGCCGAGCCGGCCGGCAGCGGCGCGGGTGGCCTCCCCGGCGGGATCGAGAACGGAAGGCCTCAGCGAGACCTGAACACGGGCGTGGAAGACGGGCACCGGCAGCAGTGGCTTTTGTTAAATCTTGGCAGCCCACCCCGCCGGGGTTCCAGGGCCTGGCCAGGTTGGGATCGATCCACCGAACCCCCGGGCCGTGGCCTGGCGCTGCTTCTGCCGCTCCGGCGCCGCTCCGGCGCCCCGGGCGATGGCCCCCCTGCTCGCCTTCACAGTCCTGGCGCTGCCGCCAGGGGCCTGGGCGCGGCCCGCCACCACCATGGCCGCCCAAGGCGCTGCCGCGGATGCCGGCGCCACGGCGCAGCTGGAATGCCGGCTGCAGGCGGGGCCCTGGCAGCGCTGCCGCATGGAGGTGGAGCAGCTGGGCAGCCGCTGGTGGCTGGTGGTGGGCGATCAGCGGATCGAATTCCGCCACGACGGCCGCGGCAGCGTGACGATGCAACGGCAAGGGGGTGCCTGGCAGCCGGTGACGGCCCGCTGGGGGGAGGACACCAGCCTCTGTTGGGATGGGGTGTGTGCCCGCGGCGACCTGCCGCTCGACTAGCCCTGCCGCTCGACTAGCCCTGCAGCTCGGCGAAGGCGGCCTGAAGCCGGCCCTCATCCGCCGCCGCGCCCAGCACCACCAGCTCCAGCGCCGGCCCCTCGGCCGTGGCGGCGGGCGTGGCTTCGTACCAGCACTCGAGCCGGCTGCCAACGGCCTGGATCTGCAAGGGCAGGCGGCGATCGCTCTGGCGGAGGCGCCCCTTCAACCGCAACACGGGATGGGAGGCCAGCAGGCCCCGGAGCTGCTCCTCGAGCTGCTCGCGCTGGAAGCTCCCCTCCCGCTGGATCAGCAGGGAACACATGGCCACGTGGTGGTGGTCATGGTGGGGATGGTCGTGATCGTGGTCGTGGTCGTCGTGGTCGTCGTGGTCGTCGTGGTCGTCGTCGTGGTGCGGCTCTGCGGGATGGTCACCGCTGGCTCCATCAGCGGCGCGACTCAGCGGTTCGAGCCCCAGCAACAGTTCGGGATCGATGGCCCCCCGCTGCAGCGGCAGCACCGGCACACCGGCCCGCACCCGGCCGCGCAATCCTGCGGCCACGGCCTCAAGCGCCTCGGCAGTGAGGCAATCGGCCCGGCTCACCAGCACCAGATCGGCCGCCTCGAGCTGCTCCTCAAAGAGCTCCTCGATCGCCGTGAGGTGGTCGAGGCTGGGGTCGGCAAGGCGCTGGGCCTCGAGGGCTTCGGCATCGCCCACCACGTGGCCGGCGGCGAGGGCTTCACCATCCACCACGGCCACCACGGCGTGCACGCGCGTGCGGGTGCGGATCTCAGGCCAGCCGAACGCCGCCACAAGGGGCTCCGGCAGGGCGAGGCCGCTGGTTTCCACCACGATGCCGTCGAGCTGCTCGGCGCGCTGCAGCAGGGTCTGCATGGTGGGCAGGAACTCGTCCTGCACGGTGCAGCAGAGGCAGCCGTTGGCCAGCTCCACCAACCGCCCCGGCAGGTCGTCCTCCGGACAGAAGCCACAGCTGGCGATCAGATCACCATCGATGCCCACCTCGCCGAACTCATTGACAATCACCGCCAGCCGGCGGCCGCTGGAGCGCAGCAGATGGCGCAGCAAAGTGGTCTTGCCGGCGCCGAGGAAACCGGTGACCACCGTCACCGGCAGGCGGCTCGGCGGGGTCTGGGCCATGGGGAGGGTCAGGCGAGGAGTGCGCTGGCGGCGGTGAGGGCGCCGAAGCCGATCAACAGGCAGGCCGCCGCCCGGCGCCAGGGTCGGCTCAGCTCGCCGGCGAGCGTGCGGAGGCCGGTGAGGGCGAGGAGCAGCAGCAGGCCCTGGCTGAGCAGCAGGCCCAGCAGGTAGGTGGCCAGAGGGAAGGCGCTCCAGCCCAGCACGCTGGAGCTCAGCACGTAGCCATGCAGGGCGAAGGCGGGCAGCAACAGCAGGCTCGGCAGGCGGCCCTGCAGCACCAGGGCCAGCAGCACCAGGCTCAGGGCCACCAGGGCTTCGGAACCGGGCAGCCCAGGGAGCACCAGGCCCAGGCCGCTGCCCAGCAGGCCCACGGCCAGCAGGCCGAGCATCCAGGCACCACGGCGGCGCAGGCCCACCAGGGAGAGGGCCAGCAGGAAGAGCAGGTGATCGGGGCCGAGCACGGGGTGGGCCAGGCCGCTGAGCAGGCCGTTCACCGGGGTGGGCGGCAGGCCGGTGATCTCGAGCACGTGGTGGGCGGAGGCCGCCTCGGGCAGCGCCAGCAGCGCCAGGGCGCCGGCGGCGAGGGCTGGAAGCAGGCCCAGGGCGGGGCCGGAGGTTCTGGTCATTCGAGACTCCGGTCCGCGCCGGTCGAAGGGATGGGCACCGGCGGGCGTTCTGACTGCGCCGGACGGACCGGCGGAAGCCGGGGCCGCTGGGCGTTCACAGCTGCGGGACAGTGCCGGATTCGGGACTGGAGTCCCTCACCGAACTTTCCCCGTTTCCTCCCCGGGCTGATCCCCCGGGGAACCGGTGAGTCCGCAATCTATCGGTCCCCGCGGCATCCGAGGCTGTCGCGTGTGCTGACGCCGGTGCGGGTATTGGTGCCACTGGCCCGGGCGCAGAGCGCCTTGAGCTCCGGCAGGTCGAGCACGGCCTCGGTGAAGTCGGCCCCATCGATCTGGGCGCCGCGGAAATGGCTCTGCAGCAGCATGCCGTTGCGCAGCACGGCGTCGCGCAGGTCCGCGTCGTCGAAGCGGCTGGCGTAGGCCACCACATCACCCAGGTCGGCGCCGCGCAGGTCGGCCCCCTGCAGATTCGAGCCGTTGAACACGGCACCCCTCAGATCGGTGTCCTGCAGGTTGAAGCCGGCCATCTCGGCCTTGAGGAACTCCTGCTGTTGCAGGTTGCGGCCGTGCATGTCCGGCTGGAGGTCCTGCAGGGAGCGCTGCCCGCGCAGCTCCGGCGCCGTGATCGCCCACACCGGCGCCATGGGCAGCAGCAGGGCCGCGGTGGCCAGCACGAGGGCCAGCACGCTGGGAAGAAACCGGTTCCACGGAGCCAGCCGGGAAGAAGGAAGAGACATCGCACACCGTTACGCTGCTGTCACAAGGTATGGCAGGCATGAGCATGTCCCTGCGGGTGGTGGTGCCGCCCCACCCCCTGATCGGCCACTGGCTCACCCTGCTGCGCGACCGCGAAACCCCGCCGCCCCTGTTCGCAACGGCGATGGCGGAACTGGGCCGCTGGCTCACCTACGAGGCCGTGCGCGACTGGTTGCCCCAGCGACCGGTGGAAGTGCTCACGGCGGCGGGCCGGGCCGAGGGCCAGGTGGTGGATCCGGCCGTGCCGCTGCTGGCGGTGCCGGTGCTGCGCGGTGGCCTCGGCCTCTGGCAGGGAGCCCAGACCGTGCTGCCGGCGGCCCGGGTGGCGATGGTGGGCCTGGAGCGGGCCACCCCGCAGGAGCCGCCCCACTGGTTCCTTGATGATTTGCCCGCGGCGATCGGCGAACGGGTGGGGGTGCTGGTGGTGCTTCCCGTGCTGGCCAGCGGCGCCAGCCTGCTGGCCCTGATTGAAAGGCTCGGTGCACTCGGGGTGGCGGGCCGGCGGCTGCGGGTGATCACCACCCTGGCGGCTGCGCCGGGCCTGCGGCTGCTGGGCGAGCGGGTGCCCGATCTCACGGTCTATTGCGCCTGCATCGATGCCGAACTCGATGCCGGCGGGCTGCCACTGCCCGGATGCGGCCCGATCGAGCAGCGCCTCAACGGCCTGGACGCACGCGGCTGCCTAGGCTGAACCCATCCTCCCGCCACCGCTCCGCCGCGCCCGCTGCCATGGCCGACTCCAGGGAACGCTCCAGCGACAGTGCCCTGCTGCTGAGCGCCGTGTCCGGTGCCGTGCTCGGCGCGGCAGGCCTGGCCTGGTGGCTGCTCTCGGAGGCGGACCGCCGCCGCCGGGTGGACCGGCAGGAGCGCCTGCTGCGGCTGTCCCGGCACCAGCTCGACCCTGAGGCAACCCCCTCCGGCCAGCGCCGTGCCATCGGTGAGGCCGATCTGCGCGACCGGGTGCAGCAGCTCAACCAGGCGATCGATGAGGTGCGCCGCCAGCTGGAAGACCTGCAGCCGCAGCCCTGAGGCGGTGCGCCGGCGCGGCCTTGGTTAGGTTGCAGGTTTCCAGACCGCTCCCGCCGGCCCATGCTTCGCTCCGCTGCCATCACCCAGGGGATCCAGCGTTCCCCCAACCGCGCCATGCTGCGCGCCGTGGGCTTCGGTGACGACGACTTCAGCAAGCCGATCATCGGCATCGCCAACGGCTACAGCACCATCACCCCGTGCAACCTGGGCCTCAACGACCTGGCCCGGCGGGCTGAAGATGCGGCGCGTACCGCCGGGGCGATGCCGCAGATGTTCGGCACCATCACGGTGAGCGACGGCATCTCGATGGGCACCGAGGGCATGAAGTATTCCCTGGTGAGCCGAGAGGTGATCGCCGATTCGATCGAAACGGCCTGCAACGCCCAGAGCATGGATGGCCTGCTGGCGGTGGGCGGCTGCGACAAGAACATGCCCGGCGCCATGCTGGCCATGGCCCGCATGAACGTGCCCTCGATCTTCGTATACGGCGGCACGATCAAGCCCGGCAAGCTCGGCGCCTGCGACCTCACGGTGGTGAGCGCCTTCGAGGCGGTGGGCCAGTACAGCGGCGGCCAGATCGATGGGGAGCAGCTCACGGCGATCGAGAAGAACGCCTGCCCCGGTGCCGGCAGCTGCGGTGGCATGTTCACCGCCAACACCATGAGCGCCGCCTTCGAGGCGATGGGCCTCAGCCTGCCCTACAGCTCCACGATGGCGGCCGAGGATCCCGAGAAGGCCGACAGCGCCGCCCGCTCGGCCGAGGTGCTGGTGGAAGCGATCAAGGCCAACATCCTTCCGCGCGACCTGATGACCCGCGAGGCGTTCGAGAACGCCATCAGCGTGATCATGGCGGTGGGGGGCTCCACCAACTCGGTGCTGCATCTGCTGGCGGTGGCGCGCACCGCCGGGGTTCCCCTGAGCATCGACGACTTCGAAACCATCCGCCAGCGGGTGCCGGTGCTCTGCGATCTCAAGCCCAGCGGCCGCTACGTGACCGTGGATCTCCATCAGGCCGGCGGCATCCCCCAGGTGATGAAGCTGCTGCTTGATGCCGGCCTGCTGCACGGCGACTGCCGCACGATCGAGGGCAGGAGCCTGCGGGAGGTGCTGGCCGCCGTGCCCTCCGAGCCGCCGGCTGGGCAGGATGTGATCCGGCCGATGGCCAATCCCCTCTATGCCCAGGGTCACCTGGCCATCCTCAAGGGCAACCTGGCCGAGGAGGGGGCCGTGGCCAAGATCAGCGGCGTGAAGAACCCGGTGATCACCGGCCCCGCCCGGGTGTTTGAGAGCGAGGAGGAGGCCCTCTCCGCCATCCTCGACAAGGCGATCAACCCCGGCGATGTGGTGGTGGTGCGCAACGAGGGGCCGGTCGGCGGCCCGGGCATGCGCGAGATGCTGAGCCCCACCGCCGCCATCGTGGGCCAGGGCCTGCTCGACAAGGTGGCCCTGATCACCGATGGCCGCTTCTCAGGCGGCTCCTTCGGCCTGGTGATCGGCCACGTGGCACCCGAAGCGGCCGTGGGTGGCACGATCGGGTTGGTGCACGAGGGCGACAGCATCACGGTGGATGCCCACCGGCTGCTGATCCAGCTGAACGTGGAGGAGGCTGAGCTCGAGCGCCGCCGCGCCGCCTGGGTGCGGCCAGAGCCCCGCTACCGCACCGGTGTGCTCGGCAAGTACGCCCGGCTGGTGAGCAGCAGCAGCAAGGGGGCGGTGACCGATCAGGCCGGGCTCTGATCCCTGGCTCCGCCGGGGAGCAGGGCCCGGACCCGGCGGCAGAACGCTTCATGGGGAGCCCCATCCTCGGGCCGCTCGCAGCGCAGGCCCGTGGCGGGATCCATCCACACCGGATGCTGGCCGTGCCAGAGCAGCGGGGCCTCCTCATCGCCCAGGCGCGTGAGCATCAGGTTGAGGGTGGTGCCGCTGCGGTAGATCTCCAGCTCCAGATCGGCGGCCTCAAGGCGGCGGCCTTCGCCGTCGCGCACCTCGATCCGCAGCAGGCAGTCGCCTCCACCTGACGTGGCATCGGGGGGATCGCCCTGAAAACGCAGGGCGTGGCGGTGGGGGCGGAGGCACAGGTCGGCCGCCCGGGCCAGATCGGTGAGGAACGGCTGCCAGGGGCTGCCATCCGCCGCGTCGCGCGCTGTCATCGCCTCAGAGCACGGCGTGGATCGAGCGGATCAGCAGCCGCAGGGCCCCCGGGCGGAAGCCGGGGTTGCGGCCGCCGATGTCGCCGAACTTGGAATGCAGCACCTGGATTCGGGTGAGCTGGGCCGCATCGAAGCGGAGCGGCAGCCCCACCGGGGTGGCGCGCACACTCGGCGTGAGCCGGTTGAAGGGAATCACCACACGCGAGGTGCCGCCGGCCTGGGTGGAGAACTCCGCCACCCAGCGCAGACCGCCGGGGATCAGCTCGGTGAGGCCAGCCACCCCATCACGGCAGGCAAGGGCCAGCTTGAAGCGGCGACCATCGCCATCCAGCAGCAGCTCCAGGGCTCCATAGGCGGAGAGATCGAGCGGTGGGGTGAACACCGGCGAGCGGACACTCACGAAGCCGCCCCCCTCGGGCTCCACGAAGGCCTCCATCAGCAGCCCGTCGCTGCCGGCGCGGCAGCTGCCCTGGCTGCGGCCCCCCATGATCGTGTCGTTGAGGGGCTGCCAACCGGAGAAGCCATCACCGGCGGCGATCAGCAGGGGCGCCACCATGGCGGGTGCGGAACGGGGGATGGCCTCAGCCTGCCGCAGCAAGGCCCTCGGCGGCGGCGGCATCGGCCAGCACGAGCACGGGGCTGCGCGGCTGCACCAGCCGGGCCGGGGTGCGGGCGGGCGACTCATCGGGGTCGAGCAGGCGCTGCAGGGCCTGGCGCTTGCCTGCGCCGCTCACCAGCACGATCACGTGCCGGGCGGCGCTCAGCACCGGGGCCGTGAGGGTGATTCGCTCCAGGCCCTTGCCGCTGCCCACGGTGACAGCCCGATCGCGCACCTCCGTTGCGGCTGTTCCTGGAAACAGCGAGGCCGTGTGGCCATCCTCGCCGAGGCCCAGGAGCATCACATCGAACACCGGAGGATCTCCGGGGCAGAGCCGGCGCAACAGGGCTTCAAACGCTGCCGCCGACTCCTCGGCTGTGGCGCAGTCGGTGGGAACCGGCTGGAAGCGGGCGGCGGCGGCGGGCTGGCCCTGGGCCAGGAGGGTCTCGTGGATCAGGCGGGCGTTGCTGGCGGGATCCGATGCCGGCACCCAGCGCTCATCGCCGAGCACCACATCCACCCGGCCCCAGGGCAGGTGCTCCTGGGCCAGCTGGCGGTAGGCGGCCGCCGGGGTGGTGCCGCCGCAGAGGGCGATCTGGGCCCGATCGCGCTCGTCGAGGGCCAGATCGATCAGGGAGGCGATGTGTTCGGCGCAGCGGCGGGCCAGCCGCTCGGAATCCGGGACCACCTCGAGGCGGTGGCTGGCGGGGGCAGGGCTCATGGCGGCCACCCTCAGAGCCACTCGGTGTGGAAGGAGCCGGGCCTGTCGGTGCGCTCGTAGGTGTGGGAGCCGAAGCAGTCGCGCATGGCCTGCACCAGGTTCTGCGGCAGCCGGCCGGTGCGGTAGCTGCTGATGTAATCGAGGGTGCTGGAGAAGCAGGGCACGGGGATGCCGGCCAGGGCGGCACCGGCCACCATGCGCTGCAGGCCGGGCAGTCGCCGGCTGATCTGTTCGCTGAACCAGGGATCCAGCATCAGGTTGGGCAGGGCGCCGTCGCGGCCATAGGCGTCCTGGATGCGCTGCAGAAGCCGGGCGCGGATGATGCAGCCCCCCTTCCAGATCTGGCTGATGGAGGCGAGGTCGAGCTCGTAGCCGTAGAGCCGTGAAGCCTCGGCCAGCAGGGCCATGCCCTGGGCGTAGCTGGCGATGCTGGCCAGGATGCAGGCGTCGCGCAGATCGGGAAGCCCGGCAGCGGGGTCACCGAGTTCGAAGGCTCCGAGGGTGGCTGCGGCGGGCGGCAGGGAGGCCTCGCAGGCCAGCCGCTCGCTCCGCAGCGAGCTCATCACCCGGGCGTTGAGGGCGGCATAGATGGTGGGAACCGCCACGCCGCAGTGCAGGGCGCTCTCCACGGTCCAGAGGCCGGTTCCCTTCTGGCCGGCGGCATCCACGATGAACTCCACCAGATCACCGCCCGTTTCGGGATCCCGGGTGCGCAGGCACACCTCGGTGATCTCCACCAGGAAGGAGGAGAGCTCCTCGAGCTGGTTCCAACCTCCCAGCACATCGGCCATGGCAAGGCCGCCCATGCCGCCCACCCGTTTCATCAGGTCGTAGGCCTCGGCCAGCACCTGCTCGATGCCGTATTCGATGCCGTTGTGCACCGTTTTCACGAAGTGACCGGCGCCGCCGGGGCCGATGTAGGCCACGCAGGGGCCATCCTCCACCTGGGCCGCCATGCGACGCACCAGGCTCTCGATGGCGTCGTAGGCGGTGCGGGTGCCGCCTGGCATCATGCTCGGCCCCTCCAGGGCCCCCTTGGCGCCACCGGAGACGCCCATGCCGATGTAGCCGAAGCTGCGGCTCTCGAGCTGGCGCGCCCGGCGCTCGGTGTCGGTGTGGAGGGAGTTGCCCCCGTCGATCAGCAAGTCGCCGGGTTCCAGCAGGGGATCCAGGGTGGCGATCAGGTCATCCACGGGCTGGCCCGCCTTCACCATCATCAGGATGCGGCGCGGCCGCTCCAGTGAGGCCACGAACTCCTCAAGGGTGGCGGCACCGATGATCTGCAACCCGGCCGCGCGGCCCGCAAGAAACTCCTGAGTTTTGGCGTAGGTGCGGTTGTAGACGACGCTGGAGAAGCCGTTCCGCTCAGCATTCAGGACGAGATTCTCGCCCATCACGCCAAGCCCGATCAGACCGAAGTGGGCCTTTCCCATTGTGGGTGAAGGTAGTGCTGCGGTCAGTCTGGCCACTCCAGGCAGGCGGCGCCCGGGATCGTCACGGTGGTGTCAGGAAGGCAGCACCGGAACCAGAGCAGTGCCGGCTCAGATCACCGTTCCATCGGCGATCGTGCCATTCTTCACCACCACAACGATGCCATTGCGGATGTAGAAGTTGAGCTCTGGCCGATCGGCCTCCTCCACATGATCCTTGTTCACGATCGTGACATTGCGACCGATGCGCACGTTCTTGTCGAGAATGGCGCGCTTCACCGTGGTGCCACGGCCCACGCCGATCGGAATGCCACCCCGATCGAGCAGCACCTGGCGCTCCTCGCTGGATTCGAAGTAATCACTGCCCATCACCAGGGTGTCCTGGAGCACCACCTCGTCTTCGATGCGGGAGCGCACACCCAGCACGCAGTGATGAATGCTGCACGACTTGAGCAATGAGCCCTCGCCGATGATCGATTCAGTGACCTGCGAATCCTGCAGCTTGCTGGGGGGGAGGTAGCGCGGACGGGTGTAGATCGGGAACTTCTCGTCGTAGAACGAGAAGGGGGGGTTTGGCTGGATCGTGAGAGCCAGGTTGGCCTCGTAGAAGGCACCGATGGTTCCGATGTCCTCCCAGTAGTCGTCGAAGAGGAAGCTCTGGAGCTTGTCGCCGCGGGCCAGCGAGGTGGGGATGATCTCCTTGCCGAAGTCCGTGGCCGAGGGGTTGGAGTTCAGCAGATCAAAGAGGGTGTCGCGGCTGAACACGTAGATCCCCATCGAAGCCAGATAGGGACGCCGCGCGGCCTCCTCAGGGGACAGCCCCATGCTCTGGGTGTCCACCGCCATGGCCTCCAGCTCAGCGCCCTTGGGCTTCTCGCGGAACTCACGGATGCGGCCATCGGGGGTGGTGCGCATCAGCCCGAATCCCTCGGCCTGGGCGGCATCCACCGGCAGGGCCCCCACCGAGAGATTGGCACCGGTCTCGATGTGGTGCTGCACAAAACGGCTGTAATCCATCCGGTAGAGCTGGTCGCCGGAGAGGATCAGGTAATGGTCCACATCCCACTCCTGGAACAGCCACTGGTACTTGCGCACCGCATCGGCGGTGCCTTCAAACCAGCTGGGGCTGTCGGGCGTTTGCTGGGCGGCCAGCACCTCCACGAACCCCTGGCCGAAGCCGGCCGAGAGGTTGTAGGTCATGGTGAGGTGGCGGTTCAGCGAGGCGCTGTTGAACTGCGTCAGCACGTAGATCTTGTTGATCTCCGAGTTGATGCAGTTGCTCACCGGGATATCGATCAACCGGTATTTGCCCGCCAGTGGCACCGCCGGCTTGGCCCGCATCTTGGTGAGCGGATACAGCCTGGTTCCGGCTCCGCCGCCGAGAATGATCGCCAGGACGCGCTTCATGACTGGGCTCGCTGAGGGCCGGATGGGCAGACCGTAGGGGAGCGGGTCGCCGGAAGGCGACCCCTAAACAGCTCCGAGGCATGAACTGTTGCAGAGATCACCGGAGCGGTCGCAAACCGCTTCAGCACCACATCCCGCTCAGTCGTCAGCCTGGGTGTCGTTGAGTTCGAACAGCTGCTCCAGCACCCGCATGGCGGTGTGGCGCTGGCTGCGGGGCTGGGGGGCCCTCAGGTTGGTGACGGGGGTGTGCAGCACCTTGTTGATGATGCCCTTGCTGAGCGCCTCCACCACCTTCCGCTCGCGGGCGGAGAGGTCGGGGCCCATGCGGCTGAGGGCCTTCTGCAGCTCCTGCTCGCGGATGTCCTCGAGCTGGCGCCGGAGCCGGTTCACCACCGGCACGGCCTCCAGACCGTCCCACCACTCCAGGAACAGACGCGCCTCCTCCTCCAGCAGGCCCTCGGCCTCGGCCGCCATCTCGCGGCGGGCCTCCTGGTTGCGGGCCACCACTTCCTGCAGGTCGTCCACGTCGTACGACTGAACGCCGGCCAACGCGGCGGTGTCCGCACTGATGTTGCGGGGTACACCGATGTCGATGAGCATCAGTGAGCTGCGCCGGTTGAGGACGCTCAGCCGCTCGGCCGTGATGATCGGCTCATCGGCGGCGGTGCTGGTGAACACCAGGGAGCAGGTGCTCAGGCAGTGGTTGAGGTCGGCCAATGGCCGGCACTGCACCGGCAGGCCAGGGAAGTCTGCGGCCAGGGCTTCGGCCTTGGCCACGGTGCGGTTGAGTAACACCACGCCGCGGCAACCTTTGGCCTGCAGGTGCTGCAGCAGCAGCCGGGCCATGCGGCCGGCCCCCACCACGGCCACCTGTTCCTGGTCCAGGGGCACCAGTTCATCGATGCCGCGGGCCTGGCCCACCTTCAGCTGGGCCAGCTCCACGGCGGCCGAACTGATCGACACCGCGCCGGTGCCGAGATTGGTTTCGGTGCGCACCCGCTTGCCGGTACTCACCGCCTGATTGAGCAAGCGGTTGAGGATCGGACCCACGGAGCGATGCTCCTGGCCGAGGCGCACCATCTTCTTCACCTGGGAGAGGATCTGGCCTTCCCCCAGCACCAGCGAATCGAGGCCGGCCGCCACCCGCAACAGATGGCCGACCGCCTCCTCGTGATGGAAGGTGAACAGATGGGGGGTGAGTTCATCCACCGCCAGCCCGGAGTGCTGGCTAAGGAAGGAGCCCACTGCTGAAATGCCCTGCTCCGGATGGCGCAGCAGGGTGTAGATCTCGAGCCGGTTGCAGGTGCTGAGGATCGAAGCCTCAAGCACCTGCTCATCGGCACGGAGCTGCTGGAGAGAGGTCTCCATGGTTTGCTCCGGGATGCTGAGGCGCTCCCGGATTTCCACTGGAGCCGTGCGGTGGCTGAGGCCGACGACGGCGATGTGCATGGAGACGTGCTCCCTCAGAACGTGCGCGGTGCTCAGCGCAGAGCGATGCTCTGGGCGCCGTCCTTGATGTGCACGGTCGTGGTGAACCGTGCGGTGTTGTCGAGGGTGCTGATCACCAGGGAGCTGGTGCGAGTGCAGTCTTTCTCGAACTTCACGCCGTCGAACAGCAGACCGTCGGTGATGCCGGTGGCAGCGAACACCACATTCTCGCCGCAGGCCAGCTCCTCAGCTTCGTACACCTTGTCGGGGTCGGTGATGCCCATCTCGGCCAGGCGTGCCAGGTTGCCCTCCTTGGTGAGGTCAGCCCACTCGGAGGTCTGGGCCACGGCGGGGTCGTACACCAGCTGACCCTGGAAGTGACCGCCCAGGGCCCGAAGGGCGGCGGCGGAGATCACTCCCTCAGGAGCGGCGCCGATCCCCATCAGGCAGTGGGTGCCCGTGCCGGCGAAGCCGCAGGCGATGGCGGCCTGCACGTCGCCGTCGGAGATGGGCTGCACACGGGCGCCGGTGGCGCGGATTTCCTGGATCAGATCCTTGTGGCGGGCGCGGTCCATCACCACGATCACCAGTTCATCGGTGGGCACGCCCAGGCACTCGCTGAGGATGGCGATGTTCTCGGTGGCCGACTTGCGGATGTCCACCTTGCCCTTGGCGGCCGGGGGAGCGGCCAGCTTCTTCATGTAGAAGTCGGGGGCGTTGAACAGGCCGCCGCGGTCGGAGGCGGCGAGCACGGCCATGGAGCCGCGCTGGCTGTTGGCGCAGAGGTTGGTGCCTTCGCAGGGATCCACGGCGAAATCAACGCCGGGGCCGGTGCCGCTGCCCACTTCCTCACCGATGTAGAGCATCGGCGCTTCGTCGCGCTCACCCTCACCGATCACGATGCGGCCCTGCATCTGGATCTTGCCCATGCGCTCGCGCATGGCCTCCACGGCGGCGGCGTCGGCCTCGTTCTTGAGGCCCATGCCCGTGAGCTTGGCGGACGCAATGGCGGCCTGCTCGACGACCTCAAGAATTTCCTGGATGAGGGTGCGATCCACGTCTGGTCCGGCGGAGGGTGGGAGAGCTTCGGCTCACGCGTCCGATAGACCGCCCCGATCGGAGCGGACAGGCCAGGCCCGGAGCTGAATCCGGAGCCGCGGTCGGGGCGGGAAGGGCGCCGGAGCCGGGCCCTGATGGGACCCCTCCGGGCAAGAAGCAGGCCGATCGTATCAGTGGGATCAGCCAGGCTTGTGCAGGTCGCTGGCAGCTCAGCCCTAGAGGGCGCCGCGCGGGCCTAACCCTAGAATCCCGCGGCTCCTTCGCCTCGGTGGCCCGCCCATGAGCACCAAGCCCCTGGTGGTCTCCCCCTCGATCCTCTCGGCCGACTTCGCCCGCCTGGGCGATCAGGTGCGCGCCATCGACGAGGCCGGTGCCGACTGGATCCATGTGGACGTGATGGATGGGCGCTTCGTGCCCAACATCACGATCGGCCCGCTGATCGTGGAGGCACTGCGGCCCGTCACCAGCAAGCCGCTCGACGTGCACCTGATGATCGTGGAGCCCGAGAAGTACGTGCCCGACTTCGCCCGGGCCGGTGCCGACATCATCAGCGTGCAGGTGGAAGCCTGCCCCCACCTGCACCGCAACCTCGCCCAGATCAAGGAGCTCGGCAAGATGGCCGGCGCCGTGCTGAATCCCAGCACCCCGATCGAAACCCTCGAGTACTGCCTCGAGCTCTGCGATCTGGTGCTGATCATGAGCGTGAACCCCGGCTTCGGGGGCCAGAGCTTCATCGAGAACCAGGTGGGCAAGATCCGCGACCTGCGCCGCATGTGCGACGACAAGGGCGTCGACCCCTGGATCGAGGTGGATGGCGGCATCAAGCCCGCCAACGCCTGGAAGGTGATCGAAGCCGGCGCCAACGCCATCGTGAGCGGTTCCGGTGTGTTCGGCGCCAGCGACTATGCGGAGGCCATCCAGGGCATCCGCAACAGCCGCCGGCCCGAGCCCGCCCTCGTCTGAGCCCGCTGGCGGGTGCCCCCACCCCGGGGTTCATCCGCCGCGCTTGGACATCTCCTGAAACAGGGCGTGACCAGCGCTGCCCGCCAGTTCCAGGCTGACCCGCAGCCCCCCCCGGGGGTTGCGGGTCAGCCTCATGCTGCCGCCGTTCTCCCGGCAGAACGCCTCCACGATGCTCAGCCCCAGCCCCCGTGGTCTTGAGCGCTGGCGGTCCGCCTGGGGTGCGGGTGTTGTCATGGTCAGCAGGGTGTCGTGGGCCATGCCCGGCCCTTCGTCGTCGACCACCACCACCAGGCGATCTGCCCGGCGCCTGGCCTGGATTGTGATGGGCGCGGCGCCGTGTTCGAGGCCGTTGTCCACCAGGTTGGCGAGGGCCCGCTCCAGGGCCAATCCATCGAGGCACACCAGCAGCCGCGGCACATCGAGGCGCACATCGCCTGGGCGATAGGCAGCGGCGATGCGGCCGCAGAGGTCATCAAGGCCAAGCCAGCTGGGCTGGTTGCGGGGCTGACCCTGATCGGCGAGCAGGCCGATGCGGCCGGTGAGAGCCGCCAGATTCTGCAGATCCCGCTCCATCGCGTCGAGGCTTTCCAGCTCGTCGTCGGCGCTGCGCCCCTGGACCTGCCGGGCCATGGCGCACTCCTGCAACGCCTCCAGCCGCAGGGCCAGGCGTGCCTGAGGCGAGGCAAGGTCATGGCAGAGCCCGCGCAGCATCGCCCGGCGGGCCCGATCCGCATCGTTGAGGCGCTCAAGCAGACGGTTGATGCCAAGGCTGAGCCGGCGCAGGGGGGCGATGCCGCGCTCCGGCAGCAGCCGCACCGGCGGGGTGTCGGTGTCTGGCAGGTTCTGCAGCACCATGCGGAAGGGCCGCTCCACCCACTGGGTGAGGAACAGCACGATCCCGCCGAGCAGGCCGAGCAGGATCAGCAGGCTGCGCAGCAGGGGCAGGAACCAGACGTTGGTGGAGAGGCGGCTGGGTTGGTAGAGCCAGATGGGGGTGCCCTCAGATCCAAGCTCCAGACGGATCCAGAAGCCCCCCCAGGGCTCCTGGAGCGGCACCCGATCCCTCACGAACGGGCGTCTGAGGCCATGCACCGAGGCGAGCTGACGGGCCAGGCGCCTGTCGAATCGCGATGGTGGCAGGAGCTTCTCGGGAGGCTTGTCGCCGCGGTGGAGCAGAACGCCGGGGGGAAGCGCGCCGGAGGGCAGGCGCGTGAGGAAGACCTCCACCAGCCGCACGTTGCGGGCGATGCGCAGGCTGGATTCCCGCAGGAGCTCCGGTTCAAGCACCGTGGCCAGCAGCAGCTGCAGGGCCATCAGCCCCGAGAGCGCCCCGGCGGCTCCGCAGAGCAGCAGCCACAGCCAGTCGCCTCCGTCGAGCCGGTAGGACCTGGGGCTGCCGGGCATCAATGAACCGACGCAACGGGAAGGGTGAGGCGATAGCCGGCGCCGCGGCTGCACTCGAGCGAATCGGTGCCGGGATGGAAGCGGTTGAGCAGGCGACGCAGGCGCGACAGGCGCATGTCGATCGTGCGGCTGCGCTCCACATCCACCAGGGTGCCGGTGGCCCGGGCCAGCGACTGACGACTCACCACCTCACCGGGCTGGCGGCAGAGGCAGAGCAGCAGGGCCACATCGCCGCGGCTGAGGCCCTCAGCGCTCCCCTCCGGCGGCACCAACTGCCGTTCCTCAGGCCTGAGAAGGCAGGCGCCGATCTGCAGGGGGCCGGAGGCAAGGGTTGGCCAGGCGGTGGGCTCGGGAACCTCGGCATGGGAGCGGGCCAGCAGGGCCCGGATCCGCAGCTGAAGCTCGCGAAACACGAAGGGTTTGCCCAGGTAGTCGTCCGCACCTGCCTCCAGCCCGGAGATCCTGTCGGTGGGAGCCTGGAGGGCCGAAAGCATCAGCACAGGAAAGGTGTAGCCCTCGCCGCGGAGGCGTGAGAGCACCTCCGTGCCGGTGCGATGGGGCAGCATCTGATCGAGCACGAGCAGATCGGGAGCCCCGTGCTGGAGCGCATCGGCAAGCAGGCGGGGGTGATCAAAGCAGGAAAGCTGCCAGCCCTGGGCGGCGCACCGCTCCTGCAGCAGGGCACAGAGTTCCAGATCATCCTCGAGAAGCCAGAGGGAAACCGGAGCCGTCATGGGTGCAAGCTGCTGGACGCCGCCGCCGGCGGCCGCGTCAGCGGAACAGGGAAAAGCCATCTCCACAATCGCACCTCAGGGCCGAGAGCAGGGGGCGGCGCAAGGACGCGACCGCAGGGAAAGACAGACAGACCGTAAAGAATATGACATCCAAGGCGCCGTGCAGCCCATTGGCTGCGCGGGCAAAACTTCTTCGTGTCATGCCCTAGAATGAAACTTTGCCGCGGACGACAAAGAAAGTAGCGGCACGAGATCTTTGGGTTTTCTACTCACTTTTTTGGATGCAGATCCTGCTGGTTGCCGATGCTGTTCTGCCGGTGCCGCCACAGACCTACGGCGGCGCAGAACGCGTTGTGCACCTGTTCGGCAGGGAATTCTCCCGGCTCGGCCATACAGTCCATCTCATGGCTGCCGCAGGATCCCAGTCACTTGGTGGGCGTCTGCATTGTCATCGACCCGCCGGTGCATCCCTGATCAGCAGGGCGCGGCGCAAGGCCCAGTTTCAACTTCAGAGCCTCTGGGCCTCACGCGATTGCGACGTGGTTTATGCCCATGGCCGGGTGGACTATCTGCGGTCCATTGTCGGATTTGGCAAGCCAACGCTGATCAAGTTTCCCAATCCGGTGATCTCGGAAGAGATTCAGGCATTGGAAGCCATGGTGGCGAATGCTGGAAGCGGAAGGCCTCGGAGGCCGCTGGCCCTCCAGTTGATCAGTGAGAGTCAGAGCAAGGGAATTGAAACAAAGCTGCCGATTCATGTGGTTGGCAATCCAGTGGATACAAGCTTCTTTGGCTATGGAGAAGGAAATGGAGGGTATCTGATCGTTCTGGGACGGATCAGTGAGCGCAAGGGGGTCGACACCGCGATCGAGGTGGCTCACCGCTGCGGCATGCCCCTGGTGATCGCCGGCAACATCGGCAGCCACCCCGAGGATCAGATCTACTTCGAAAGCAGAATCCGCCCCGCCATCGATGGGGTGAGGGTGCGCTGGACGGGGCCGGTGAACGATGCACAGAAGCGCGAGCTGCTGCAGGGGGCGAAGGCCCTGCTCTTCCCGATCCGCTGGGAGGAACCCTTCGGCACCGTGATGGTGGAATCCCTGGCCTGCGGCACCCCCGTGGTGGCCATGGCCCGTGGTGCTGCTCCGGAGGTGCTGAAGGATGGGATCAGCGGAATTCTGTGCCACTCCGCGGATGCGATGGTGGCGGCGGTGAACGGAATCGGGCAGCTGAATCGCCACCACTGCCGCAACCAGGCAGAGGAGCAGTATGACGTGAAGGTGATGGCGCCACGGGTGTTGCGCCTGCTGGAGCAACTGGCCAACACGTGATCCCATTGAGCCACCGGCTCAACGCCTGCTCCTCAGGCTCCTTCTGCCGGAGGGCCGGGGGGCGATCAGCCCGTAGTACTTCTCATCCGGAACGTGGGGGTCGCGGCGACCGAGGAGCACCAGCAGGGTGCCGCCAGCGACGGCCACCGTGAACAAACCAGCCACAACAACGGCTTCCCGATGGAGGCCCTGCTCTCGGCCAGCCTGGCGATGGGAGCCTGGCTCCAGCAATCCAACCGTGGCGACCAACAGGCCGAAGAGAAGAGCAACGAATACGAGCCGACGCTGACGACGCAGACGCGTGGAACGGTGGAGATTGGTCTCTCTGTTCAAGGACTGCAGAGGCTGGGCGGTTGTCTGAGCCGATCTCAAAGGATCAGCCGCAAGTCATAACAAAGCCAGTCAAGAGTAGCCGATCCCGGGAGAAATGGAGAAGGCAGGATGCGAAGAGTTGACGAATAGGTGCGTCAGGTTTTGGTGAGTTTTTGAGGACTGCATCCAGTTGCTGCACAACTGCGCCGCACTGCGATCTCCGCTGCTGTGATCAGCTCGCTGCTCAGGAGTCGAAGAACCAGCCGTAGCTGTGCAGGCCAACCCCCAGCAGGTTGACACCGATGTAACAGATCGCAATCACCACCAGGCCAGCCACGGCAACGATCGCCGGGCGACGCCCCTGCCAGCCGCGGATCAGGCGTGTGTGCAGGTAGGCGGCATAGACGAGCCAGCAGATCAGGGCCCAGGTTTCCTTGGGATCCCAGCTCCACCAGCTGCCCCAGGCCTCATTGGCCCAGACGGCGCCGCTCACCAGACCCACCGAGAGCAGCAGGAAGCCCACGGTGATGGTGCGGTAGCTGAGGCTGTCGAGCTGCTCGCTTCGCTGGAATGGGGCGCTGCTCAGGCGCAGGGCAGCGGCTCCGTCACTAGCGAGCTGGGCCTGGCGGAAGCCGCCGCTGCCGATGGAGCTGCTGCGCAGTTCCAGGGCTTCGCTTCGGTCCACCAGGAGCACCGCCACGCTCAGCAGGGAGCCCACCAGCAGGGCGGCGTAGCTGAGCATGATCACGCTCACGTGCATCACCAGCCAGCTCGAGCGCAGCGCCGGCACGAGCGGCGAGGCCTGCTGCAGCTGATCGGGGAGGGCGAAGCTGGCGAAGGCCACGCAGCCCAGGCCGATCGGCGTGGCGGCGGCTGGCACCAAGGGCGAGGGCCAGGCCCGCTCCACCAGCAGCTGGGTGAGCGTGCAGCCCCAGGTGAGGAAGCAGAGCGACTCGTAGAGGTTGCTGATCGGGAAGTGGCCCGACTCCCACCAGCGCAGCAGCAGCTGGGCCGTGAGCGCAAGATTGGCTGCGGCCACCAGCATCCGCACCACCCCGCTGGCGCGGCCGCCGCTGAGGGACCAGAAGGAGAGTGGAAGAACCAGCAGGAGCAGGGCAAAGGCCGCCAGGCCAAGGGCGAGAACCGGGTCGTTCACGGAGACAGACAAAGCAGGTCCAGTCTGCCGCGTCAGCGGCTGGCCTGGCGCAGGAGCCACAGGCCACCGGCCAGGCCGATCAGCACGGGCATCCACGCCGCGAGGATGGGCGGCAGGGCGCCGGTGATCCCGAGCGAGCTGAAGATGAACGACATCAGGTAGTAGCCGAAAATCAACATCACGCTGATGCCGAAGCCCTGGCTTCTGCTGGTGCGCGAGTGGGGGCGAACGCCAAGGCTGCTGCCGATCAGGCCGAACACCAGGCAGATGGCGGGAAAGGCGAACTTCTCCTGAATGCGCACGCGCAGACGCCTCGACTCCTTGGCGTTGCCGGCCTCCTTGAGCAGGCGCTCAGCCCGGCGGGCCTGGCCGACGGTCATGGCTGAGGGATCCGTGGGCAGCTTGGCCACCTCCATGGGATCGCGGCTGAGCGGATAGAGGTAGCTGTCGAAGTCTGCGGAGGTGGTGGTGCCGCTCTTCTCATCCAGGTTGATGATGCGCCCCGCCTTGAACTCCCACATGGCCCTCTCCTCGTTCCATCGGCCCTTTTCGGCGATCAGCATCTGCCGCTGGCCCAGGCGTGAGAAGTCGATCAGGGTGATGTCGAACATTTCGCCATCACGGAACTTGCGTGAATAGAAGATGTGGGTGAGCTGGCGCACCGATTCGCCCTCCTGCTCCTTCACACGGCCGAAGCGGGAGTAGAGCACGTTGTCGCCCTTTTCCGTGGTGAGCGACTTGCCCAGGGCCCGCTCAAGGCTGTTGATGGCCTCCAGGTTGGCCCGGGGCACGATCACATCGTTGAAAACGAAGGTGAGCAGGCTCATCAGCAGGGCCATGGCCAGAGCCGGCAGCACCATGCGGCGGGTGCTCACCCCCACGCTGCGCAGGGCGGTGAGCTCGCTGCTGCCCGAGAGGCGGCTGAAGGCCAGCAGGGTGGCCATCAGGGTGGCCATCGGGAAGGAGAGCACCAGAAAACCGGGCAGCCGCAGCAGCAGCACCTGCACCGCCGCAAGCAGGGGCAGGCCCGATTCAGCCACCCGCCGCACCAGCTCGAACACCACCCCCACCGAAAGCGACACGGCAGTGAAGGCGGCGATGCCGAACAGCAGGGGCCCCACCAGTTCGGCCAGGAGCCAGCGGTCCACCAGGGGGAGACGGCGCCAGGATTGGCGCAGCAGGCGCTGGCGCAGGGCGGGAATCGAGCTCACAGCTGAAACGCCTCGCCGAGGTAGTGGCGGCGCACCAGCGGATCGTGGGCCATGGCGTGGGAGGTGCCGGCGGCCAGGATGCGCCCATCGGTGAGGATGTAGGCCCTGTCGGTGATCGCCAGGGTTTCGCGCACGTTGTGGTCGGTGATCAGCAGACCCATGCCGCGCTCGCGCAGGTGGGCGATCAGGGCCTGGAGATCGGCCACCGCCAGGGGATCCACGCCGGCGAAGGGTTCATCAAGCAGCAGATAGCGCGGACCCTGCGGACCGACCGCCAGAGCCCGGGCCACCTCACAGCGGCGGCGCTCACCGCCGGAGAGCTGAAAGCCGCGGCGGTTCTGGAAGGCGTCGAGATGGAAGTCGCGGATGAGGGCCTCAAGGCGATCGCGACGCTGGTGGGCGGGAACCCGGCTCTCCTCCAGGGCGAGCATCAGGTTGTCGCGCACGGTGAGGGTGCGGAACACGCTCGCCTCCTGCGGCAGATAGCCGATGCCGAGGCGGGCCCGGCGCGGCATCGGCAGATCCGCCACCGACACCCCGTCGAGCAGCACATCGCCGCTGTCCGGGCGGAGCAGGCCGGTGACCAGGTTGAAGGTGGTGGTCTTGCCGGCCCCGTTGGGACCGAGCAGCCCCACCACCTCACCCGGGTGCAGTTCCAGGCTCACCTCATGCACCAGAGGACGCCCGCCCAGGGTGATGGCCACCCGCTCAAGGCAGAGGCTCATGGTGCGGGTGCCGGCGCCGCTGGAGCGGAGCCGCCCTGCTGCATCCGGAAGCGACTGAAGACCTGGCGGCCTGGCTGGGGATCGGCCTGGAGCCGCTCGCTGTCGACCCGGTAGACCACCCGCTCGCCGCGGAGCCTCTGACCTGCGGCATCGACCACGTCGACATCGCCGGTGAGCACGAGCACCCCTTCGCGCGAGAAATACTGGGCCTGCCGCGCCGTGGCCACCATGCGCCGCTCGGGATAGGTGATGCGCACGTTGCCGGAGGCCGTGAGCACACCGGTGCGGTTGTCGGCCTGCTGGCGATCGGATTCGATCGTCACCATCCCTCCCGCAGGAGCCGCAACGCCGGGGGACGCCTGGGCGATGCGGGATTGCGGTGGCTGGGCCAGGGCCGCAGCCGCCGCCACGAGCGAAAGGGCGAGGGCGGAGAGGAGGCCGCCGCGCAGGGATCGCAGGGTGGGAAGCGGAGCTGCCAAGGCGACGTGAACGATCGGGTCAATGTACCGGTAGCGGCTCCACGGGCTCCAGCCGCGGCAGCGGCAGGGCCTCCACAGCAGGGTCCTGAGCCTGAAGGGTCTGCAGGCGCAGCTGGCAGGGCTGCCGCAGGGCGTCGAGGTTGAGCCCGAGGGCTTCCGGGCCGCAGGGCGCAAGCCGGCCCAGCCCCTCGCCCAGCAGCATCACCGCGCCCCTCTGGTTGCCGCGCTCAAGGTGGAGATGGGCCACGGCGATCTGAAGGATGCCCTGGAGCACCGGCCGCATGGGCCCCTGGGTTTCATGCCAGAGGGCCTCGAAGCCGTCGTGGCAGGCGTACCACTCGCCACGGTTGAAGAGCGCCACGGCCTCCCGGAGGCGGGGATCCGCCAGCAGGGCCGGCTCCTCCCCATCCTCCGGTGACCAGGCCATCGCAGCCCTCAGCGCTTGGCGGGCTTGCGGCTGGGCAGCTTGCGCAGCCGGATCGACTCGGGCGTGACCTCGAGCATCTCATCGGGACCGATGTACTCGAGAGCCCGCTCCAGGGTCATCTGCAGGGGAGCCTGCAGGGTGTCGAGTTCCTCGGCACCGGCGGAGCGCATGTTGGTGAGCTGCTTGGTCTTGCAGACGTTGATCTCGAGATCCTGGGGACGGTTGTTCTCGCCCACGATCATGCCCTTGTACACCTTGGTGCCCGGGGTGATGAAGAACTGGCCCCGGTCTTCGGCGTTCTTGAGGGCGTAGAAGGTGGCGGTGCCCTCCTCGAAGGCGATCAGCACGCCGTTGCGGCGGGTGTCGAAATCGCCCTGCATGGGGCGGTAGTCGAGGAAGGAGTGGCTCATGATCCCCTCGCCGCGGGTGGCACGGATGAACTCGCCGCGGAAGCCGATCAGGCCACGGGAGGGCACCACGAACTCCAGCTGGGTGCGGCCATCGGCGCTGGTTTCCATGTTCTGCATCTCGCCCTTGCGCACGCCGAGCTTCTCGATGCAGGCGCCCACGGCCTCTTCGGGCACATCCATCACGAGGGTTTCGAACGGCTCGCTGGGGGTGCCGTCGATGGTGCGGAAGATCACCTGGGGCTGGCTCACCTGGAACTCATAGCCCTCGCGGCGCATCGTTTCGATCAGGATGCCCAGGTGGAGCTCACCGCGGCCGCTCACCGACCAGCGGTCGGGGGAGTCGGTGTCGTCGACACGCAGGGCCACGTTGGTGAGCAGCTCGCGCTGGAGGCGATCCCGCACCTGGCGGCTGGTGACGAATTTGCCCTCCTTGCCGGCGAAGGGGGAATCGTTGACCACGAAGGTCATCTGCAGGGTGGGTTCATCCACCCGGATCAGCGGCAGGGCCTCGGGGTTGTCGGGGCAGGCGATCGTCTCGCCGATGTTCACCTCATCGAAGCCGGCCACGGCCACCAGATCCCCGGCGGAGGCGGATTCGATCTCCACCCGCTGCAGGCCCTGGAAGCCCAGCAGCTTGCTGATGCGGCTGCGCTTGATGCTGCCGTCATCGCGGATCAGGGCGGCCGGTTGGCCGGCGCGGATCGTGCCGTTGTGGATCCGGCCGATCATGATGCGGCCGAGGAAGTCGCTGTAATCGAGGGTGGTGACCTGAAGCTGCAGCGGCTTGGCGGGGTCGCCCACCGGCGGCGGAACGTGGCGCAGGATGGCATCGAAGAGCGGCTTCATCGTGTCGCTCTCGGTGGCCATGTCGGGCTTGGCGAAGCCACCCAGACCGCTGCCGAAGAGGTAAGGAAAATCGCACTGGTCGTCGTCGGCCCCGAGCTCGAGGAAGAGATCGAGGACCTTGTCGACGGCGGTTTCGGGATCCACCCGGGCCCGGTCGATCTTGTTGACGAAGACGATCGGACGCAGACCCTTCTCCAGGGCCTTCTTCAGCACGAAGCGCGTCTGGGGCATGGGGCCCTCGTTGGCGTCAACGATCAGCAGGCAGCCATCCACCATGCCGAGAACCCGCTCCACCTCACCGCCGAAGTCGGCGTGGCCAGGGGTGTCGACGATGTTGATGCGGATGCCGTTGTAATCAACGGCCGTGTTCTTGGAAAGAATGGTGATGCCGCGCTCGCGCTCCAGGTCGTTGGAGTCGAGAACACAGGTGGGAACAGCTTCGTTGTCGCGGAAGATGCCCGATTGGGCGAGCATGGCATCCACCAGGGTGGTCTTGCCGTGGTCAACGTGGGCAATGATCGCAATGTTGCGGATCGGTGTGCCTTTGTGCTCGCCGCTCATGGGGTGGAAATTCGGGTTTGGGGGTCGTGGAGATCTCGATCCTGCACAGCGTTCAGGAGCACGGCACCGGGGCCGGGCAGACGCGGCTCACTGCAACGCGGGTGACCGGAGGCGATTACCGGAAAACCCGGTGGGGCTGGTCACGCGGAAGGCTGGGGGAAATGAAGGGATCGATCACCGCTCCGCTGATCATTCCGGCGAGTGGGGCCGGGACCGGTTGCGAACCGGTCGGGACGCCAGGCACCGTGCCGGCATACCGGGGAGCGATGACCTTCGAGGCCGAACCGTGCCCGGGGGCAGGACGACGTGGGAGGGCGGTCGCGCCGATCTTGAAGCGATTCTTGATCTTAGCCCACTAGCGGCCGGCGTCAGCTCCGGAAACCGATTCTCCCAGCCTCTGGGCGGGCTCGAACAGCCGCAGCGCTTCAGTGGAGCCCTCGTAGCGCCAGTGCCAGGGTTCGAAGCTCACACCCTGTCGGTTATCGGCGGGGAAGGAGAGCAGGAAGTGGTGGCGGGCCGCGTTGCGCTGAAGCCAGGCGAAGGCGGGCGTGGAGGCGAAGCCGGCGGAGAGGTTTGTGGCGGGCAGCCGGCCATCGGCGAGATCCACGGCATAGCCGGTGCTGTGCTCGGAAAAGCCGGGGGGGGCGCTGACGCGGGCACGGCTGCTAGCGCTCTGGTTGCGCTCCGCCTTCACATCGAAGAACAGTTCCTTCTGCAGGCTGACGCTGCGGTAGCCGCTGAGCACCACCAGATCCACCCCTTCGGCCGCCGCCTCCCGCTGCATGGCCTCAAGGGCCCGGGCGGCCTCGGCGCGCAGCTGGATGCCGGGGGCGATGGCCACGAGCCGATCGGCCGGAGCCTCGGGATAGGGGAAATGGCCGAGCAGGCGGCCATCGGCGCTGAGCCGGGCATTGAGCCCCGCAACCGGAGGGGGCGTGAGCAGGGGCCGCAGCGGCCCTGTCACCAGCAGGGCGGCGGCGCCGGCCACAAGGGCGCAGCCCAGCAGGAACCAGCCGAACCGCTGGCGGCGGGAGCCGCTGCGGGGGCGAAGCGGCTGGCTGCGCCGGGCCACCGGGATGTCTTCAAGGCCCGCAACCCCGCCGCCGGAACGCAGGCTGCGCCGCTCCCCCACCCGGTTGGCGCCCCGGCGCACCACCACCTTGAACTCCCTGGCGAATGGCGCTGATCGTAGGGGCGTCGACTGGGCTCCGCCCAACCGCAGCCCACCGTTGTGCGGTGTTAGTTTCCAGCCAAGATTCCACTGCTGGAGCAGGTTTCAAGATGTTGCGAGTCGCGGTGGTGGGTGGCGGCCCGAGCGGTTCCTGTGCTGCTGAGGTCCTGGCCAAGGCAGGCATCCAGACCTGGCTGTTCGAGCGCAAACTCGACAACGCCAAGCCCTGCGGTGGCGCCATTCCCCTGTGCATGGTTGAGGAATTCGACCTGCCGGAATCGATCATTGATCGCAAGGTCCGCAACATGCGGATGATCTCCCCCTCCAACCGTGAGGTGGACATCCATCTCGACAACCCCGAGGAATACATCGGCATGTGCCGCCGCGAGGTGATGGACGCCTTCCTGCGCAACAGGGCCGCCGAACTCGGCACCACCCTGGTGAACGGCCTCGTCACCCGAATCGACACCGGCGCCAACCGCCAGGGCCCGTACACCCTCACCTACTCCGACTACGCCAGCGGCGAGGCCACCGGCGAAACCCGCACCCTGGAGGTGGATGTGATCATCGGCGCCGATGGCGCCAACAGCCGGGTGGCGAAGGCCATGGATGCCGGCGACTACAACGTGGCCATCGCCTTCCAGGAGCGGATCAAGCTCCCGGCCGAGGAGATGGCCTACTACGAAGACCTGGCCGAGATGTACGTGGGCACCGATGTGTCGCCCGACTTCTACGCCTGGGTGTTCCCCAAGTACGACCACGTGGCCGTGGGCACCGGCACCATGCAGCAGAACCAGGCCCTGATCAAGGGTCTGCAGCAGGGCATCCGCGAACGGGCCGCCAAGCGCCTGGTGAACGGCGAGGTGATCAAGGTGGAGGCGCACCCGATCCCCGAGCATCCCCGCCCGCGCCGGGTGGTGGGCCGGATGGCCCTGGTGGGTGACGCCGCCGGCTACGTGACCAAGAGCTCCGGCGAGGGCATCTACTTCGCCGCCAAGAGCGGCCGCATGTGCGCCGAGGAGATCGTGGCGGCCAGCGCCGGCGGCACCCGCGTGCCCACCGAGCAGGACCTCAAGGGCTACCTGAAGAAGTGGGACCGCAAGTACGCCGCCACTTACAAGGTTCTGGAGATCCTGCAGGCGATCTTCTACAGCAACGATGCGGCGCGGGAAGCGTTCGTGGAGATGTGCGACGACAAGGACGTGCAGCGCCTCACCTTCGACAGCTACCTCTACAAGCGGGTGGTGGCCATGAATCCCTGGCAGCAGCTCAAGCTCACCCTCAAGACCCTGGGCTCGGTGCTGCGCGGCCAGGCCCTCGCCCCGGCGGGCTACCAGCCGGTGCCCAGCGCCGTGCGCAGCGAGGAGGAAACCCAGAAGATGCTGGCGGTGAGCACGATCAAGGGGGGCATCCGCATGCCAGCCCAGGATGCCGGCAGCGGCCGCGAGGAGCGGGAGCCGGCCCTCAGCCGCTGATCCGGCTGAACTCCGCCAGCACCGAGGCCTGGTTGCGCAGCACCGCCAGCAGATGCAGGCGGTTGCTGCGCACTGCTGCGTCGTCGGCCATCACCATCACGCTGCCCTCGCCATCGAAGAAGGCGGCCAGGGTGTCGGCGCTGGCGGCCAGGGATGAGGCCAGGGCCTCGTAGCGGTCGGCCGCAGCGCCACACACGATCGGCTCCAGGCGCTGGAGCACGGCCAGCATCGCCGCCTCGCAGGGCTTCTCGAACAGGGCCGGGTCCACCACCTGGGCGGGCGAGAGCACCGTGGCCGGCAGATCTCCCTTCTCCGCCAGGCGCGAGGCCCGCTGCACCACGGCCTGCACGGCGGCCAGCTCCCCCGAGGCGCGCAGGCCCGCCAGCAGGCCGGCCCGGCGCCGGGCATCGGCGGGGTCCGCCAGCAGCCTGGCCAGATCCACGCCTTCCCCCGCCACCGACTGCACCAGATCGGCGTCGATGCCCTCCTCCTCCAGCAGGCTGGCGATGCGCTGGCGCAGGAATTCCGCCAGCTCCGCCGCCAGGCCGGCGGGCTCCACCCGGAAGGCGGGCAGCAGGGTGGCCCAGTGGGCGGTGGCCCGCTGCAGCAGCGCGCCCAGATCCAGCACCCAGCCCTGCTGCCAGAGGATCTGCAGCAGGCCGTTGCCGGCGCGGCGCAGGGCGTAGGGGTCGGAGGAACCGCTGGGGCGCTCCCCCTTGGCGTAGATGCTGAGCAGCAGCTCCAGGCGCTCGGCCAGGGCCACCACGGCACCCGCGGCCGAGGCGGGCAGGGCGTCGCCGGCGCCGCGGGGCAGGTAGTGCTCCAGCACGGCGAGGGCCACGGGCCGCGGTTCCCCTTCCGCGAGCAGATACTTGCCCCCCATCACGCCCTGCAGTTCGGGGAATTCACCCACCATCTGGCTCACCAGATCGTGTTTGCAGAGGTGGGCGGCCCGGCGGGCGTGGCCGGCCTCGGCTGCATCGAGGGGCAGCTGCTCGAGCAGCACATCCGTGCACCATTCGAGCCGCTCCACCCGGTCGCGCAGGCTGCCGAGGCCCTCGGCGAAGGTGACGCGGGCCAGCTGGTCGCGGCGATCGATGCTGGGCACCCCCCGATCGGCCTGGAGGAAGAACTCCGCATCCGCGAGGCGGGCCCGCAGCACCCGCTCATTGCCGCGGCGGATGGTGGCCTCCGCCTCCGCCAGGCCGTTGCCGATGCAGAGAAAGCGGGGATGGAGGCTGGCGCTGGCCTCGAGGGCCAGGGGGTCGTGGTCGGCATCGGCGCGCACCAGCGGCACGTAGCGCTGGTGCGCGCGCATCACGGTGCTGAGCACCTCGGGGGGCAGGGCGAGAAAACGGGGCTCGATCGCGCCTTCGATCAGCCGCGGCGACTCCACCAGATCCACCAGCTCCTCGAACAGCCCGGGCGGCAGGTCGACCCGCGCCTGCAGGTCGGCGGCGGCCTGCTCCAGCTCGCGCCGGATCCAGGCGCCGCGCGTGCTGCGTTCCACCTGCACATCCACGGCCGAGAGAGTGTCGGCGTACATGGCCGCCTCCTCGATCGTCACCGGCTCCGCCTGCAGGCGGTGGCCGCGGCTGATGCGGCCGCTCACCACGGGGGGGTCGCAGTCGCTGAGCTCCACCGGCACCAGCTCGGCATCGAGCAGGGCCACGAGCCAGCGCAGCGGCCTGCTGAAGCGGCACTCGCCCTCACCCCAGCGCATGAAGCGGCGGCCCTGCAGGGCGGCGATCCAGCCGGGAATCAGACGGCTCAGCACGGCCGTGGTGGGCTGCCCCACCTCCAGGGTGCGGGCGAACACGAACGGGCCCCGGTCGGTGTCGCGCACCTCGAGGCTGGCGGGATCCACGCCGCAGCGGCGGGCGAAGCCGATCGCCGCCTGGGTGGGCTGGCCATCGCGGAAGGCCTGCTGGGCCGGTGGGCCCTTGCGCTCCTCGGCCAGGTCGCCCTGGCGGGCGTCCAGCCCCTCCACCGTGAGCGCCAGACGCCGGGGGGTGCTGGTGGCGTGCACGCTGCCCGGGGCCAGGCGGGCCTCGCGCAGATCGGAGGCCACCTGAGCCTCGAGCTGGGGCAGGGCGAGACGGGCGAAGTCGGCCGGCAGCTCTTCGGTACCGATCTCCAGCAGGAAGGTGGCCATGGCGCAGGCGGGTCTGGCCGCGACTTTATGGAAGAACGGGCCAGCGGCCGGATCGGCAGCACGGCGTGGGCCATTCGCTAGCTTCGAGGTGCAGACCTGTGTGCGGTTCTCCGATGGCCTCCAAGACGGTTTCCGGCAGCGCCGCCGCCGCTTCCGGCACCGCAGCGGCCAAAGGCAGTGAACAGGCACCACCCATGGCGGCGGCGCCGTCCCCCACGAAATTCGAGCTGCTGAAGGCCGACAGCGGCCACCTGCACGATCCCCTGGCGGCGGAGCTGGGCAACGACAGCCCCAACTTCAGCGAATCTGCGGTGCAGATTCTGAAGTTTCACGGCAGTTACCAGCAGGACAACCGCGAGAACCGGCGCAAGGGAGCCAGCAAGGACTGGCAGATGATGCTGCGCCTGCGCAGCCCGGGCGGCCGCATTCCCGCCGATCTTTTCCTCGCCCTCGACACGCTGGCCGATCGCTACGGCAACGGCACGCTGCGGGCCACCACCCGGCAGGCCTTCCAGATGCACGGCATCGCCAAGGCGGATCTGCGCGAGGTGATCGGCACGATCGTGCGCTCCATGGGCAGCACGCTGGCGGCCTGTGGTGACATCAACCGCAACGTGATGGCGCCGGCGGCACCGTTTGAAGACAGGGGCTACCCGGCGGCCCGGCGCCTGGCCGACGACATCGCCGACCTGCTCACGCCGGAGGCGGCCGAGGGCTCCTACCTCGACCTCTGGGTGGACGGCGACCTCAGCTACCGCATCAAACCCAACGCCCCCACCCGGCGGGTGAAGCAGCGCCAGAACGAGGGGGCAGTGTTCAGCGGCGACGGGGCCGAGCCGCTCTATGGCGCCACCTATCTGCCCCGCAAGTTCAAGGTGGCGGTCACCGTGCCGGGCGACAACTCGGTGGACCTGCTCACCCAGGACATCGGCCTGGTGCTCTTCTGCGACGGTGCCGGCCGGCCGCGGGGCTGCAACGTGTACGTGGGCGGCGGCATGGGCCGCACCCACAACAAGGAGGAAACCTTCGCCCGCACCGCCGATGCCCTCGGCTACGTGGAGGCGCCCCTTGTGCTCGATCTGGTGCAGGCGATCGTGGCCCTCCAGCGCGACCACGGCGACCGGGAGCAGCGCCGCCACGCGCGCATGAAATACCTGCTGCACGACCGCGGTGTGGCCTGGTTCCGCGACGAGCTGAAGCGCTACTTCCCCCATGCCCTGCTGCCGATGCGCGCCGAGCCCAAGGCGCGGCTGGAGGACTACCTCGGCTGGCACCGCCAGAACGCCAGCCTCTGGTTCGTGGGTCTGCCCCTGCTCTGCGGCCGCCTCAAGGGCGAAACCAAGGCGGGCCTGCGCCGCCTGGTGGACACCTACAAGCTCGAACTGCGGCTCACCCCCAATCAGGACCTTCTGCTCTGCAACATCGGCAGCGCCCAGCGCAGCTCGGTGCGGCGGGAGCTGGAGGCGATCGGCTTCAGCACCCCGGAGGCGCCCTCGCTGCTGGCGCGCCACGCCATCGCCTGCCCGGCCCTGCCCCTCTGCGGCCTGGCCGTGACGGAAGCGGAGCGCACCCTGCCGGACGTGATCGAGAGGCTCGAGGGGCAGCTGCGCCGCCTCGGCATCACCAGGCCGGTGCTGGTGCGCATGACCGGCTGCCCGAACGGCTGCGCCCGGCCCTACATGGCCGAGATCGGCCTGGTGGGCAGCGGCGTGGATCAATACCAGCTCTGGCTTGGGGGCACCCCCGGGCTCACCCAGCTGGCCCGGCCCTACCGCGAGAAGGTGTCGCTTGACGCCCTGGAGACCGTGCTGGAACCGCTGCTGCTCGCCTGGAAGCAGGAGGGCGGCCGGCGCAGTTTCGGTGACTTCGTGAACCGCAGCGGCGAGGCCAGGGTGCAGGAACTGCTGGCCAGCGCATGATCCGGCGGCTCGCGCTGGCTCTGCTCCTGCCGGCGCTGCTGCTGGCAACGGATGTGGCAGCGGCTGCCGCCGAGCCGCAGCGGCCCGCGCCGCCCCAGAGCACGCCCAGGAGCTACGCGGTGAATCCGGAGGTGTGCAGGCCGGAGCGCATCCGCACCAGCTGGCGCGAGCAGCTGCTGCCCTGGGCCGACCAGAGCGAGGCGGTGCGGGCCCAGCTGCTGCGGGTGCAGGCGGAGATCACGGCGGCCAGCCTGCGGCGCTGCGTGGAGCAGGGGCTGCTCAGCCGGCCGGAGGCCGATCAGCTGGCGGCGGAGCTGGGGCTGGTGGGCGGAGCGGCGGAAGCGCCGGCCACACGCCCGTAGCAGGCGGCGGGCTGGCCCTGGCGCCAGGCCCAGAGCTGATCGCCGTGGCTGAAGTGCCACCACTCGTTGGGGTGGCGCGCGAAACCGGCGCTTGCCATCACCCGCGCCAGCCGCTCGCGGCGACGCTGCCACACTGCCGCAGGGCCCAGCGGGTCAAGGCGGGCCGCCTCGGCGTGGTGATCGGGCTCCGAGATCGGGCCGAGGGCATCGATCGCCCCACCCATGTCGAGGGGTTGGCCCTCGGCGGTGGCGAGGGTGAGATCCACGGCGGCTCCGGTGCTGTGGGGTGGGGCAAGGGCGGGATCCTCGCTCGGGCTGGCCCAGAAGCGGCCCACGAGGGCCACCACCGCCTCGCGCTCCGGCCCCGCCTGGTGAGGATCGATGCCGCGGCGGGCGCACTCCTGCCGCAGGGAGTGCTGCACCATGAACCGCTGCACCGCCACGGGCCGCCAGGCATCGAAGATCGCCAGGCGCTGCTGGGGCTGCTCCTGGCGCAGCAGCCGCTGGGCCTCGAGCAGCCGCTCGATCACACCGCGGCGCAGCTGCCAGGGCCCCGCACCGGCCCCGTAGGGCGCCCCCAGGCTGGCGTAGGGATGCGGATCGAGCCGCAGCAGCTCGGCGGGCAGGGGCAGCAGCGGTTCGCCGATCTCCTCGATCGGCAGCTCATTCCAGGGGCGCATGCGCGGCAGCGACGCTGCAGAGCATTCAACCGCCAGGGGGCTCAGTTGAGCCGGGCAGCATCGAGGGAGCGCCGGCGCTGGTCTTCAAGCACACGGCGCAGGGGGGCGTGGTGCTCGAGTTCGGGGTCTGCGCTCACCAGCCGGCGCGCCAGCTCCCGGGCCTCCTCCAGCACCTCGCCGTCATCGGTGAGGCTGGCCAGGGCGAGGTCCGGCAGGCCGGACTGGCGGGTGCCGAGCACCTGGCCCGGGCCCCGCAGGCGCAGGTCCATCTCGGCGATCTCGAAGCCATCGGTGCTGCGCACCAGCACCTCCAGCCGCTGCCGCGCCAGGGCGTTGGTGCTGTCGTTGATCAGCAGGCAGTGGGAGGCGGCGGCGCCCCGCCCCACCCGGCCCCGCAGCTGGTGCAGCTGGGCCAGGCCGAAGCGCTCGGCGTGCTCGATCACCATCACGCTGGCGGCCGGCACATCCACCCCCACCTCCACCACGGTGGTGGACACGAGCACCTGGCACGCGCCGCAGGCGAAGGCCCGCAGCACCGCCTGCTTCTCCTCGCCCGCCATGCGGCCGTGCAACAGCCCCACGCGCAGGTCGGGGAACTCCTCCTCGGCCAGCTGGCGGTGCACCGCCACGGCGGAGCGCAGATCAAGCTTCTCGGATTCCTCCACCAGCGGCAGCACCACGTAGGCCCGCTGGCCGGCGGCCACCTCGTCGCGGATCAGGCCATAGGCCTCGGAGCGCTGCGCCCCCCGCAGCAGGGCCGTGCGGATGGGGGTGCGACCCGGAGGGAGCTCATCGATCTGGCTCACCTCCAGATCGCCGTGGATCGAGAGGGCCAGGGTGCGCGGGATCGGGGTGGCCGTCATCGTGAGCAGGTGGGGCTGCAGGCCCTTGGCCAGCAGGCGGTTGCGCTGACGCACGCCGAAGCGGTGCTGCTCATCCACCACCACCAGGCCGAGCCGATCGAACTGCACCGGGTCCTCCAGCAGGGCGTGGGTGCCCACCAGGAGCTGAAGCTGGCCATTGGCGAGGTCCTGGAGCAGGGTGCGGCGCTGGCGGGCGGGGGTGGAGCCGGTGAGCAGGGCGGAGCGCACGTGCAGCTGGGGAAGCCACTCGCTCAGCTTGCGGTGGTGCTGCTCGGCCAGCACCTCGGTGGGGGCCATCAGGGCCCCCTGGCAGCCCGCCTCGATCGCCGTGAGCAGGGCCGCCAGGGCCACCACGGTCTTGCCGCTGCCCACATCCCCCTGCACCAGCCGGGCCATCGGCTGGGGTCGGGCCAGATCGTCGCGCAGTTCGGCCAGCACCCGCTGCTGGGCGCCGGTGAGGGCGAAGGGCAGCAGGGCCAGAAAGCGGGTCACCAGATCGGCGCCGCCGGCCGGAAGCTGCAACGGGCGGGCCGGCAGGCGCCGCAGCCGCTCACGCCGCTGGGCCAGGGCCAGCTGCAGCAGCAGCAGCTCCTCGAACACCAGGCGGCGGCGGGCCTGCTGCAGGCGCTCCCGATCGGCGGGCTGATGGATCTGCACCAGGGCCTCGGCGCGCGGCAGCAGCGCAAACTGCTGGCGCAGGGGCTCGGGCAGGGGCTCCTCCCAGTGGGCCACCCGGGGCAGGATCGCCTCGATCGAGCGGCGCAGGCGATCGGCCGTGAGCCCTTCGGTGAGGCCGTAGACGGGCACCAGGCGGCCGATCTGGGCGGAGCGCACCGGGGCGCCGGGGGCCTCCAGCACCTCGATCAGGGGATCGCTGAAGCAGGGCCCATAGGGGCTCTCCTTGACCAATCCGCTCACAGCCACGGTGGCGCCGGGGGGGTACTGGCGCTGCTGGGCATGGAGGGCGGCGGGGCTGCTGAAGCGACGGCCCGCGAGAAAGCGGCTCACCCGCAGGCGGCCGGTGGAATCCTGCAGGTGCAGCTCCAGGATCGAGAGGTTGGGGTTGCGCGGGCTGGCGAAGGCATGGCAGCGGCGCACAGTGGCCACGATCGTGGCGGTGCGCCCGGGCTCAAGGGCGGCGATGCGGGCCAGGTGGGCGTAGTCGAGATAGTCGCGGGGGAAGTGGTGCAGCAGATCGCGCACCACCAGCAGGCCAAGGCCCGCCAGACGGGTGGCGGTGCGCGGCCCGATGCCGGGCACCTCGGCCAGGGGGGTGTCGGGCTCGAGCGGGCGCGACACGCCGGCCCCGCTGGAACTGGCTCCGCTGGGGGCTGCTCCGCTGGCGGCTGCCCCGGGCAAGGGGGCCAGCCGCAGCCGCGGCGGGGCAGGAAGCTCGGCGGGGCGGGCCGCCAGGCGCAGGTCGTGCAGGGTCTGGCGCAGGCGGGCCACCAGGGGCCGGCGTTGCTCGGCGCTGGCGGCCGCATAGCCGACAAACGCCTCGGCGAGGCTGATCAGCCGCTGCCGATCCGTGGGGGGGAGGGCCTCGGGGGGCGCGGCCAGGCTGCGGTGCACGAAGCCGCTGAAGCGCTCCTGCCGACCCTTGAGGTCGCCGTGGCCGCGGTCGGCCTCCAGCCGGGCGGCCTGCTGCAGCGGCGCCAGCCAGCCCTCGAGCGCGGCCTCGCTCAGTCGATCGGAGGTTGGATGTCCTGCAGCCACAGCTGCTGCGCCTCGTGCGACTGGAGCCGCCGCTGCAGACGGCGGAATTGCTCGGCCATTCTGCGCAGCTCCTGGTGCTGCTGCTGCAGCCGACGGCGGCAGGAACGGAGCCGGGGCTGCTCCAGCTCCAGATCGGCGGCGCGCAGAAGCACCGCCAGGGCGTGCAGGGGCGGCGCCGAGCCCGGCAGGCCGAGGGGCAGGCGCAGGTGCACCAGATTGGCGGGGGCGGGCAGGGTGTCGAGCTGGCCCGCGAGCACCGCATCCAGCAGGCTCACCGGCAGCAGGGCCGGGGAAAGACCCAGGCGCAGCAGCTCCACATTGAGGGCATGGGAGAGGTTGCGCAGCCGGCGGGTGAGGGCCAGCTCGAACCCCTCGAGCCAGCGCTGCAGCAGGAGTGGATCGCGGGGCAGGCCGCCGCTGTCCCAGGGGCCAGCGGCAGGCGGCTCGGAACCACCATGCTCCGCCCGGCCGGAAAGCAGCTCGGCGAACGCCTCCAGCAGGTCACCGGGATCCTCAAACGGAGGTGAGGCCTGATCGGGCTGCCCCTCCGGGCTTGGCGCCGCCTGGCCTGCCCCGTGGCGGGCTGGCGCCTCGGGTGCATGCACGTCAAACGGATCGGGCCGCTCCGGTTGCGAGGGCTCAGCCGGGCCGCTGGAGGGGCGCTCCAGCGGTGCCGGCAGCAGGTCGCGGCCATCCCAGGCAAACAGGCCGCCGGAGAGGGGCAGGGAGAAGCCGAGGTGCACCGACCCCCCGGGGGGATAGGCCTCTGGCGGCTGGGGCTGGGGAGCCAGGTCTGGCAGCCCGGAGCTGGAGCTGTCGCTGGCCGACGGGGACACCGGCTGCTGCTGGCCCTCGGCCAGGCGCTCAAGCAGCCGCTGGCGCTGCTGGCGGCCGCGGCTGAGGCGCTCCCGCTGGATGCGGGCCGCCAGGCAGGCCAGCTGCTCCACGGTGAGCAAGGAGCAGCAGCGCTGCACCAGGGCGGCCTGGCGCCGGTGCAGCTTGCGCCGCCGCGACGGCGGCAGGGCCGCGTAGCGCTCGGGGGAGACCTCCGTGGCCAGGTGAAACAGGGCCCGCTCGACGCAGCCGGGCAGCACCTCACGCAGCACCTGGAGGTAAAGCGCCAGGTGCCTGTAGAGCTCCGGATTGGAACCATCCAGTGAAGCCCGCAGCTCCTCCAGACGGCGGGGGAGCTGCAGCAGTGAGGACTGGTCGGCCTGGCCGGGGGGGAGGGTCACCGGCGGACGGGAGGGTGGGGGGACGGGAGCGTCGATCAGGCGGCCTTCATGGCAGCCACCTCGGCCGCGAAGTCGGACTGCTGCACCTCGATGCCCTCACCCAGGGTGTAGCGGGTGAAGCGACGCACCTGGATGTTCTCGCCGATCTTGCCGGCCACCTGCTTCACCATCTCACCCACGGTGACGGTGCTGTCCTTGATGAAGGGCTGATCCAGCAGGGCCAGCTCCTTGAGGCGCTTGGCGATGCGGCCCTCCACGATCTTGGCCTTCATCTCCTCCTTCTTGCCGGCGAGGTCGTCGCGGCCCATCTCGATCGACTTCTCGCGCTCCACCACGGACTGGGGGATCTCATCGGTGGTGACGTACTCCACACCGGGGCAGGCGGCGATCTGCATCGCCACGTTGCGCACCAGTTCCTGGAAGCCTTCGCCGCGGGCGACGAAGTCGGTTTCGCAGTTCACTTCCACCAGCACACCCACGCGGGCGCCGGTGTGGATGTAGCTGCCCACCGCGCCCTCAGCGGCGGTGCGGCCGGCCTTCTTCTCGGCGGAGGCGATGCCCTTCTGGCGCAGCCACTCGATGGCCTTTTCCGTGTTGCCGCCGGATTCGGCGAGGGCCTTCTTGCAGTCCATCATGCCCGCGCCGGTCTTGTCGCGCAGGTCCTTCACGAGCTTGGCGGAGATCTCAACCATGGGTGGAGTGGGGTGCGGTACGGAAAGAGTTGGGGAAACTGGAGAACGGATCACGCGCGAAGGCCCGGGCGCTGGGCGGCCCGGGCGATCACGGCAGCGGGTTGGAAGCGGCCCTGGGCGGGCCCTGGCTTCAGCCCTCGTCGTCGCCGCGCTGATCCTGGGCGCCGTGGCGGCCCTCATTGATGGCATCGGCCAGGCGACCCAGCACGAGCTGCACCGAACGCACGGCGTCGTCGTTGCAGGGAATGGGCACGTCGCAGAGGTCGGGATCGCAGTTGGTGTCGAGCATCGACACCAGAGGGATGTCGAGCTTGCGGGCCTCGAGCACGGCGTTGGTTTCGCGGCGCTGATCCACCAGCACCACAACGTCGGGCAGGCGGCGCATGTTCTTCAGGCCACCGAGGTACTTCTGCAGCCGATCGAGCTCACGGCGCAGCACAGCGGCTTCCTTCTTGGGCCGCATGGCGATGGCACCGGAGGACTCCATCCGCTCCAGGTCCTTGAGGCGGTCGATGCGGGCGCGCATCGTGGTCCAGTTGGTGAGCATGCCGCCCAGCCAGCGCTGGTTCACGTAGGCGGCGCCGCAACGGGTGGCCTCCTGGGCGATCACCTCAGACGCCTGCTTCTTGGTGCCCACGAAGAGGAAGCGCTTGCCGCTGCGGGCCGCACTGCGGGTCCATTTGTAGGCGTTGTTCATGCAGACAGCGGTCTGCACGAGGTCGATGATGTGAACCCCGTTGCGCGCGCAATAGATGTAGCGCGACATCTTGGGGTTCCAGCGACGGGTCTGGTGTCCGAAGTGGGCACCAGCCTCCATCATCTCGGCGAGAGTGACGACAGCCATGAATCAATCGGGTTTCGGGTTGGCCACCACCTGCGAGGGAACCGGCAACGGAACAGATCGGCCACGGCTGTGGCGCGACGTGAACCAGATGCTCACCGGTCACCCGAAACGGGCAGGTGTGCGGTGTGATGGAACCTGCCCAACCTATCAAACGGCCGTCAGGCCAGGCCCTCTCGCCGGGCCTCGGCGTAGAGGGAGCGCACACCGAAGCGGTTGAGCGGCAGCCGCAGCAGCTCCATCGCCAGGCGGGCCTGGCCGCGGCGCAGCAGCCAGGCCAGCAGGGGGCGCAGGCTGCGCTCGTTGAGCAGGCCGCCGAGGGTGAGCAGCTCCCAGAGCAGCAGGTGCAGCGGCGTGAACTGAATGATGAAGCGCACCCGTCGGGTGGGGTGCTTGCGGTAGAACACCAGACCCATCCGGGCCCGCTCCCGCTCCACCCGGATCAGGTCGGGGATCTGCTCCAGGGTGAGCGCCGGATGCCAGTGGTAGCCCACCGCCTCGGGGCAGCGCACCAGCTGCACGCCCAGCCGGCGCAGCCGCTCGCCCAGTTCGAGATCCTCCCAGCCGTAGAGCCGGAACCGGGTGTCGAAGAGGCCGGAGCGCTCCAGCAGATCGCGATCGATCGCCACGTTGCCCGTGGCGAAATAGGCCCAGGAGAGATCGCTGAGCTTGTGGGGCTCGCTGGTGGGGTTCTCGAAGTTGGCGGTGTTGATCACCGCGCCGTAGGTGAAGCAGAGGCGGGTGCCCTGCTCGCGCCAGAAGCGCTCCAGGGCGCGGGCATGGCTGATCAGGAAGGTGGGGGTGACCACCAGATCGCTGTCGATGAACACGATCACATCGCCGCGGGCCTCGGCCACGCCGCGGTTGCGGCCCTCGGCCGGCCCGCCGTGCTCCTGCTGGATCAGCCGCACATGGGGCAGGGAGGCCGCCTCCGCCCGCAGCCAGGCCACGGTGTCGTCGGTGGAGCCGTCGTCGACCAGCACCACCTCGTAGCCCTCGATCGGACCGGCCAGCTGCTGGCGCTCCAGGGCCGTGAGGCACTGGCGCAGGATCGGCAGACGGTTGTAGGTGGGAATGACGACGCTGAGGAACATGGCTCCGGAATGACCCGGGAAGGATCCGGGCGGATGCGAAAAAGGGGGACCCCTGCGGAGCCCCCCGGAGGCCGGCACCCGCTGCTGGGTGCCGTGGCCGCAGACCGGATCAGTCGGCGGCGCCGCCGTTGTTGGCCGTGCCGGTCACGCCGTTGCCGGCGCCTTCACCGCGGCCGTCGTTGCGGAGCTTGCGCTTCTTGAACTTGCGGGCGTAGGCGCGGTTGCGCTCCTGCTTTTCCTTCTTGAGATTCCTGCGCTTGGCCATGCGGGCGGCGATTCGGAGACGGTGTGAGGTTTCACCCTACTCAACCGGGCGACCCGCATCCCACAACCGCCCGTCCTCCATCTGCACGAGCCGGTCGGCCACATCGAGGATGCGCGGATCGTGGGTCACCATCAGCACGGCGCAGCCCTGGTCGCGGGCCAGGCCGCGCAGCAGCTCCACCACCTCGCGGCCGGTGCGGCTGTCGAGGGCGGCGGTGGGCTCATCGGCCAGCAGCAGCCGGGGCCGGGCGGCGAGGGCGCGGGCGATGGCCACGCGCTGCTTCTGGCCACCGGAAAGGTCGTGGGGCAGCTGGTTGAGATGGTCGTGCAGGCCCACGGAGCGCAGCCACTCCCGCGCCATCGCCCTGCGGGCCCGGTAGCTGAGCCCGGGCAGGAGGTCGGCCCCCATCTGCACGTTCTGCTCGGCGGTGAGACAGCGCAGCAGGTTGTGGCCCTGGAAGATCATGCCGATGCCGCGGCGCAGGCGCTGGCGCTCGCCCCGGCCGGAGCCGCGCAGCTCGTGGCCCAGCACCCGCACCGAACCCTCCTGCACCTGGCGCAGGGCGCCCACCAGGGTGAGCAGGGTGGTTTTGCCGCAGCCCGAGGGACCGGTGAGCAGCACCACCTCGCCGGGCTCGATGCGCAGATCCACCCCCTGCAGCACCTGGCGGCTGTTGTCGCCGCTGCCGTACCAGTGGCAGAGGCCCTCCAGGGCCACCGCGGGCTCGGCCTGCGGGCGCGCCCGCGCTGCCGCGCCGCTGGGGCTGCCGGTGGCTGTGAGGGCGCCGTTCTGGGGAGGGCGCGGGCTGGAGGGGGACATCACGGCAGGAGGCTCAGAAGATCTCGGCCGGGTCGGCATCGGCCAGCTTGCGCATCGCCAGGCCGGCCGAGGCCATGCACATCACCAGGATCAGGCTGAACACCAGCAGGGCCCTACCGCCCTCCATCGCCACCGGCAGGCGCGTGCCGGAGCGCACCAGGGCATAGAGGCCCTGGCCCGCCAGCCAGGCGGGGATGTAGCCGAGCACAGCCAGCAGCAGGCCCTCCCGGGCCACCACGCCGAGCAGGCTGACCAGGCGGTAGCCCATGGCCATCAGGGTGGCGTACTCCGGCAGGTGATCGCTCACATCGGAGTAGAGGATCTGGTACACGATCACGCAGCCCACCACGAAACCCATGGCGGCGCCGAGGCTGAAGATGAAGCCGATGGCGGTGCTGCTGCGCCAGTAGTTCTTCTCGAACTCCTCGAACTCAGCCTTGGTGAAGACGCGCACATCGTTGGGCAGGCGGTTGCGCAGCCGGCCGGCCACGGCGCTGGGGTCTGCCCCGGGCCGCAGCCGGATCAGCCCCACCTCGATGCTGCCGGGCGGCGAATTCGGGGCCAGGCGCAGGAAGGTCTCGCTGCTGGTGAGCATGTTGCCGTCCGCGCCGAAGGAGGGCCCCAGGCTCACCAGGCCCGCCACCCGCACCCGCTTGCCGGCCAGCTCCGTCTCCACCACCTTTCCCTGGCGATACCAGCTGGCGATGGGGCCGAACTCCGGCCGCGAGAGTTCATCAAAAAGCACGCGGCCGAGCTGGCGCAGGACCGGCGTCTTCGCGGCCAGGGCGGGGTCGGTGAACAGCGGATCGCCGGGCTCGAAGCCCAGGGCCAGGATCGAGCGGGTGACGCGGGTTTCCGGGTTGCGCCAGAGGATCAGCCTCCAGTGCACCGGGGTGATGCCGCGCACCTCCGGGTCGGCCAGGGTCTGCACCAGGCGCCGACGCGGGAAATCGGCCATGGCGATCGAGCTCATGGTGCGGGGGCTCATCAGCACCAGATCCGCATCAAAGAGCTTGTGGATCGTGACGCTGGCGTCGAACAGTCCGTCGCGGAAGCCCAGCTGCATGAACATCAGGATCCCGGCAAAGGCGATGCCGGCCAGGGCCACCGCCAGGCGCATCGGCTGGCGCGTCAGCAACAGCCAGGCGAGCGGGATCCCCCGCCCCTGCCAGGGGCCGTTCATGGCTCCAGACGGCCAATCACCTTGAGGCCCGCCAGGGTGCGCACCCGGGCCACATCGGCGGGATCGAGGCGAACGCGCACCTCCACGATGCGGGCATCGGCATCGCCGGTGGGGTCGGTGGCGATCACCTCCCGCTGGCGCACCTGCGGTGCGATGCGGATCACGGCGCCGCGCAGGCTGCCGCTGAAGCCGCCGTTCTCGCTGGTGATCCGTACGGGCTGGCCGAGGCGCACCCGGCCGATGTCGCTCTCGTACACCTCCAGCAGGGCCTCCATGTTGAGGCTGTCGCCCAGCTCGAGCACGCCCGTGTCGCCGGGGCGCTCGCCCACGTGGCTGCGCACGCGCAGCACCACGCCATCGATCGGGGAGCGCAGCTCGGTGTTCACCAGATCGGTGCGCACGCGCAGCAGATCGGCGCGGGCCTCCTGCAGGCGGCCCTGCAGTTCGAGGTACTTCTGCTCGTTGGTGTCGAGGTCGATCGCCGCGATCGCCCCCTTGCCGGCGAGGCTGCGGTAGCGCATCAAGTCGCGCTCCTCGATCTGCAGGCGCCGCTCCAGGTTGGCGATGCGGGTGAGCACCAGCCGGGCTTCGGCCTGCTGGCCGGGGCCGTTATCGAAGCGGGCCAGGAGCTGGCCGCGGCGCACGATGGCGCCCTCGCCCACGTAGAGGGCGGTGATGCGCGGGCTGCCGCCGATGCCGGTGATCGGAGCAGCCAGCAGACGCACGTCTCCCGCCGGCTCAAGCCGGCCCAGGGCGGCCACCGGCTCAACGGCCGGGCGCGCTGCCGGAGCCGCCGGCGTTGCCCGCCGTGACAGCGGCGAGCGGCTGAGGCTCACCAGCGCGACGGCGAGCAGGCCGGTGCCCGCCAGGGCGGCGATCAGGCCGAGGCGGAGGGAGCGGGAGGATCGTCGAACAGGAGCTGCTCGATGTAGCGATCCGCCCAGCTCGGGTTGAAGGCCTTCTCCAGCACGCGGCGCGTCTTGTCGTTCTGTTTCTGTTGCCTGCAATAGCGGAGCTGTCCCTGCCAGCGCTCAACCGTAGCCGGGTGGCCTGCGGGCTGAGGTTTGGAGCTGGCCACCGCCTCAGCCAGCACAGTGAGAAAGGTGGCGACCTCCTCAACGAACCAGCCCTCCTCCTCGGCGGAGGCGGGCCGCACGAACAGCACCTGCGGCGAGAAGATCGCCCCCCAGGGCGGCAGCTCGCGCACCTGGGAGAAGGGGGGCCGCGAACGGGCCGCCAGGGGGCCCGCCAGGGCCTCGGGCAGGGCCCCGCTCACCGGCGAGAGATCCACGATCGCGGCCGACACCGTGCCACGGCCAGCAACGATGTCGGCGCCGAACACCGGCAGGTCGTGGCGGGGATCGGGGAAGAACACGC
>VFQS010000216.1_pt1 | contig 74924 bp, 54 predicted proteins | sample 3512361 | NCBI WGS metagenome assembly VFQS01 (sample SAMN10412375, study PRJNA504923) | tailings metagenome | isolation source: Relicate 1 Philex TSF3 active mining | place: Philippines | reverse complement strand
AGATTTTCCAATAGTCTCACGTTAGCTGTATTCTGGTTTTAGTTTCATTTCTTCTTTATGTCTCTGCTCAATCTCAATCAAGCTGATTTGTCCGACATTCATTTAATTGCTTCCGATGTTGATGGTACTCTTACCCAAAATGGAAGATTTTCTTCCGATTTCATCTCGACTCTTCTTGCTTTACAATCGGCAGGAATTAAAGTCCTATTGGTGACTGGTCGCTCGGCGGGTTGGGTTAGTGCTTTGGTGAATTATTTACCTGTCTTTGGGGCGATCGCTGAGAATGGCGGTTTGTTTGTAAAGCCTGATGGTCAACAAGATTTGCTTTCTTCTGTTTCTAATCTATCCAGACATCGCATCCTGCTAGAAAATACTTTCCATCACATTAAGCAGAAATTTCCTCGTCTACATACTTCCACATAATTCCACTGATAATCAGTTCCGTATTACCGATTGGACTTTTGATGTCGATAATTTATCGACTTATGATCTTCAAGCAATCTCCACTCAATGCGATCTCATGGGTTGGAGTTTTACCTACAGCAATGTCCAATGTCACATCAAACCACCGCACCAAGATAAGGCTACTGGTTTGCTTTCGGTTCTAAGCAAACATTTCCCTAAACTCAACTCGCAGCAAATGCTAACTGTTGGCGATAGTCCTAATGATGAAGCGATGTTTGATACTACAAAATTTCCTATCTCCGTCGGTGTGGCAAATATTTGCCATTATCACGACAAAATGCTGCATTTACCCAAGTACGTTACTCATGCTTCTGAGTTTGCTGGTTTTTCTGAGTTGGCAAAAGTATTACTGCAAACGTAAAAAGCGGCGCGATGCGCCGCTTTTTATCTGGGGGAGAGGACTGACAATTTAGCGATCGCCTCTAATCAATAACAATTGCACCAATTGCAAGGCTGCATAGATTGCTGTCGCTACATACGTCCAAGCCGCCGCATTCAACACACTCCGAGCGCCACGATTTTCTTCACCTTGTAAAATTCCTAGCTCGTCAATTAGCTTCAAGGCGCGGCTTGAAGCGTCAAACTCAACGGGTAAGGTGACGATGTGAAATAGGATCGCTCCTGCAAACAAAATAATGCCAATGTTGATAAAAACTGTACTCAAACTACCCAATGAAGTCAGAAATAGTCCTGCCATCACCATCAGGGGACCAAAGTTTGCACCGATATTTGCCACTGGTACTAACGATGCACGAATATTCATGAATTGATAGCCACGTACATCTTGCAATACGTGACCACATTCATGGGCAGCGATCGCGGCGGCGGCTAGGGATGACGATGCGTACACCGACTCCGATAATCGGACTGCTTTAGCGGATGGGTCGTAATGATCGGTCAGTTGTCCTTCGACTTGCTCAACGGTAACATCATGAATACCCATACGCTGCAAGATGGTCTTGGCAACTTGTGCGCCTGTCATCCCTAAACTCGATTGAATTTCGGCATATTTTTCATAGGTTGCTTTGACCCGATGTTGCGCCCAAAACATCAAGATCATCCCTGGAATTAGGATTAAGTAGGACGAGTGAAAGTACATAAATTTTTTCCTTTAGTCACTTCTATGTCTCATTATCCCCTTGCTACATGAGCCTCTAACGGTAGTGAAAACACTACTGCACTTGTGCTTAAACATTATCAAGCTGTTGTAATCGGAAAAATGGTGAAAACTAGAAATACGATGAATACTGAAATCACGCATTGCTGCAAAATAGTGTCACAGATGACAGTATGCCGACCCCAAGCCAAAATTGAGTACTACTTCAAGCAAATTTTGATCTTTTATAGATCAGATCTAGAGCGATCGCTGTATGATTTGATCGAGGTTTTTTATCTACAGGAGATTACTTAACTTGTTTTCCCCCTTCAACACCAAAAAAGCCAGTGCTTGGAACCACTAGCTCTTTGATGACCCGAAGGTTTTTAAATTGAATATCTGGAAATGGACAGATGTTGCTTTAGACGGGCAATTTTGTTCAACGCTTTCTTATATCTTAACGCAAGATATAAGTTTAGCAATAGTTTTTTATGCGAATTTTTCAAATTCATTAAAAAACTATAATTGAAGCGTTGAAATAAACTCAAAAAGTCTGTTCGTTTCCTGATTGAAGTCGCTACAAACCCTACAATCAGGACAACTTAGATGTTTTTAAAGTCACAAGACTGGTTAAGGGAGATCTATCTAAAGATCTCCCTTAACAAACTCATTGGAGGTCAAACATAATGACCTCCTTAAATATCCAATATTCTTCCAGAAAGTTTTTACAAACTAAATCAAATAACCCTTGTCCGATTTGCGATGACATCAAAGGTAAATGCCGAATTGCCTCTGATAATCAAGATTTTGTCCTGTGCATGACCCATCCCAGTGATGCAGATCTCGCAGATTGGAAATATCTGGGCGAAACCAATGGCGGTTACTATGCTGGTAAATATGTAAGAAAGCGCCCCGAATCTGAGGCGGATCACCAAGAGCGTCGTGCTAAAAATCTGAAACTACAGATTGCTCAACAAAAGGCAAAGAGGGGCAATCTCGCTAAATTACCTGATGATGTCCAACGCGATCGCCTTTATCAAAGCTATTTGCAGAAGCTTGATTTAGATAGTTTCGATAAAGCTGATTTAGTAAGTCGTGGTTTGTCTGAATCCGAGATTAGACATTTAGATGCTAAATCAACTAGTTCTGGCTATATTCTGCCAATTAACAATCCTGACGGCAAAATTCTTGGCTTTCAAATCCGTTTACGCGATACTGCGTCAGGTCGCTATCGTTGGCATAAACCTTTTGGGATCTCAGCTCAACAACAAAATGGTGAGTTGCCTCTTGCTTTTCATGGTGATATTCAGGTTGATTGTCAACGTGTAGTTTTAGTTGAGGGTACTGGTGTTAAGCCCTATCTTGCTGCTAAGTTGCGTGGTTGTGTAGCGATCGGCGCTTCGGGTGGTCAGTTTGTCGCTAGTAAAGAAACTTTACAAAGTTACTTTGACGCGATTGGGGCAAAGCCCGAGTTGACTCGTTTGGAATATGTGATCGATGCAGGTGATGTGGCTAATCCGTCCGTAATGCGCCGCCATGAGAAAAATCTTGATTTTCTAGCTGAGCTAGATTTTGCAATTGACATTCTCTGGTGGGGTCAGGTTGCCAAAACTGATAATGATATTGATGAGTTATCTAGTGATACAGCTATTCAGCTTTTGACGGTTGAGCAGTTTTTCCAGATTGCTAATTACCAGCCTAAGCCTAAGTTTTCGCCACTCCAATGGTTGAAAGATAAATTTTTCCCGAAAAAGACCGCTAAGGGTTTTACGAATAAGTCTCAAGTTAGGCGATCGCCTCAACCGACTTTACCCAAATTTGTATATGAGGCTGGGGCAAGACTTGAAACTTGGCGGGATTCATTATTAAATCACAAACATATCCTTGATACTTCGGCGACTGGTACAGGCAAAAGCTATGATGCGGGGCGTTTACGTACTGAGTTATTAGATGGTGTTGATCGGATCATCTATATATCTAATGATTCTCGTAATGTTACGACTGAGACTTTGCAAGATTGGGAGATTCTGCCTGCACGTCACAATGGTTTGACTCATAAAGCTGGTAAATTACGCCGTGCTAAGTTGGGTGAGTCTTTGGATACTAAGGCGAATTGCTCTCGGACTGGAGCTATTTCCGCTTTGCGCGATAAGGCAATTTCTGATACGAAAATCATTTGTGAAACTTGCCCTTTGCTCAATGCTTGCCGTGGTAGTTCGGGTGATGGCTTTGGCTTTCGACATCAAAGGGCGATCTCTTTTAATTCTAAAATCTTGCGATCGCATCCTGCGAGTTTACCTAGTCCTGATGAGTTTGATTATTCCAAAACTTTGCTGATCTGGGAGGAGGTGTCGGAGAGCTTGACAACGATGCGTCAAATTTCGGTTGGTCGGGAGGATGTGGATCGGGCGATCGCCGTTATCTCTCGTTTTCATCTTGACCATAAGCAGCAGATTATTGATGTCTTGAATAAGTTGCATGGGTTGCTGGGTGATAAGTCTTATCATGGTCTAGATTTCCATGGGATTAAGTTGGCGATTCCTGAAGTTATTGATACAACTTTGTTAGCGAATTTGCTGAAACCTGATCTCTCAATTCTGGATACGGTTGATAGCATTGCGAATTCTGAGTTTGAAAATGCTAAGGGTAAGGATAAGCGCGAGTTGGCTAGAGTTAATTCTTTGCTGAAGCACGCAACTACTCTTAATAGTCATGAGATTGAAAAGAAGATTGACCAAGAGGTTTTGAAACAGTGGTTGGTGGAGTTTTTGGATATTCTCTCTGGGGCTATTTCCCACGGTAGTTTGCATATTCAATATGAAAGGTTGACAGTTTCTCTGAGGGATTCTCGGTTGCGGGATATTGCTCACAGGTCGGCTGCTAATCTTTATCTAGATGCCACGATTGATGTGACGGATCTAGAAATGCGCCTAAATGCTCCTGTCCATACGATTAAGCAATCTGGTGAATTGGTGATGCCACCGATTTTGCAGGTTAATAATCTGGGGCGTTTGGGAATGCAGCGTAGTGATGGTCAGACGGCTAAGGTTGAGGCAATCATTGCTCATTTAACTAATCTTGATCCCACAACTAGGGTGATTGATTTTAAAAAGTTTGCCAAAAATCAGGATGGCTTTTGGTTCCGTGATTCCCGTGGTTCTAATGATTTTAAAGATGCCAAAACCTTTGTAATTGTCGGGACTCCTTGCGCCAATATTGCCATGCTTCGAGCGGATTATGTGGCGATGACAGGTTTACATCCAATTGATAAAGATCCTGATTTTGCGGCGTTTGTTGATCGCCATATTTTGGCTACGGTGATGCAATGTTTTGGTAGGAAGACGGGCGATCGCTTTCAGGATGATGACCAGATTTATTTTTTGTCAGATTTTGACCTTGGTGATATTCCTCATACGCTTATTAAATCTGGTGATATCACATCTGAGGCTATGTCTAATTTGGAGCTTTTACAACTCAAGGTAGCTCAGGTAATTAATTCTGTTGCTGATGGTGGTTTTGATTTGCTGAATGCGTCAGAACGTCAGTTATGTCACTATTTTGGGATTAAGCGTGGGATGCTGCGTTACCATTTTGATTGGATCAAACCGTTATTAGATACTCTATATAACCAATTGATCCAATGTCCTAAAGAAAATCTGGTGTTCCTTACTGATTCTGTAGATCTAGAAATTGTTGACCTTTGGTCTAGCGTAACTGAGTTGTTTTTAACTCAAGATTTGGCTATAAAAGATACTTTAGCTGGGATTTTTGAGTTTTTTACCGAACATATCCCTCTTTATTTGCATAGTTACGTGCTTACAAGGCTTTCATCTTCAGCTCGTTATAAGTTGTTCTCATCTCTTTCCGTTTTGTCTATTTATGTTGTATAGAAGCTATTGGTCTGATAGATGATTGCTTGACTCATCTTATAAGTAAATAACTCAATGACTTATAGATTCATATATGTCGCTATTGCTTTATTTATATAATGGTGTAATTATATGTTGATTAATTTAGTAATGACACCAAAAGCTAATCACATCATTATATGATTACATTAACAATATGTTCATTAGCTGGTGGGCAGGGTAAGACAAGCTGCGCTTACTTTGTAGCTCGGATGCTGGCAGCCAAGTACAAGGTTTTGTTAGTAGATGGCGATCCACAAAGCTCTTTAACACTTTACTCAAGACATCAAACCAAGCAAGATGAGCCGAGCTTATTTGAAGTTCTAAAGGGAGTCGTAAAACCCATTGAAGCTGTCTATCAGTTAGAAGCGCCCAATATATTTTTGATACCTAGCGATGATGGTTTAGATAAAATTCAGCAACATTTGGCTGACTCTGGCATGGGTGGTCTCATGCTTCGTAAGTACCTTAAACCGCTCAATGATCTATTTGACTTCTGTATCATTGACTCACCTCCTCAGCGATCTCAATTGTGTATTTCTTGTATGGGGGCAGCTAATAAACTGCTTATCTCCTGCGAGTGCACGATCAAAGGAGTTCAATCCCTACTACGAACTATTGACACAATTGCTGAGTTGAAGGACATTGAATTGCTCAATGGCGATATTTTAGGCGTACTACCTTTTAAAGATGTGTGGGTTGGGGCAAACCAAACAACTACGAGCAAGAAAGCAACGACTCTCATCAAAGCTACTGCTATCGAAGAAGAACTCAGAGTCTTTTCATCAATTTTGCAGTCTGAACGACATAAACAAGCGATGGATAACGGTAAAACACTTTCTGAAATTGGATATAGAGATTTGGAACACCCCTTTATTCAGGTAGTTGAGGACTTAGAACTATGTGTGCCGCAGAAATAGAAGATTTTTTGAGACGTAGTAAACGTCCTAAAGTGCATCGAGATACCTCAATTGGTAGTGAGGTTAATAATATTATTAACAATCAGGAATTTATTGAGGTTCAGGAAACCCAGCCGATTACAGACCCTGAAGAACAAAAAGTAGCCTCTACTGTTAGACTGCGAAAATCAATCAGTAAAGCATTAAACAACTTGAAATCAGAGCAAGGTATTACTAAGGATGCTTTTATAGAAGCAGCTTGGGAAATTTGTCAACAAAACGAAGAAGTAATGAAATTGATTTCTCAGCAAGCAACTGCAATCAATGATCATAGACGTAAGCAAGGCATCTTATTACGAGCTGAAAGTGCGATTAAAAATTTAAAAGGTTAACCTAATTAAGTCTTGGTGTCATTACATATTTATATCAAGACTTAGTTATATGTTTAACTTATTATATAAATGCTCTCTGAATTTACTAACTTTTAGTGTCTTGACTTTTTCTGAGGTGCTACCTTCATCCAATACCTTCTAAAATTAACAAAAACTTTATCTAGTATACCTTTCATCGAATTCACTCAAGGATTATGACCTGAATTAACAAAAGCCAGAATGTTTAGGCGGTAGTGGTCTATCAAATAGAGGTCGCCCCCTTTCTGTGAATCTTATAAATACACTAAGGCTTCATTATATCTTGGTGTATTTATGTAATGACTACAAGACATAATTATATCTTGTAGTCATTACATAAATAATTGTGATTGAGACTGAACAACATTGTTGGAGTGTTGGCAATTCTCCTAAATCAGATCTGGTAGATAGATGTCAGATGTGAGCGTGATGTAAGCACATATTTGATGAGAAGATTTTGACTAAAAAGCTTAAAAAAATAATCATATAATTACATCTTGGTGTCATCATATAATGATTACAAGATATAATTTAGCCAATCCAAATTTCGGTTGAATTATAGAAAGCGCCTTTTTGCTCCAGTTTGAAATTTCCTAAAAGTAAACCTAGCCAAATCTCGACGATGGGCAATTGCAAACTATCGTGTAAAGCCAGTAAACGCATAGGTGAAGCATTGATCTTTAGCGAATAAGAGATCGCCTCAATCCAAGCCGAAACATCTTCAGCATGAGCCGTACTAATCGCTCGCTCAAATTCCTCCTCAAAACTAAGCAAACTTTCCTGCTCCAAAGATTGAATCAAAACCTCCTTATCAATTTCACCAACTATCGAATTACCATTTTTCCTTTGTTCGGAAATCTTTCTAGGTAAACTCTGCAAGGGTTCAATAAACTGCTCAAAATCAACCACCATAGACCGCCGTACATAGCGATCAAAAGCATCATCAGCCATAATTGGCTCACCATTAGCTGTACGAGAATGTAACTCCTCAAATAAAAAACTAGAGCGATCACAAAACAAATAAGCAATCTGACATACCGCTTCTCCTGCTACTCGCAACTGTGATCGCGTATCAAGATCAACCAAAGTCAGATCCAAAAGCTGAAACACCATTGGCAGATTTGCATCTTTAGGAGTTTGTCTCGCAGCCGAAATGACATCCCATAAATCCAACTCAAGCTGTTTAAATTTCATAGCTTGTCCAGAAACGAAATTGTGAGCGCTTCGCGCTCATAAACCTATTAGTTTGGATGACATGGACATGGGCGCAAAGGACAAAGCCAAGGATCGAGACGTTCTTGGCTAGCAAATTTCTTAATCCCATAGTTTGATTCTAGTAAAACCAATACTTTCTGCACATAAATATGCACTTGTGTCGCAACCATTCCCGCACAATGGATTGGTGGAACCGCCGCAAACTTTTCTTGACCTTTCCAAACCTGAACAGCGATTGCATGAATCGGCGTATCCGTTCCCGACTGCCGATAAACCACAAGCACCGCCCAAAACACTGACGCAAATTCATTAATATTCACAACTAAATTTTGATCGGCATCAACTCGTTGACGAGAGCGAATCAGATTGCGGCGATCGCGATGACGGGCATAGGAACGGCGACTATAGCAAACATTAGGATTCCAACAGCGATCGCCATCATTGCCATGAAGCTCTTGAGCCTGAGTCGCCGAAAGCATTGCACACTTCTTACATTTCTCTGGAATACTTTTAGTCATATTTAGGACAGAAATAACCTAATAGAAATCACTAAGGTTTCCTCAGATGTGAGGTTTAAGCTCTGGTAGCGTATGCTAGGAATCAAATGTGTTATGAATACATATTGTTATATACAGCTAAAAGCTTACCAATCGTTAACTATAAAAATCTTGCACTACCGAATCTATGCTCCGATCTATTTTTGAAACCTGTGTACCACGCGATGAGGTGCTTGGCGGGAACTTATCAGAGGATGTATTTGCTGCGAAATTAAAGCAAGTTGTGGATGGTAATGCGCCTTTAGTTTATCAAGATCCAAATACATTTTTTGCGAATACTTTTCCGACAAATGGACTCAAGACTCTAATATCGGAAGTATTTGGGCGTTTAACAGGTGCGGATACTGGTTCGCCTGTAATTCGCTTAGAAACCAGTTTTGGAGGAGGTAAGACCCACGATGAAATCGCGATTTGGCATATTGCGAAAAATGGAAGACTAATAAGTGGGTTAGATAGATTTGTAAATGACATTACAATTATTCCAGATCGTCCAATTCAAGTAGCGGCGATCGCATGTCAAGACCTTGACCCAGTAAATGGTGTTTTGCATGAAGAATCGGGCATAAGAGTACATACACTTTGGGGTGAAATCGCTTATCAAATTGGCGGGGTAGAAGGCTATAGCTTGCTTAGAGGTTCGGATGAGCAGAAAGTTAGTCCAGGAACAGTTGTCATCGAAAAGCTGACCAAAAGAGAACCGACGGTAATCATTCTTGATGAAATTGCTCAATATTTGCGACGTGCTAAAGCGATCGCCGTGGGAAAAAGCGATCTCTCTGAACAAGTCGTTGCATTTCTATTTACACTGATGGACTTAACGGCTGCTTGTAGCAACATTGTATTTGTCTACACTCTAGCCTCGATATCCGATACCTTTGGTGCAGAAACCTTCGACTTAAAGGAAGCATTGCAAACGTCGGCTCGGCAAGAAAGGGTACTTAGTCCGAGTACGGATATAGAAATTTACAACATTGTTAAGCAGAGGATTTTTCAAAGTATTAACGATAAAGCTGCTGATATTGCGGCAAAGGATTATTTAAGCGTTTATAAATCTAGTCGGCTAAATCTACCTGATGGGTGCAAAGATGCGAACCATGCTCAAGTATTGCAGTCCAGCTATCCATTTTCGCCAGAATTGTTTGACTTATTAACCAAAAAAATTGCATCTATTCCCAATTTCCAGCGTACAAGAGGGGCATTGAGACTACTTGCGATGGTGGTAAGACATCTCTGGCAAGATATGTCGGTATGGATACCAATGATTCATCCACACCATATTCCTATTGGTTTAGATGAAGGTGTGACCAGTGAATTTACGTCACGATTAGAGCGTCCATTGATGCGAAGCCCAATTCAGGCAGATATTTTTAATACTGATGGGAAACTTGCCCATGCTCAAATACACGATCAAGAATGGGAGGCAGCAGGCAAGTCGCCCTTTGCGACATGGGTAGCTAGAACTATCTTCTTACATTCCATTAATCAAGGTACATCCGCAGGTATCCGCCGAGCTGAGCTAAATTTAGCTTTGCTGATGCCCACAGTTGAGATTAGTTATATTGAACCTGTGTTAGATCGATTAACTTCTGTAGCATGGTATTTGGATATCGATCCGATTACGACGATCGCACGTTTTAAAGAAGAACCATCGATCAATAAAATTATTGCGGAAGAGAAAGATCAGATTGGTAATCTCACAGCGAAAGACCATCTGCGATCGCGTCGCGATAGTATCTTTGCCAACAAAGTATTCACCTTAGTTGCTAGTCCTGAAAGTTCGGGCGATGTTGACGATAAGCCTGATGATATTGCGCTTTGTGTAATTGATTTTGACCAAGGAACCGTGAATGCTTCAACCGATGTTGCACCGAATCTAGTTGAGCAAATTTTTAATAATACTGGTGAGTCTGGTAAGTTCCGCACATTTCGGAATCGATTGCTTTTTTTGGTGGCAAATAAGCAGGAACTAGATCGGGCGATCGACATTACTAAGGAGCATCTTGCCATTCAAAACATTGTGAAGTCACCAAATCGCCAAGAGGACTTATCAGAAAATCAGCGTAAGCAATTGCGTGAAAGAGGTGGAATCAAAGACCTAGATGTAAGAGTTGCCTTAACAAATACCTATCGCCATCTTTTTTATCCAACTAACGATCCAGTCAAAGCACCGAAAGGATTGCTCCATTTCACTTTACCTGCGGAGTCATCAAGTGATGTCAAAGGCAATAAAAACCAACAGGATGTGATTCTCAAGTCTTTAAAGGATTGTCAAAAAATTCGTTTAGAAGATGCGGGAGCATTTGCACCTGCTTACATTCTGCAAAAGGTTTGGTTAGCAGGAATAGAGCATTGGACAACAAGAGCCTTAAAAGAAGAATTTGCCAAAAATCTAGGATTACAGATGTTGCTTGATGCGGATATTCCCAAACTAAGAGAAACTGTCCGTAAAGGTATACAGGAAGGTCAATGGGATTTAAAAGTTGGTGCTAAGGTCTATATTCGTGGTGATGATGGTAAGTTGCCAAGTCTACCAGACACAATTGAATTTTCCGATCGCATGGAGTTATATCGGCGCGGTATCCTCAAACCACCTGAGCCGCGTGTGATCGAGTTGTCTGCTCAGGTGATGCCCAGTAGTGAATTAGCAAAAACTGTGAATTTACGCTGGCGATCGCAGGGTGCTTTATCAGTAAGAATTTATCAAGATGGGATACCGATCGCTGGTGAATTTTTACCATCGGACAATCATCAGGTACAAATTAATCAAACCACGATTTTTAAAATTGTGGCTGACTATGGCAATGGAGAAACCGCAGAGCAGGAAACTAGCGCTACGTTCACTACTTACCCTGTGGGAACTGGTTCGAGTTCAGGGAATAGCGTAAGTGATACAACTTTACCTATTGAGCTAAAGCCTGAAATTATCGATCTATCTGGAACCGTTAATGCTGCGTTTACAGGATTTAGCGATCGCTGTTCTGATTACAAAGTTAAAAACATTGAGAGTATCGAAATTACGGTTGATCAAGTGATGGACTATCGCAAGATTACGACATCTTTCCCGTTGCTCGGTAAACTTACCTTTGAGATTGACCAGAAGGTAACTATTCAGATGGACAAGCAATTTGTGCGTTTAGACTATCAAGGTGGATTGCGTGGTTTTCAAGGTTTCTTGAATCCTGTTAATTCTCTGTTAAATACAGAGGGAGTTAGAGCTAATGTGAGTCTCAAGCTAACATTTACCTTTGAACCTGCGATCGCTACTGATGGGAATGAGTTACAAAGTTTGCAACAAGCTTTACTGCGTAACCCTGTCGAGCGTCTATCTTTAACTGCGAGGGTAAGTTACTAATGCAAGAGTTTCAATTAAGGGTTGTACCCACAGATAACAATAATTTTGCCTTGGAGCTATATCAATGTGCTTATAAGCAAGCGGGTGAGAAAAAGCGCCCTGCGGCAAAGCGAATTGGTAAGCTCAAGGGTAATGCATTGGTACTAACCAGACAGGCGATCTATGCTGCATTGAAAGCAAATAAGTACGATCCTAAAACTTTGAAATGCGATCGCCAAGCGCCCTATATCCTTGATGAACAATCAGGGGTAAGTTTGGCTTTGTTATTTCAGACGGTGCAGCCACTCTCGAAGGAGGAGAGGATCGCGAATATTGCCAATGGCGTAACGGCGATGAGTAATGAGGAGGCGCATTACTGGTTTGCGAAGGTGTCTAATGGGTCTAAAAGAAATGCTCTAAAGGCAATTCGGGTATTACTGGGTGATTAAATAATACATTTTCCTTAACGTGTTAATGGTAAGTGAAGTTTTTCAAACAGAACATTATTACGTTTCTTTGCATCAGAAACAAGCTTGTCAAACGAGATGATTTCTATATAAGTGTTGAGATTTGGATTGAAATTAAAGTATCCCATTTGGTCAGGAGCTACAGTAAAACCAGCATATTTTGCAAGATCTCTAATCTTTGGTGTCAAATCACAAATAATATAAGCATAGAAAGGAATATTCTTTGAGATCGGAATTAATCTTCCTTCTTTATCTGTAGTATTACCTTCTTGAATCTTATTGATGTATCCAAGAACTTGATTGATTGGGTTTTCATCCTCACTATATCCCTTACGCATAGGGCGCTTAAATTCGATGATCACGACAGATGAATAGGGAGTTTCACCCTCTACAAAAGCAAAAGGATGATTAAATACTACAAGATCTGGGCGATCGTTACTCTCTATTGACATCCCCTCTAAATTACTAAGTGGAACATCTGATGCAAGGTATTTATGATACGCAAGTTTCTCATCTATAATCCATAAGTTTTGTCGATCAAAATCAACATTATCTGAAGTTGTTTTAATTGGAAAGATCAGCTCATGAATATGTTTCTCCAGCTTATAATTACCTTCCTCATCACGGTTTAAGTGACTATCTAGAAGATCTAAAAGAGTTTTTCTATGAACAATATATTGAGCGAGGTTTGCTTTGCCAAAGTCATTGAATTGTTCGATAAACTTGTTATATTGTTGAGAATAGTCAGGATAATTATTAAAATCATCAACAGTTGCAGTAAGAAAAGTTTGACTAAGCTCTTTGATTTCAAGTGTAACTTTTGCATTGAGCTTATATAAGGCAAGGTCAAGTTTATCCTCAGATAAACCTGCTTCGATATTATCTAGAAGTGCAGGGTGATGTCTCAATAGTGACCGATACTGAGGAGCCTTAGTTGTAACAAATCTCTGTACCTCTAAAAATTTATTGTCTTTAATACCTTCTAGCCAAGGAGCCAAGTAGTTTTTTACTTGAGAAATTGTTTCCTTTTTGAGTTCATCTAAGGTAATCTCATCTGGAAAGTCAATCTCGGAAGAACTGGTCATATTAAAGTTAGTTCGCTCAGGGTTTACTCGCTCGTCAAGATAGGCTCCTGTGACATAAGCCAAATATGTGAAAGGATTCTCTTGATCGTCTTTTAATCGTTTGTTTAAGTCAGAAATGTAGCTGCTAAGCTTCTCATTTATTACTTCTCTATCTTGACCACAAAAATATATCCTGTGTTCAGATTCTTCGCTACCATATAGTTTTAAGCTTTTAATCTTGAATTCTTTTGCTTTTAGAGTAAATATTTCTTCTCTAGAGTTTGCCTCAACTGTTTTGGAGAAAAGACTATTTAATTCAAATGTCTCATCGCCATCATGGACGTAAATTTTGGGACATGATTGTGACAAAAAGAAGACTAAGCAATGCTCAATAATTCTTTTAGATATAGTCTCAGCCTTTTGAGGACAATGCTTACGATAGCTATCTTTGAAACCCAGCAAATTAACTTCGGTTCTCAGACTATCAGTTTTTGCTGCGACCTCTTCTACCAAATCTGTAACTGCTTCATGTTGGAGCGAAAATCTAAATTCTCGCCTATATGGCTTATTGTCAGACTTGTATATGCTTTTAATAAAAACTGAGTTAAATACTTTTAGCCATAGGAATCGTCCAATACCTTTCGCGCCTTTTTCAATTTTCCGAGCAGAATCTGAAGTGAGAAATGATTCAAAATTATCATTATTGAATCCTATTCCGTTATCAGCAATCTTGAAACCTGTGATTGGATAGATGTTTCGTGAATTGTCTACTAGGTTTCCTTGGGATTCGTTGCGTTCAATAGTAATCCGAATCCAGCCATCCAAGATACCTGCTTCCTCAATTGAATGGATGGAATTTACAATAGCCTCATAAAGTGGCATCAATGCTTTGCTAGTTGGTAGGGTCATATTTTTAACCCTACCAACTAAGTTTACTTTCATGTTTGCTTGAGCCATATTCATACACTCACTTCACAATTTTAAGGTCACTAATCGTTTCTTCTAGATGCTCTTGAATGACAAGTTCTTCGCGTTCGAGAATTGCTCTTTTGGCTGCATCTTGGGCTACTCGTACAGTTTGTGCTGCCGAAAAGCCTTTCATTCTTTCAATAATGAGATGCCAATTAATCGTTCCTAAACTCATTGTAGCAAGCGTTTTCTTGAGTAAAGATTCTAATTCTTTTTCACTAGGCTTGGGGACTTCGATCGCATCATCAAAGCGTCTCCAAACTGCTGTATCCAATGAGCTATCTAGATTGGTTGCGGCTACTAGCAATCCTGAAGAGGGATTGTATTCGTCTAGTACTTGCAAAAATGTATTGACGATGCGCTTAACCTCACCAACCTCATTGTCATCTTGTCGAGACTTAGTGATCGCATCGCATTCATCTAGAAGTAGTAAACAGGGGCTTTTTGATGCCATTTCAAATACCTGTCTGAGATTGCTTGCAGTTTCTCCAAGGTATGAAGAAACCATTGCATCAAAATGTACTTTTAATAATGGTAGACCTGTATTCCAAGCTAACCTTTCAGCCCCAAGGGTTTTACCACAACCAGGAGAACCATATAGCAATATTTTTTGTCTATATTGAAATCCGTGATGGGCTAATCGATCTCGTGCAGCATACTCTCGTTCTATGCGCTGAAAACGCTTTTCAACGGAATCTGTCAGCACCATATGATGTCTGAGATGTTCTCTAGGTATAGCTGTCACTAGCGGAATATTTAGACGTTTGCTAGTTGGCAATTCGCTAAGAGACTGCAATGGTTGCTCATTTTGCCGATTCTTAGTTTTAGTTTGTCTAGACTCACTAACCTTTTGCTTGGAAATATTTTCTAGCTGTTCAGCAAGTAGGGTATGACCTTTGTGCCTTTCTTCTTCGACAATTGTACCCAAAAGCTTTTCGACCGCTACTTCATCATCAGTAGCGATCGCCCTAAACATTCTTTTGAGCAGATCGGCTTTCACAGAGCAAAACGTTTGGCAACGTAGGTATATACGCTAAGTTTAGCTGATAATGTCAATAGATCTGTCAAAAGTATGATTATCGTAACTAATATCCATGCCTGATACCGAGCCAAAACGCAAACCAGTTTTTATCGAAAAGATTATGCCTGTGAAGCTGCTGAATGAGCAGGTTTATTATGAAAATGGGGGCAATCCGTTTAAGGGTTTGCATCGGTGGTATTCACGGAAGCCGTTGTCGTTTAGTCGGGCGAGTGTGTTGGGTTCGCTGTTGCCTGCGGATATCAGCATGGAGGAGTTTGAGTATTTGTTGGGGTTGGATCAAGCGAGAACAGATCTGCGCGAGACTGAGAAAGAAAAAGACGATCGCCACCAACGTACAAGGCTATACAAAACGCCGCCAACTCCTGAGCGGGTGAAGCGCGTGCAGGAGCTGTGTGAGCAGATGTGGGGAGATAAGACTCCTGCGGTGTTGGATGCGTTTGCGGGTGGTGGGTCGATACCTTTTGAGGCGGCGCGGTATGGGTTGCGGGTGTTTGCGTCTGACTTGAATCCTGTGGCGGTGGTAACGATGAAGGCGGCGATCGCATTTCCGTTACAGTTTGGGGCGGCGTTGCAGGAGGATATTGATAAGTGGGTGAAGTGGGTTGGTGATGAGGCGGAGAAGCGGCTGAGTGAGTTTTTTCCGTCTCAGGATGATGAGAAGGTGCAAAATTATCTTTGGGCGCATACTGTGGTTTGTCCGAGTTGTCAGTCGGTAGTGCCGCTTAGTCCGAATTGGTGGGTTGATAGATCGCCGAGTGCGATTAAAAAGGGTGCAATTTGTACAGTTAAACCAATTCCAAATCTGGCGGAAAAACGGGTTGATTTTGAATTAATTAAAGGGAAAAAGGGTAAAGGTAATTCTATTCAAACGTCCGATGATGATTATGATCCTGATGAATTTTCTACAATGAGTCGTGGGATAGCAAAATGTCCTAACTGCAATAATTTAATTCAGACAGAATATATTTATGAATCAGCGAGACAAGATGCAATTGGACATCAGTTATACGCAGTTGCTTTTAAGCAAGGAAAATCAGGCTTAGATTTTAGGTCTGTTCAACTAAAAGATTTGGAAGGTGTTCAACTAGCAGAAATCAAAATCAAAGACTTACTATCTGATTCTAATTATTTTGGTTTAATTCCTATTGAAGAAATTCCAATAGGGAAAAAAACAGATGAAAATTATATTAGAACTTATGCAAAAACATGGGCAGGGATGTTTAATCCTCGTCAGCTTTTAACTTTGGTGACTTATGTTGAGATTATCAATGAGGCTAAGGAAAAGATTCGAGAGGAATTGGGTGAGGAGAAATTACAGGCGATCGCTACTTATTTAGCTTTGGTTTTTGATAGATGTGCTGATAGAAATTGTCGCTTAGCTAGATGGCATTCATCTCGAACAAATGTTGAAGCTTGTTCCAGTCAACACGCTTTAAATTTAATGTGGAATTATCCAGAGTTAGAATCTATTAGAATCTGGGAATGGTGTGCTGAAACAGTTGCAGGTGACTATAAAGAATTATGTGATTTACTCAACACAAAAATCAATTCATCAAGCTTCCAAGAATTAGAAAACCATACTGAAAAAACATTTCAAATTGATTTAGCTTCAGCGGATAGTCTATTTCATTTAGCTAATAAAAGCATTGATGCCGTTGTTACTGATCCACCTTACTATGGAACAATTTACTATGCTGAACTCGCAGATTTTTTCTACGTTTGGCAAAAAAGGACATTAGGCGATATTTTCCCAGAACTTTACTACAGTGAATTCACCGATAAGGATCGAGAGGCTATTGCGAACATCTCAAGATTTAAAGATATGGGAATCAGCCCACAAGAACTCGCCGATCGTGACTATGAAGCCAAAATGCAAAGCGCCTTCGGAGAATATTATCGAGTTCTCAAAGACAACGGCGTAATGACCGTTCAATTTAATCACAAAGACTCAGGCGCATGGGATGTCCTCGCCCAATCCCTGATCGTCGCAGGATTTGAAATCACCGCAAGCTGGGCAGTCAGCACCGAAAACCCGCAAAACCTGCACCAAGCCCAGAAAAATAGCGTCTCTAGTACCGTCCTGCTCATTTGCCGCAAACGCGACCCCAACGCAGGACAAGCATGGTGGGATGACCTCCGTCCCGAAGTCGCCAACCTTGTCGAACAACGCGCCCCCGAATTTGAAGCTAATGAGATTCAAGGCATCGACCTTTATCTCAGCGCCTTTGGTCCCGCTCTCAATGTCTTCTCCCGCAACTATCCCATCCTCGACAGCACAGGTGAAGAAGTTCGCCCCGAAGTAGCCTTTGCCGAAGCCCGAAAAGCTGTAGCAAATTACCGCTTCCGCAAACTTGCCCAAACCGACACCGCAGGATTTGACCCACTCACACAATGGTATTTCCTCGCTTGGGATGCCTTCCAAGCCCGTGAATTTCCCTTTGATGATGCTAGGCAGCTTGCCCTCGCCGTTGGCGGCTTCAACGTTGCCGACCTCGGCAAAACCTACAAACTCCTCGACATCAAAAGCGGCACTTGCAAACTCCTCAGCCCCGATCAACGTTACAAAAAACACGCCTTCTCCCTTGTTGACAATGAATTTTCCGCCCGTTACCTCATCGATGGACTGCACGCGATTATCGCCATCTACCTCGAAGAACAAACCATCGAACCTGTCCGCCGCTTCATGAAAGCCACAGGCTTACTCAGCAATGAGATGTTTATGCGGGCTTGGGAAGTAGCCCTGCGTGTCATTCCCCACATCAGCGATCCGCGCAAACGCATCCCCGAAGAAAAAGCCCTTGCAGACCTCTGGCTTGCTATGGATGAGATTAAAGCCCAAGTTAGTTATGTGCAGCCAGAAATTGACTTTACAAGCAGTCAGATGGGCTTAGATTTTGATACAACAGAAGTAGAGGAGGAATCAGGAAACTAAGCGATGAAATTACCCAATGGGAACCAAGCTAAGAGAGAACAGATTGCGAATAAGCTCGAAACCTATGCTTTAGATTTCGAGCATAAAAGTGGTAGGCACAAAGCAAGACTTTTTCGTTCTTGGCTAGGGATAGTTAAAGAAAACAAACAAATCCTCGAAGATGCTCTGCTTGAACAGGCAATCTCAGGTGAAGCAACTTTTGTAGAGACAAGTGACTATGGAGCAAAGTATGTAATCGAATTTAGCCTAACCACAGAAGTCGGTACAGCAATAATTCTCAGTGCTTGGATTGTTCGCTTTGAAGATGACTATCCTCGATTAACTAGCGTTTACCCAGTCGATAAAATATAGCAGGAGATGAAAATCTATGGAAATTCAATTACATGATATGGTCGCCCTGACCAGTAATATTCGCGCCAAGCAATTCAGAGGCGATCGCTGGGTCTTATTAAGGCGCGGACAAGTAGGCACAGTAGTTGAAGAATACGAGGATGGTAAAGCCTTTGAGGTTGAATTTTCAGGCACAGATGGACAAGCTTTTGCAATGATAACTGTTAAAGCAGAGCAACTAATTTCACTACACTATGAGCCGCTTGAGCTAGATTTAGCAAGCTAATTGACCAATCTGTTTTAGATGTTGAGAAAAATCTAGCCCTATGAGTAAAAAACTAAGCGATCGCCATTGGAAAATTGGCTATGGAAGTGATGAAGACAACCTAATTACCGACTTCTACATTCCTGCTCTCGAATGCGCTCTGCAATACGATCGCAAAGCAGGATTTTTTAATAGCAGCATTCTTAGCCGCGTGGCAAGAGGATTAGGCGCATTACTGGAAAATCAAGGCAGAATGCGCCTAATCATGGGCTGTCAATTTTCCCCCGAAGACCTCCAAGCAGTCCAACAGGGTTACGCCCTGCGCGATGCTTTGACTAGTCGCCTAGATACTGACCTCACCCCACCAAGCAACTTTGCCCAACTCAAGCATTTTGAAATTCTAAGTTGGTTAATTGCAAATCAATATCTCGACATCCGCATTGCCATTCCCCTCAAACCAAGCGGCTTACCCGAATCCTCGGATCGCGTTCTCGATCCGCAACATCTCTTTCACGAAAAAGTGGGCATTATCACAGATGCCAATGGCGATCGCCTAGCTTTTAATGGCTCTAACAACGAATCCATAGGAGGCTGGCAAGCCAATCGCGAATCCTTTCACGTCTTCTTTTCATGGGATGGCGGTAGAGATTTAGAAAGAGTACAACATGAATGCGATCGCTTTGAACGCCTTTGGAATGATGAACTTCCCAACGTGCGCGTATTTGAGATTCCTGATGCAGTCAAGCAAAAACTCTTACGATATACACCCAGCCAAAAACCAGACTGGAATCCTCAAGCAGAATTCGATCCGCGACCAGTCTCCACACAGCTAGAAGAGCTAGTTTCAGAACCAATATCTTTGTCTGAAATTGAGATTCAAATCTCTGAAGAAGAGTTAGAGAGAGAACGCGCTCAGTTTTCTCAACTTGCCAATATTCACAACCATGCAGGCTGTCTAGACTTCTCAGTGAAATCAATTCCCGTTAAGCCTTGGGCGCATCAAATGAAAATCCTGCGCCGTTTGGCAGCCGAGTTCCCCCGCAATGCCTTAATTGCCGATGAAGTTGGCTTAGGTAAAACCATTGAGACAGGCTTAGTATTACGCTACTTGTTGCTCTCTAAAAAAGTAAAGCGAGTTTTAATTCTGGTTCCCGCTAGTGTCCAACCGCAATGGCAAGAAGAAATGCGCGAAAAATTTAACTTGCATTTCTGGTTCTATGGCAAAAATGAACTAATCGATCCCTATAAACAAGCAGTCACAATTACGGGAAATCCTTGGAATCAGCAAAACTTAATTCTTGCTTCTAGCCATCTAGTGCGGCGCAAAGAGCGAATGCAAGAGTTACTAGACTCTAAAGCATGGGACTTAATCGTATTGGATGAGGCACACCATGCAAGGCGCAAAAGCCCTCAAAACCGTAAAGAAACCCCTAACCGTTTGTTAGAGCTAATGGATCGGCTGAGGTCAATTACTCAAGCCCTACTGTTGCTATCAGCGACACCAATGCAAATCGATGCGATCGAAATGTTTGACCTACTCAAGCTAATCGGTCTAGAGGGACTTTGGCGATCGCCCGATGCCTTCTGTGATTACTTTGCCACCCTCGCCGAACCAGCCGATCAGCATAATCTCAACTTTTGGCAAACCATGTCTGTGAATTACTTTGCCACAGGTGGTCAGCTTTGCCCCAAAGTTCAGAAAGCTATAGAAGCTAGCGATCGCCTGTTGTCATACCAAATTGAAGATATTTGGCAGACTGGTCAAAAGATAACTAATCCTCAGAAATATCTAGCTGATGATAATTTCATCCATGCTTCTAAACAGTTTCTAGGGGCAAATACCCCCATCAAAGACCTGATGTTCCGCCATACCCGCGATACCTTACGCGAATATTACAAACGCGGCTTTTTGGATAAAGATGTTCCTACCAGAGAAGTTTTTGATAATGCGATCGTCCTAGAACCAAATCGTGAAGTTCTGCTATATCAAGAGGTGAGTAATTACGTCCGTCATTTTTATCGCCTTGCACAAAAGGAAAACCGCAAAGCCTTGGGCTTCTTGATGACCCTCTATCGCAAGCGTCTCACTAGTTCCTTTTATGCGATCGAGAAATCATTACAGCGCAGGCTAGATTGTCTGCTTACCCAACAGGGAAATCTACTAGGAGATGATGACTACGGCGACTTAGATGATGCCGATGACGCAATCATCGAAGGTTTAGAATCCTTTATGGAACCTGTCGATCCCAAAGAAATTGAATATCTGCAAGAATTACTAACTCGGTTTGAGAATACAGGAGAAGATACCAAACGCTCAGAATTTATTAAAAAGCTCCGTCAAGAATCCTTAGAGCGCGATAGTGCGATCGTCTTTACACAATACACCGACACGATGGACTATCTGCGGGATACCTTACGTCAGTTGTACGGCTCACAAGTTGCTTGCTATTCAGGACGTGGCGGCGAACTATATCGAGAAAATGCTTGGCAGATTGTCCCTAAAGAAGAAATCAAGCGACGGTTTCGCGACGGTGAAATTAAACTCTTGCTTTGCACCGAGTCAGCTAGTGAAGGACTGAACCTTCAAACCTGTGGCGTTCTATTTAACTACGATATGCCTTGGAATCCCATGCGCGTAGAACAACGCATCGGACGTATTGATCGCATCGGACAAAAATTCTCACAGGTGAGAATCCATAATTTTTACTACGATGGCACGGTAGAAGCAAAGGTCTATCTCAAATTACGCGATCGCATTAAAGCCTTTACAACCGTTGTCGGCAATCTCCAGCCCATCCTTGCCCGCGTACCGACCTTTATCGAACGAGCCGTGATGAGTGCCGATCCCCTCGAAGAAGATGTCTTGCTATCTGAGTTTGACCAGACCTTAGACATATCTTCCTTACAGCCCAAAATCAATGAAGCTGTAGCAATGGATGTCGATGCTGACCTTGCCGAATTGCGTAAACCGATTCCTCCATCTCCCTTCAAAGCTGAGGCGATCGAGCAAATGTTTACGCGATCACTTCTACTACAAAAATCTGGAATCACCTTTGAGGATGCAGGAGACAAGGTTTGGACAATGCAATTACAGCAAAAGTCTTATCAAGTTACCTTTTATCCTGATACCTTTGACGAGCATCCATCTTTACGATTGATGACATTTGGCGATCCATTATTTGAACTACTTCTATTCAACTCTTTAGAGGTTAGATAGCAGAGTTGCAAGTGGTTTTAGAGTATTTAGAAGATGGGCAAGGAGATTATACTTATCTAAATTCTCAAATAAAAATAGCGATCGCTAATTTCAAATCAACACCAATCAACTTTGCCAGATCTAATCCAGAAATGACTTCTACAACCATCCAGCCTCCTAACTGATGGAGAGATACTTGGTCTGCCTAGCCAATCTAGTGATACTTGCCATCTTGGACTGCGAGATGAAATAAGTGATAGCAGAATTATTTCTTCGCAGCCACATGGACAGCGCAGACGACCCCACTTCATCAATTTCCTATCCCGAATAATCCAAATTTGACCATTTTTCACAGCATCATTAGAAGGATGAGATGAAACAAACTTGGTTGAAAAGGCTTGTTTAGGAATGATGCGTAGCCATCCCAATAGAAAGCTTAAAAAGTTCATAAGACCTCCAAAAACAGATCTCTATCTCCAAGACCCCAGATATCTTGATTTACACAAATGGGACAATTCGGATTATAAGTTGCTCCTTGGTTTCGATCTGTTGTCAAGGTAAACTTGCGTACACGATTAGCGATCGCGTTATTTTCTCCCCGCCATCCTTGCAATCTATGTAAAAACTCTTCGATTGCCATAATTGCCACACTAGTAGTAAAAGTTACTACCGCAGGGCTTGGATTACCTTCCCCAAGTACATAAGCCTCTTTCTTACGTCGCTCAAACTCATCAGGATCAATGCGTTTAAGATTTTCGTCCCGCGCTTGCACAAGATCGATCACTCCATGACATAAGAGACAACTATGTTTAGGCATTAAGACAGTAACGCGCCCATCTGCACAAGCAAACCTTAGAGACCCAACATCATTAGCAACCTCTAGCGCAAGCCCTAGATCGATAACAGGTGTAGCATAGTAGTAAGCAAAGCGATTTAGCAGTAATCGACCTGAATGATCATCCGTACAGCCAAAAATAATGTCACACGACTTTAATGCCTCATGACAGATATCTTCATTAATCCATTCCTGAAAAGTCTGAACTTCAACATCTAAATCCAAGAGTGAACGAGCAATTGCTTGAACTTTTGGAAGCTTTTGCTTAACATCATCACGGAAAGCACCATGTAGACGATTCAGATTTGATTCCTCCACAACATCCTTGTCAAAGAGAGCTATATGACCAACACCTAATCGTCCTAAAAGCATAGCCACAGCACTCCCAGTGCCACCACAGCCAACTATACCAACTCGCAGTAAGGACAGGTCTTGATTAAGTGATTCACCAAAAGCTAAGGCCTGCCGTTGTAGGATTGACGAAGGTATTCCTTTACCTCTATCTGGATAATGGAGTCGAATAGCATTACCAACAATACGAATTAGGATAAGTGGAATATTTTTGTTTCGGGATACCCACAGTCTGCCAATAATCTCACCTGAAGGCATTAAAATCAGGCTTAATAAATTGGTATCTAAACCATTTCGATTCTTGGCAAGATCTACTAAATCAGGTTCATTGAGATCATCTTGCTCGGAAAAAGCTAAAAGATCCTTATGACTATGGACGATTGCTACCGTTAGACCTCTGATCTTTGCTTGTTTTAATGTTTTGACAAAAGAATCCGTCTTCCAAGTAATGTGTAATTGAGATTGCGAGACTATATCTTCATCTGGAACTTTTTCAATTCCATAGGAAATAAATTTGTGATGTTCTTGTCTATCCCAAGGATCAGATGCGACAAAGGAATTACCACATAGTAAATAAGCTGCACTCTCTGTTCCATCTTCATGGTGTAAAAGCTCTTTTAGAAGCTCATAATGATGTTCCTGTAATGTCAAACTAGCCTTCATTATTTTGCCTCCTTTAAAGCTGTTGTCATCCTGATTAATGTAGTATGAATTCCATCAATTCCAACCCTCCACTCGTTATTGTGCCGAGACCACCTTTGCCAACTTTTGCTGTCGAACTGGAAAGGCTGATCGGCTGCCTTGGGGTACTTGGCTGCTTGTGCCAAAGTGACCCAAGGGAACAAATAGAACATATCAGTGGGAACGTCAGGATAGCCTTGAGGCAACAAAATCAAAATGTCAGCCTTTGGTATGTTGTATAAGCCAATTGGCAGGGTAAAGTCAGACAAAACAATACCCTTATGCTTTCCATTCGTTGATTCTCTATAGTTCACAGCATGTTGATTGAGATATAGACGATCTCGTTCGGGTAAAAAACTCATAGCTTAACCCTCTGTAGTTGTCTGCTTACCAGTAAAAAAGCTTTCAACACCTGCTTCAGTCAAGTCTACAAGTTCACAATTTTCAATTTTGTGATCTTCTGGGCTTTTGGTTTCTTGCCAAACACCATAAGTATTGGGATCGACATTCGCAAGCTTTTTAAGCTGAAAACCAGTAATAAAACTTGCCCCCCATTGGAAACGGCGACCGTCAATTGTAAAGAAGAATGAGCGATCGCTACGAAAGGTGATGAATTTTTCAATTCCCTGTTTCTGTAGATCTGTCGTCTCGTCAAGTCGAATCTCTTCAAGTTGACCATTACTAAGCATCTCAAAAATCAAGAACTCCCTTGTAGGAAGCTTGTTTGCAAGATCGAGTAGCTGCTGTCCTGTTACTACAGAATCGTTTATAGAGTGGACAATATCATCAATGCGAACCTTGTAATTGGCAGTCATAGGATTAACCTCTATGTAAAAGTGCTTTGACACTAGATTACATATCCCATTCTAAAAAGTCAACTATATTTGACTAAAAATCTTTTTTGGGATCGTAAATAGTCAAATTGATTTGACAAAAGCTGATCGCTTTTGTCATAATAGTCAAAAACCTAATTTAAAAATAAATCAGCGAATAGGAGGCATCCATGAAAGATGTTATCGCTGGCAATATGATTCTTTACCGTAAAGCATTACGGCTGTCTCAAGAGCGACTAGCAGAAATGGCAGGGGTCACTCGCCAGAGCATTAATAATTACGAAAAGGGTAAAACTTTACCTGATAGTAAAACTCTCTCAGATTTAGCTTATGTTTTGGGAGTTGGGATAGATGATTTATTACGCACGAAAGATGATGATCAACTCCAATTTCGTTTTCGCGCTCGAGAGTCTTTTGGAAAATCACCACAGTTTGCTGCTCACGTGCGCCAACTCTTAACCACCTATACTCAACTTGAAAAGTCTGTTGGACTTCACCCTTATGCTCCAGAAAGTACTCCCTGCGATAAAGTACAGGGTAATGAAGCATATATTAAAGAAATTGCCTCTCAGTTTCGGCATCGAATTGGTTTAGGTGATGCCCCAATTTCAAATCTATTTGAAGCGGTAGAAGGTGTAGGACTTAAGGTTTTACGACTTCCTGTATTAGCAGAAGGCTTTTTTGGATTAGGTGCTTGTAGTTCAGATTCAGGTGCATTTGTTTTAATTAATTCCAATGTCACTATTGAACGTCAAATCTTTACTCTGGCTCATGAAATTGGGCATTTAATATTTCATCGAGGAGAGTATCAAGATACATTAAAGGAAGATGGAACAAAAGAAGAAGAGAAATTTCGTGAAGAAGTAGCTAATAATTTTGCTAGCCATTTACTAGTATGTCAGACTGAATTTGAACGAGTGTATAGGTTTACAAAAGATATCTTAAAACTTAAAGCTCACTTTAGAGTCAGTTATCAAACTATTTTACGTCGCATGAACGACATGAAGTTAATTGACTATGGAAAAGAGATTGCAAGAATTCGTGGTATTTACAAAAATCGACACGGAGTTACTTTAAAAAATTCTGAGGAACTGGAACCATGCTTAAATCCAAAAGAATTTCCTGAAAATGTGCGTTTTAATATTTTAGTGTGGCAAGCACTAGAATTGGAAGAAATTACAGAAACCACAGCTGCTGAACTTTTAGGCATGAGTCTGGAAGAATTGGGTAAAGAACGAATCAATCGTCATAGCCAAGATTCTGAGGTCTATGCAATTAACTAAGTCTATGTCTATGATTTTGGATGCTAATGCCCTAATTGATTTTCACTGGTTGAATGAATGGGCATGGCTCCAAGACAACTATAGTCCTCTTTTTGTATCTGAAGATATTCTTGGTATTGGTAAGTTAGACGAGAGAACTAAAGAATCTGCCGTTAAATATCTTCAGCCGTTGCCTCTTAATACAGAAGAGATATATAGCCTTTACAGAAAGTTTAGACAAGAGTTCTATCCTATTGCTACTGCTGACTGTTCAACATTAGCGATCGCCAAGCAATCAAAACTTATTTGTGGCACAGATGATGGAAAAATGCTCAAAATATGTAACAACTATCAAATCAATTACATTCGGACTCTGCAACTGTTAAAAGAAATGTCTGATACAGGATATAGAACTATTGCTCAAGTATTAGAGATGAAAAGAATTCTTATAGAAGATAGAGGGAAATGGATTGCTCCTGATGTTTTACTAGATTGGGAGCAAAGTCTATAACTGAGGTATTGCAACATTCACAAAAAAGGGTGTATGGAAAAAGCAGAAATGTGAAAGAGGCATATTAGTAATTTGAATAATAATCATAGAAACTATCGTTACTAATATCCAAGGGCTAGCATGTAGCCTAATGTGTCTGAGGCAAAGTGTGTATCAAAAAGCCAGTCTCAATGCAATATTAGATCTATTTCTTGAAGAGTGTGGCGCGGTAAGGGAGATATCCGAGTCCATTTGATTTAGCTGATAAGTTGTAAGTTGTTGGTGACATTACTAAAGTGATTAATGCAAAGAACGACAGTGATTGTTTTTACTAGGGTTGGGTTACAGGACTTAAGTAGGTGGGATTTTGCGGACACGAACCATTTTTCCTGAAATCTAGACTAGCTATACGTTAGAGTCTCTTTCCTTGGATTATGACTATAAGTTTACTGTTGCGGCAAACTTATAGTCATAATCACAACGACACAAGTAAACCTAACACAAATGCTCAACTTGTCATGGAAACATCTTAGAGCAGATAATTGTCCATTATTTGTCATTAAATTTATATGAATGAGTGTTTATGCTCAGTAAAGTTAACGTGTTTTCGAGGTTTTAGGGCTTTGCTTGGCGCGTTGTTATATATTGAAGGGGTATCTGCCCGTTAGTTAGCTGTCGTTATGCAAAAATGGTTTAATACTGCTGGTCCTTGTAAGCCTGACATTCACTACATGCTGTCAGCTACAGAGCGCTTGCCTGAAATCAAACACCTAATTGCTCAAGAAAACTATTTTGTGATCCATGCGCCAAGGCAGGTGGGTAAGACTACAGCTATGTTGGCACTTGCTCAAGAACTAACGACTAGTGGTCAATATACGGCAGTAATGTTGTCTCTGGAGGTGGGGGCGGCTTTCTCTGATGATTTGGGAGCAGCCGAACTGGCTATTTTAGGTGAGTGGAAACAATCGATACGGTATCGATTGCCAAAAGATCTGCAACCTCATGAGTGGTTAGATGCCGAAGCAGGAGCGAGAATTGGTACAAACTTGAGCAACTGGGCGGAACAATCTTCCCGTCCATTAGTTGTCTTTTTGGATGAAATTGATGCATTGAGTAATGAAACTTTAATTTCCGTATTGAGACAAATCCGCTCTGGGTTTCCCAATCGTCCACAAGGATTTCCGCAGTCAGTGGCACTGGTGGGGATGCGCGATGTGCGGGATTATAAATATGCGTCAGGTGGGAGCGATCGCCTGAATACTTCTAGTCCTTTTAATATCAAAGTACGCTCCTTTACGCTTAGTAACTTTACGCTTGAGGATGTGAGGAATCTTTACCAGCAACATACGGATGCAACGGGGCAAATATTTACACCCGAAGCGGTTGATTTAGCCTTTCATTTGACACAGGGACAGCCATGGTTGGTGAATGCGATCGCTAAGGAAATTGTGGAATATATTACGAAAGATCCATCTATTCCCATTACTACAGAGTTAGTGAATCAAGCGAAGGAAATACTGATTAAGAGACAGGATACACATTTGGATAGTCTTGCCGAAAGACTAAGGGAAGATCGAGTCAGAGCAGTGATACAGCCTATTTTGGCTGGGCAGGAATTGCCAGATGTGCCACAGGATGATATTCGCTACGTTTTAGATTTGGGACTTTGTACCAATCAAGATGGTTTGACTATTGCTAATCCTATTTATCAGGAAGTCATACCAAGAGTGCTTGCCTATGTAACAACTGCGTCAATAGGATATGTTCAACCAATCTGGCTAAGCGAGCAAGGGGAATTTTTGCCCAATCGCTTGCTAGAAGCGTTCTTATTATTCTGGCGGCAGCATGGAGAACCATTATTTGGAAGTACGCCCTATCCAGAGATTGCGCCGCATATTGTATTGATGGCTTTTCTACACCGTGTTGTTAATGGTGGTGGCACGTTGGAGAGGGAATATGCCATTGGTTCGGGAAGAATGGATATCTGTTTGCGATATGGTAAGGTAACTCTGGCGATGGAGTTGAAGGTATGGGCTGATAAAAGACCAGATCCACTTAAGGAAGGGTTACCACAGTTGGATAAATATTTATCGGGATTGAGTTTGGATACAGGCTGGTTAGTGATCTTCGATCGCCGTTCTGGTTTACCGCCGCTAAGCGATCGGACGACGACGGAGATAGCCTTTAGCCCCGCAGGTCGAGAAATTATCGTCATTCGCGGATAAACAATGGCTTTACTGCAAAGTAAGAAATTCTAATAAGTTTTAACCTTAAGCACTCACCTGTACAATTACAAGTCCCGTATGACCCTTTTTTCTCTTCTATCGACGGCTGATACTGCTTTCTCGCGCAAATCTATGCTGTATGCTGCTGTCATTTTTGTTTCTTTTTCTCTCTTTCTTATAATCTAAAGAGATTTGAATGCTTGGCACTAGGTTATGGCTTCTATAATCTCAATTTCTAAGGGGTTGATTACTATTTGCAGGATATCTCCATATTTGACGTTTGGGATAGGAACAGCGATTAATTCCATCACAGAAGGATTGTGAAAGTGACGTATTTTCGTTTCTGGATGGGGATAATAAACCCAGCCTTCATAGCTCCCATCATTGTACAAAACTTGGCATGGTGAAAAAGAAAAGTCTTCTGGTGGATGGAGATGCGTCCAGTTTACCTTTGCAAAAGTTAGCTGTGGATTTTTGACCTTATAGGCGTAGGGTGAAATATAGACATTGAGCGTGCCTTGAAAAAAAGGGGATAAGTCAAGTCCTAATTTTTTAAAGAAAGGAATTTGGGTAGCGATCGTGCCTTGGGGATAAGGACTAGTTGGCGATTTACCAGAGGCTACTTGATGTCCCTGTATGAGTTTGCCGTTGATGATTTGCTGGTTCATAGGTTTGAGCTTAAAAGATTTCCTTTAGTATGCTTTGATGCTGCTTTAGGGAAACTAGAGAATTAGCCAGAATCTCTCCACTGGCGGCAACCGCAGGTATTCCGATGCCAGGGAAGGTGGAATCGCCGCAACAATATAGTTTTGATATGGGGGTATTGGCGTTGGGAAATATGCCCTGTCCTGCGGCGATCGCGGGTCCATAACTGCCCCGATCCCTTCGCAGGAATCTGGCGTGGGTTAGGGGTGTGCCAATGAGGGTAACTTCGCAACGGTTTCTCACATCAGGAATATAACGCTCTATCCCTTGCCATAGAATTTCAGCACGTTCTTGTTTCAATTGCTGGTAAGCTTCGGATTTGCGGTCTAAGCCTGACCATAGCTCAAAGGGTTCGGTGGCGGGTGTATAGGCATGGATCACATGCTTGCCTGTGGGTGCGAGGGATGGGTCTAATACCGATGGCATCGATACGGCAACGACGTTCTGTGGTGCTTCTACTCCTATTTCCCAATCGTTGACGACTAGCCAATGACAGGGTAAGTCTTTGGGCAAATCCGATGCGTCTATGCCTAGATGTAGGTGCATAAAGCTAGGACAAGCGGGAATGGCTTGACGCTCTTGGTGTAATTGCTGCAATCCTTTAGGCGATCGCTCGGTCAGGGGAAGTAATTTCAAGGTATCCCATATCGATGCTCCTGAGATAACGGCTCGCTTGGCTTGGATGATCTGACCGTTGGCTAGTCTCACACCCGTTGCATTTGGCATGTAATCAGGATACGTGTAAAACAGTGCCACGAAACGCTGAAACATTTACTGAGATTACTCTTGAACGATCTCATTTGGCAAGCTAACTGCCAGATCCAACGGTTCGGGAATAGTCGTCAGATCGACAACATAGTCGCCATACCGCTTTAAATGTCTAGTCAGATAAGGACTCAAAGTAGAGAGTAACTCGCGGTCAACCTTATGCCCCTCATCAACCAAACTCCGTACCGCAGCAGAAATATCCACAGTATTCTGAAAAATCACCGCACTGGCAACTAAGTCGAGATACTTGAGCCGCTTCTCTTGTTCTTCAGGATCGTGGTCTGTAAGTACCCCCTGCTTACCAAAAAATAACCAGTCCAGAAAATTGTGATAGCCTTCGACAATATTGGTGCAAGCTGTAATCTCCTGACGTAAAGCGCGGTCGGAAATATATTGCAGCAAAAACAACGTTCTAACTACCTGTCCCAAGGCTTGAAAAGTCTGGTACAGGCGATTCTTGCGACTATTACTCCCTAATCTTCGCAAGATCGTAGAAGGCATCAACTTACCCGCCTGAATAGATAAAGTTACACGAATTAAATCCTGCCAATGAGTTTGAATCAACTTCCAATCCACCACATCCGTAAATAACGGATCGATGTATTTATACACAGCCTCTGGACTCGGACGAAAGAACTTATAATCCTGCCAGTTGCGAATCCGAGGCATCAGCTTGATTCCCAATAGATAGGACAAAGCAAAGACAGTCAATGATTGACCTTGAGTATCCGCATGTAAGGTATCTGGTTGAATATCCGAACTGTTCTTCAGTAACCCATCTAAGATATACACTGCCTCCCATACTCCACAGGTAATAAAGTGGGTGAACAGTGCAATGTAAGTATCTGAGACATGATGGTAAGCAATCCCACCATAACCGCCATAGCGGATATGGTACTCTGACATCAAACTGTTTTCATGAATCTGAAACTTGCTTCCATCAGCGGCGGCGCGTTTCCCAGTTCCCCAACACTTGGGCAACGGGAGTAAATTGTAAGCATTAATCAGCTCCCGTATTGCTGCTTCGATTTGGCTGGTTTGAATATGTAGCCGATTAATGCGCGACAACATCTGTCCATTGATCAGTCCGCGTGTATGACGTGCTGTTTGATAGGGACCTAGGTTACACCCATAACCAAACACAGCCAGAATATACCGCTCAGTGGGTTGGTCTATTTTAGCCTCAGAGCCTGAAGCTAATCCAAAATGCCGCGTCCAGTTGAGCCAATATTCCACATTGCACAGGATATCCAATACGCTCCGCTCTGGCAAACGTTCCCAAATCTTAGCTTCGAGTTCATCGGCCCCAGACGGTTTAACTTCTGCTACCAAACGTTTGAGGACGGGTGCTCCAACTTCGTTAATGGTAATCTGACTGCCATCTTGACAGATCTGGTCAACTGTCTGTGCCACCTCTGTTAATTGCTGTTTTAAAGCAGCCACAAAGGACTCAGCGGTTACTGGTAAACCGCTTTGTATTCCATAACTTGCCAAGTCGTGTTCACATTCTTCCCATGAAAGTAACTGTTCGCGAAAGTCGGCGTATTGCTCGGAACCAGCGACAGAGATATCTCCTGTTTTCAACTCAGCCGCTAAATAGGTGAAGATGCATACTTCCAGATGAACTCTCGACAGTACTTGCTCTTCCCCACGCTGTTCCACCACCAATCGTCGCCACCGCTCACTAATGAAACTCAAATCCAGATCGTCGCTGGGTAAATATTTACTGCGCCGATGTTCGTGCTTCAACACAAACGCCAAAGCTACAGGTAACGATTGATCTTGAGAGGTCGATTGAAGCTCCAAAGATCTGACCAATTCAAATAGCAACGGACGATAACGACCGAAGAAATGCCGAATTAATGGTAAATAATTATCGCTGTTGTAAGTCGTAATTGCCTGACAGCGTTCGAGTAGATCGGCGGAACCACCATGAGACTGTAGTAGGGCTTGCACTTGATTTCCGAATGTTTGTTCGTCAGGATGATCGACAGATACCTCTAAAATCTCTGCTAACACCCCTAGCATCACTTCAGTTTGCTTGAGATGTTGTTCTCTGAGTTCCACCAATCGTTGGCGGGCAAGGTAGTGAATTTTCCGCATCCGCTTGAGAAACAGATCGACCAAATAATCTCTGGTTTTAACTTGCGCCCGATAGAGCAAACACACCAGTAAAGCGTTTCGTTTATTAGTTTTGATATCTCGAAAATCCGAAATGTCCAGTGCTTTAGCTTGAGCAGCAAAAGATTGAATCTTACTCTTAGCAATCCCCGCTAACAACCGTTGGGCATTGCCAAAAGACATCAGCTTGTCAAATTTAGATTGCAACTGAATGATGTGGGAAAGTCTAACACTCTTGGGCGGAGATTTGAGTAAATTGAGCGTGACCTGACCTTCGGCGGGTTGAGATAAGAGTAGCTCATCTAAAAAGGTCTGCTCCGCAGTAGTTAACTTTGATGCTACCTGTTGAAATAATCTGTGATTGGTAATCGAACGTACATTGCCAGCTAGGCGATCTAAGGTACTAAACGCCGGTAACTCATAGCTTTCTTTGACCAATTCCTCAATCGCCACATTAATTAAATCGGCGTTACGATCCATAGTTGTCGCCGCCGTTGCGATAGCAATAGCGATATGTTGACGTGCGCCAGCATCAAAGATTTTAACTTTTAGAAAAGTCCGAATCGCTTTTTCATAGCGACGTTGTGACCGCAGGGGGGCAATGGCATCAACTGAACTGTTTAAATTCAATAGCTTCCGTAAATGCTCAATGAGTGCGGTTGGAATTGATGCCGCATCTGGAAAGTACCCTAGTCTCTGAAAAGCTTTCAGAGATATCAACAAGCGAAATCGACCTTCTTTACTAGCAGTTTGGACACGAGCAAAAGCTAGCTCGGATTCAGTTGGGGGATAGAGTTCGGCTAATTCTTTGAGATTCGGGAGAGATTTAAAACGAGGATAGGCGGTGCGTTCGATTGCGGTCATTAAATTAGGCGATTACCGCCGATTTTCGGTCACACCAACGGTAATTAGCGTTAGGCTCATTTTCCTAGTTGAGAGTATTAATTATACTCCTAGCTCAAACCACTTGTAGATTGATAAGGTGCTTAACAATTCTCAGAACGCTCGAAATTCATTATCCAATTTTAGTAACTTATTTAAAGCTGTTTGAGCAGCAAGTTCAGCCCGCTCGGAAGTAACTTTTTGATATCGCAAAGTGGTCTGAATATTTTGGTGTCCCATCAATGCTCGTAGTTCTTCAATCCCGATTAATCCGACTCGTTCTGTCGCAAAAGTATGCCGCAGATCGTGAAGGCGAATACCTGCTATTAAGGGTAAAGGATCTGTCAAGTCTCGCCATCGCTGATGAATATTTGGATAACTCAATCGCACCACTTTCTTACTGAGTCGGTGTTGAGCTGTCCACAGAGCTGGATGCCCTTGGTGTCGGTAGTATTTGAGGTATTTCTCTAGCAATAGTGCTGCATCCTCACTGTAGAAGCACCAGCGGGTCTTATTGCCTTTCCCAACGACCTGAAACCTCTGCCCTTGCAGATCTAGATCTTCTAGATTTAAAGCTAAGAGTTCGGCAATTCTTGCTCCACTGCGGTGTAAAAGTCGAACTACAGCATTCAGGCGACAATCGGGTGTAATCGCCTCATACATTTGCTGGAGTTGGGTGGTACTCAGATAGCGGATGACGCAATCTGAGGCATGTTCGCCTTTACTAAAATCTGGCTTACGCCGTCGTAAATGAGCAATTGGATTGACCCTGATATATCCTTGTTCGACAGCAAAGTTTAAAAGAGCTTGAACGATGGATTGATGTCGGTGGTGAGTTGTATAGGCTAGATGGGTCAAGCCGTTGAGATACTCTTCTATTGCTGTACGTCCCAAAATCTCAATTGGATATCGCCCATACTTTTGTAGTAGCGGAATCAATGTCAGTTCGTAAGATTTTTGGGTGGCGATACTCAGTCCAGGACGCTCTAAAAATTGAGTAGTAACTGTTGCTAAAGTCAGCGACATATACCACCTCTATCAGTCTAAAATCAAGGATAAGATTATTTTAAAAGTATATTTCTTTATTGATACTTTAATCTAGACTTATATGCAGCTTTTTGATTCTTTACTTGCGCCTAATGCTGATGAATCGCTCGGTCAATATCTTCGACGGCTCAGACTACACAGAGGTTTGAGTCAAGCCGATGTGGTCGAGCTTGCAGGTATTCATTTGCAAAGCTTGGGTAAAATCGAACGAGGGAGAACGCTTAAACTCAATCACAAAACTTGTAGTGGGTTGGCTTATGCTCTTAATGTTCCGAAAGAGTATCTCGAATCGGTTGGCAGAGGTGTTGCCGTGGTTTTCCCATCTGCGCTCAAGTTTTGTCCGAGTTGCTGGACTGTAGGAATGGCTCCTGAGTCGATGTGGCTGGATTTAAGAGCGAAGTGTTGTTTTCTCTGCGGGATGGAGTTACGTCATCGCTGTGTGGGCTGTCAGGAGCCAATTACTTCCCTGAAGCATCGTTTCTGCCCTTTTTGTGGGACATCTTATCAATCTTCTTCATCTTTAAAATGTGATAGCTGAAAGCTTCTCACAGTCAGGACTTCAGGGCTTCGTGGCACTGTTTTACAAGTATCCTGACTATACCCCCATTTGTTCCATTTAAAATAATTTCCTGCACATGGCTATTGAGCCGCAATTCTCCTCCATACTTTTGCAATCCCCTCACCAATGCTTCGACGAGGGTTCCGACTCCGCCTTTGGGATAGTCAAGTTGGACTTCAGGGCGATACCAATCAGCAAACATGAAGGCAATTTCGGCGGTGAGTGTGCCATTGGCGGGTAGTCCTGACAGCATAAAGCAGAGCAGGTTCATCCAGTTCAAGATGAATGGGTCGCTCACTTCTGCTTCGAGGATTTTGGAAAAGGGCTGGGTCAGCATAGTCAGTTGTGGCAGATCTCTCAGCATTTTCCAGAGGTATTTTCCTGCTGATAGTGCTACTTGCCAGTCATTGCGAAGCGCGATCGGTGGTAAGGCGGTGGCTGCTCTTCCCAAGGGCAACATGACTGTTTGTAATCTTTGCCATTCCTTGACTGCTTCTTTGTTTCTCAGTTTGGTCAAGATTTCGATAAAGGATTCGTTACCAACGGCGGCAAAGAATTGTCCTTCGGGCATGGCACAGCCCCAGCCTTCGTAAGTTAGCCAATCAATTTTTTCTTCTAATGCGTCAAGCACATGGGCTAAGGGATTTGTCGATGGTCGGGCGGACATTCCTGAAAATAGTGATGGTCCTGAGTCGAAGGTATAACCTTGTCGGCTAAAGCTATGGGCGGCTCCCCCTGCGATGCTATGGCTTTCACAAACTATGACTTTAATTCCATATTTCGCCAGCATCCCCGCACAGCATAACCCTCCGATACCACTGCCTATTACAACTACCTCAGTTTCTTGATTCATGTTTTTAGTTGCCATACATTCTCAAAAGATTTGCCAGAAAGTCATGGAACTTCTGAATACTAATATTAAAACGTTTTGCTGAAGCACTTTAGAGCAGATTGAAGGCATCAGCCACCGTTGACACAGCCTGATCATTGGACAGAAAAATCACACTGTAAGGATCGTTCTTTTGATATTCATTATCAATTTGTTTTCCAATTATCGCTCTTATAGACATATGTCTTTTTTGCATTTAAGTAGCTAGACATAAGTAAACTAAAAACCGAGAAGTTTGTTCCGCCCGCGTAGCGGGCGGAACAAACTCTGGTTTTGGGTTTTAATTAAGTTGAGCTACTTAGAACGTATTTTCTGAAATAATAGTATTTTAGGCATGGATTGCTCAACTTTACACAGTTTCTTGTGTCATACAGCCGCTAAGCGATCGCACCACGACAGAAAATATCATTAGTCCCGCAGGCAGAGAGATTATTGTGATTCGGGGATAGATGAGTGAGAAGAAGATTCAGTGCAACGACATTTTAGTTTATGATGATTCTCTGAAATGACTTGCTAATTTGGATATGTCTATGTCAGAGGATAAATCGGTTTCTCAACTTTTATTAGATTATCGATCAGCGCTTGAGAGCTTGCAATCTAGTGAGAAAGATTTATTACCCGATCGTGTCATTGATGTATTAATGAAGCGAGATTCTATACAGAATATACTTTCTGAGTCTTCTAAGTTAACAGCTAATGAATTGAAAGAGATAGAAAGTTTAGATAGGTCACTAAAAGAACAAAAAAATGTCATTCTGCAAGTTCCTAATCTCGCAGCATTGCGATCGCTGATTAAGCCGCCTGAGTCAAACTGGTGGTGGTATGTTTCTTCACGGTGGGACAATTGGGATTGGTTGTGGAATGGCTTGACGATCGCTGCTTTGACGGTTTCACTAAGTTTGGTTGTGAATACTTCATCAAGAATATTAAGTGGTGGGGCAAATTCGGTGAATACTTTGTATGTATTTGGGCAGAGTGTTTTGACATTAATGGTGGGTGGAGGAGCACTGACGCAGATAGGGCAGAAGTCCTATGAGAGGATTCTCATTCAGTTGCATATACCTAAGGAGTTTTGGCAGGAAACTAGCTGTGGTTTGTCTTGGTTGTTAATGGTTTCTTTGTTGGGAATTAATGCTGCTTTGCCATCTTGGGCGCTTAAGGTCAATCAGAATGGGCTTGAGAATTTTGATAATAAGCGCATAGAAAGCGCTAAGGCAGATTTTGAGAGGGCGATCGCTATGCGTCCTAACTATGGAGAGGCTTATTACAATCTTGGTTGGTTGTACGAAGAGTTAAATGATTTGGATAAGGCGAAATCACAGTATGAAGTAGCTGTACAAAGCGATCCGCAAAGATTTGATAATGCGATTACCTATGTTAAAGCGTTGAATAATTTAGGACGTTTGTATGTGCTTAAGAAGGAATATGGAACGGCTGTGCGTTTGTTGAGTCAGGGTGTTGAACGAGCTAATGCGATTAACTTGCAAAGCAATGCAGAAGGGAGAGATGATTATTACAATCTGTTGAAAAATCTTGGTTGGGCAAGGTTGATGCAAGAGCGTTACGATGAGGCGGAAGCGAAACTTGGAATAGCAATTAAGGTGAATCCCGATCGCAGTGCGGCTTATTGTTTGTTGGCGCAGGTTGTGGAGGCGAAATCGCCAAAGGACTCGCCAAAACACAAAGCAAAGGCGGTAGAGTTTTGGACTAAATGTGCTAGTAAAGTAACTTCTCGCGATCTTGCTAAGCCTGAAGATGATGATTGGCATGGATTGGCGAATAAGCGTTTGAGTGAAGCGTTTTCTAGCGATAATTCTGATAAAGATACAAGTAAGGAGAAATAACCATGATCGGAAGAATTAGGGTTTGGCAAGGGATGTTGTTTTGTGGCTTGAGTGTGTTGGGTGCAGTGACTTTGCCTGAGTTTGCCTCTGCTAATGTGCGAATTACTTCCTTGAGTCCTAAGGCGATCGTGGTTCGGAATGGGGTGAGTAAGCCAGCTCGGTTTTGGATGTTGCTAGAAGCAGAGGATCTCGTCAAGCCTCAGATTGATTCGGTGTTAAAGGTTATTTGTAGTGATGGTCAGGAGCGAATAGTTGAGGCGGGTACTTTTTCGGGATTAGCAAAAATCTGTCCGCAATCTGTGAGGAGATCTATTAGTACTTTTGATTCACGCGGTGAGGATGATTTTTTGAAATACCTCGATTTGCGTTTTTATACTTTGACTTTGCTGGATGGGTCGCAGGTGATTCGTTGGCAGGAGGTGAATGGCGCGACGGGATATCAGGTAAAGTTGGGAACGCGGCAAGAGGTTTTGCTCGATCGCCAAGTGGATTGTCCTCAGGTTAGCTATGGGGGGAATCAGCCTTTAAAGTTGGGTGTTGATTATAATTTTCTGGTTAAGGCGTTGGGAGGTAATAATTCTGAGTTTCGGTTGCGGTTTAAGGTTTTGACTGAGAAGGAGAGTCAAGAGTTAAATAAGAGAATTGCGGTGATTCAGTCAAATAGAGGGTTGCCAGAGATTGCGAAGGCGATCGCTTTCGCGGATATTTACAATGAGTATGGATTGGCGGAACAGGCGATCGCGGTGTTAGAGAAAGCGAGTCTGTCAGGGCAGTCGGTAGCGATCGCGGAGCGGATGTTGGGTAATTTCTATTTGCAGGTTGGATTGCGGGATGTGGCGGAGTTACATTATCGCAGGGCGTTGGAGTTGGCACAGTCGGAGCAGAATCTGGAGGTTTTGGCGGAGGCACAGATTGGTTTGGCGAAGGTGTTTGTGGTGAATGGGAAGAAGCAGGAGGCGCGGAAGTATTTGCAGCTTGCTTTGGCTAACTATACGAGTTTGGAGAATATTGCGAAGAAAAAGCAGGTGGAAGAATGGCTGAGTAAAATTTCTAAATAATTAGTTTTCCCTCGCTGCTTTCTGTGGGCAAATAGTATTGTTAATGGTGAAAATATTAACAAACATCCCTGATAATTAAGAGGTCTAATATTCAATTTTTCCTTTTGCCTTTCTACTTTTTCCTTGAGGATCGGTTATGGCTTCTCGTTTTTATGCGTTGATGTTCGTGGCTTTGACTGGGATTGTGGGCATGGTGTCGTCGCCCGATCTGGTTTTGATGACGGCTCAGGCGCAAACAACTCAAGATCGTAAAGCAGAAGCAGATCGGCTGTTGGATCTGGGAATTAAAGCGAGACGTGCAAGTCAGTACCAAAATGCGATAGAGTCCGATCTTAAGGCTCTTGCTATTTGTCGCGAACTCAATAATCGCGAATGTGAAGGTCGAGCTTATAATGGATTAGGACTTGGATACAATTCGCTCGGCAAATATGACAAAGCGATCGAGTTCCAATTGCAAAGCTTAGCGAACGCGCGGGAAATCAAAGACCGTCGCCGTGAGGGAGTAGCGCTGGCAAATCTGGGACGCGTTTACAATTCGCTCGGCAAATATGACAAAGCGATCGAGTTCCATCTGCAAGCTTTAGAAATCTTACGGGAAACCAAAAATCGTCAAGGAGAGGGGATCGTGCTGGGGAATCTGGGAAGCGCTTACCAAGACCTCGACAAATATAACAAAGCGATTGAGTTCCATCTGCAAAGCTTAGGAATCAAGCGGGAAATCAAAGACCGTCTCGGTGAGGGACAGTCGCTGGGAAATCTGGGAAGCGCTTACCAAGACCTCGGCAAATATGACAAAGCGATTGAGTTCCATCTGCAAAGCTTAGCGATTACGAGGGAGATCAAAGACCGTTTCGGTGAGGGAGCAGCGCTGGGAAATCTGGGGCGCGCTTACGATTCCCTCGGCAAATATGACAAAGCGATAGAGTTCCATTTGCAAAGCTTAGCGATCGCACGGGAGATCAAAGATCGAAGCGGGGAGGGATCTGTGCTTGGAAATCTTGGAAACAGTTACTATTCCCTCGGCGAATATGACAAAGCAATCGAGTTTCAACTGCAAAGCATAGAAATCAAGCGAGAAATCAAAGACCGTAAAGGCGAGGGAAATGCGCTGGGGAGTCTGGGTAACGCTTATTCTTCCCTCGGCAAATATGACAAAGCAATCGATTTCCAACTACAAAGCTTAGCAATCACGCGGGAAATCAAAAACCGTAAAGGCGAAATGTATGGACTGAATAATTTAGCCGTTGACTACGGAAAACTAAATCGAGATCAAGAAGCACTAATTTTTTTGCAGCAAGCATTGAGCATTTCTAAAGAGATAGGTGATCGCCATAACGAAGGTATAGCACTCGCAAATCTTGGAGGTATATTATCCAAAGCCAAACGCCCCGAACTCGCAATTCTCTTTTACAAACAATCTGTCAACGTGAATGAAACCATTCGCAAAGACATCAGCAAACTCGATAAAGACATCCAAAAATCCTATTTAGCCACAGTCGAAAATACCTATCGCAATCTCGCCGACCTGCTGCTCAAACAAGACCGCATCCTTGAAGCCCAACAAGTTCTCGACCTCCTCAAAGTCGAAGAACTTAGCGAATATCTTCGCACTGTGCGTGTCAACCCTGAAACCGCCAAAGGCACAGACCTGCAAAAGCCCGAACAGAACATTATCGCCCTCAGCAACGAACTCGCCGAGCTTCAAAAACTCGATCGCGAAGGCAAACTTGACCCGCAACAACAACTGCGCCTCACCTTCCTGACCAACAACGAAAAAGAATATAACAAACAATTCAACGCCTTCTTGCAAATTCCTGCCGTCCAAAAAGAAATCCAAGAACTACGCCGTACCCAAAGCGCCCAAAATGTCGATATTCAGAAATACAACCGCCTACGTGGCAACCTCGGTAAACTCCAAAACGCCGCCCTCTTCTATCCCCTTATTCTCGAAGATCGCCTCGAACTGATCCTGATTATCGCCAATGCGCCACCGATCCGCAAAACCGTCAACCTCAAACGCACGGAACTCAACCAAGCCATAACCTCATTCCTGAGCAACCTGCGTAACCCCAACTCGCTCGTCAAACCCGACGCTCAACAGTTCTATAACTGGCTAATCCAACCCTTCGAGAAAGAACTCCAACAAGCCAACATCCAAACCATTGTCTATGCCCCTGATGAAGGACTGCGCTACATTCCCCTCGCCGCTCTCTATGATGGCAAACAATGGCTAGTCGAACGCTATCGCATCAACAACATCACCGCCGCCTCCCTCACCGACTTCACCCCTCGCGCCGCTTCATCAATCCGCGTCCTCGCCGCCGCATCCACTGCCAAGCATGATGTCAAAATAGGCGATCGCCTCCTCTCTTTCTCCCCCCTTCCCGCCACCAAACTCGAAGTAGACAACATCGCCACCAAAATCAATACCACGAAACTAGTCGATCGCGCCTTCACCGAATCCGCACTCACAGGTAAACTCAACACCCATAACATCATCCATCTCGCCACCCACGGACATTTTGAAGTCGGACAACCCGAACAGTCCTTTATCCTGCTTGGTGATGGCAATATATCCACGATTAGCGATATCGGTAGCTGGACACTCACCAATGTGAGTTTGGTCGTCCTCAGTGCCTGTGAAACAGCGATCGGTGGTCAGGGCAGTAAGGGTAAAGGGATCGAGATTTTTGGTTTGGGCTATCAGATTCATAATGCAGGTGCAAGTGCGGCGATCGCTACACTTTGGAAGGTGTCGGATGGTGGTACAGAGAGACTCATGGATGCTTTTTATACGGCGGTAAAGACAAGTAAAGTCTCGAATACGGAGGCATTGCGACAGGCTCAGGTGGCGATGATTACGGGGAATTATGAAGGTTTAGGCGAGTCGCGAGGTATTGTGTCTATTGAGGCGCGTCCAAGAACAACATCAACTGTCCCTGCTAAAATTAGTCATCCTTATTACTGGGCTTCTTTTATCCTGATTGGAAATGGAATGTAGAAATTTGTGTAACAATAGTGGAAGAGAAGGGTAATAAGGATGAGACAAGTTAGATTTGGTAAGGATTCAGTCATTTATTTGCTACCAGCAAGTGCAAATAAATGACTGAATGAGAAGAAATATTACAAGCTAGTAATTAATCATAGTATTTGTAGACAAATTCTAGGTATAGCTTTAGATTACTAAATATATAGATAATATATAGATACGGATCAATGAAATCTAAACTATAAATCGCTATGGCATCTAAGAAAAAGACAACTAGCAAGTCGCAAGAAACAGAAGATTTGTTTGTACAAGGAGATAAAGATAGCCTTAAAGCCATTGAAAATCTCAAAAAATCTCTAGCAGAATACAAAAAAATTGGAGATAGTGTCAAAGTTGCTGATACTCTCTTTGAAATAGGCAAAATACACTCTAATTTGGGTAAAAGGTTTCATTGGGAAGCAATTCTTAAAGGATCAAAAGATCCCCGACCACTGCCACCGCCACCTCCGCCTGAACAAGTTACAGAATCTCCCGGTCCAGAGGAAATTCGTCCTATACCTGAAGTACCTGAAGTACCTGAAGTACCTGATGGACCTAGATAATCACAAATATCAGTTCTACAAAATAGTTAAGTTGATTTTATAAACTTAAAGGTTTGTCATTATGACCCTTTCTCAAGGTTTATCGGCTATTCTTGCTATGTCTATTGGTTTGCAACAGTCGATAAATCTACCAATAGAAACACTAAAACTTAAAACAGTTCAAATTCAAGATCAAAGTACAATAGATAAAAACAGAAAAATAGAGGCAACTAATTTATATAAACAGGCAAAAGGATTGTACAAAGATGGCAAGTATCAACAAGCTATCTCTGTTTATCAAAATTCATTGATGATTTGGCAATCTCTTAATCAAAAAGATATGATTGGCAATTCATTTAATGCTATTGGTTCATCTTATTACCAACTAGATAACTATGAAATTGCCATTTCCTTTTACGAACGTGCATTAAAGATTTATCAAGAAATAAAGGATTTAGGTAGCGAAGCTAAGATGCTTTATGCAATTGCTGCCTCTTATAGTGAATTAGGACAAACTTCTAGAGCAATCTCTATATATCCAAAAGCATATCAGGTATTTGAAAAACTTGGTGATAAACTGAATCAAGCAAAAGTTTTGATAAATGCTGGAATTGACTATAGAAAAGTCGGACAATATTCTCTAGCTTTACAACAATATCAAAAAGCACAGCCTCTTTTAAACGAAATAACTAATAGAAATGAACTATCTATACTAAACAATGGATTGGGTAGTGTTTATAGCTTATTAGGTCAATATGACAATGCCTCAAAGTTCTATCAGAAAGCTATCGATATTATAAGTAAGGATGATAGCTTTCAATCTCTTAGAAATAGAGCGATATACATTAACAATCTTGGATATGTTTTTACTTTACAAAAAAAATATGATCTCGCTTTAGAATCATTTCAACGGTCATTAAATATTAGTAAAAAAATAGATCGTATACCTGACCAAGGAATAGCTCTTAGCAATATTGGATTTGTGAATATCCAAACAGGAAAAAATGCTACTGCAATTAATAACCTGAATTTAGCCTTAGTAATTATCAGAGAATATAAAGACAAGGATTTTGAGGCGAGAATACTTGATAGTTTGGGAGATGCCTATAAACAAGTTGCTAAATATGGTGAAGCACTAAACTTTTATCGTGATGGCTTAGTTGTTGCTAAGGAAAGCGGCGATCGCACGACCGAAGCGGTTATTCTTAGTAACTTAGGTGATTTATTTGCAAAGCAAGGGAATATAGCAGGGGCGATCGCATTTTATAAACAATCCGTCAAAGTTATAGAATCAATTCGTCAAGATTTAACTAGTTTACCGATTGAGCAACAAAAAACCTATGTAGATACAGTTGCCTATACTTATCGGGCTTTAGCCGATCTATTACTCTCACAGGGGCGTATATCGGAAGCGATCGCGGTTTTAGAATTGCTAAAGGTGCAAGAATTACAGAACTATACCCGTGATGATCGCCGTTCTGTGACAGATGCAAATGGAATTACTTTTCTAGACAAAGAACAAGAGATTTTAAAAAAATTTGATGACCTTGTTAATTTTAGACAGAGTTATTTAGAATGTGAACGAACTAACTGCCCTGATCTAGCGAAATTTAAAAACGAGCGTGAGACCTTAGCCACGCAATTTACACAAGCCCTAGCAAACCTCAAAACATATATTAAGAATCGCATCATCAAGGAAGAATCAGTACTCGATCCTGAAAAGGTTCGTAATAACAAAAGTATCCGCGATTTACTCACCAAGGAAGAAGGGGCAATCTTAATCTATCCCTTAGTAGTCGAAAATCGAATTTGGATTACATTAGCGATCGCTTCTGATGATGTAATTATAGTATCAACCAGAGTCAAGGAGATTGATCGAATAGAACTGACTAACTTAATTGTGCAATATCTAAACTTGCTCAAAAATCCAAATTCAGACTTGGCTACACTAAAAGCTAAAAGTAAAACTCTCTACGAGATATTGCTATCCCCGATCGCCAAGGAAATCCAGAACAAAAATATCAAACATTTAATCTTTTCCCTTGATCGTATTATTCGCTATGTACCGATGGCTTCTCTCCACAATGGCAATAATTATTTAGTAGAAAACTATAAAATATCAACAATTTTATCAGCAGACTTAACGAGAGTTGGTCAACCTCTGTTAGGCGCAGAAAAATTGCGTATCCTCGCAGGAGGATTATCAAATCGGGTAGCAGGTTTTAATCCATTGCCGAATGTGGTTGCTGAGCTAGATGAAATCGTCAAAGAGGATCAGAAAAACGATATTAGAGGTATATTTACGGGTAAACAAATTTTGAATGAAGAGTTTACCTTTGCGGGTATTCGCGATCGTCTCAAGGGGAATAACTTCTTGCACATTGCTACCCACGGCGAATTTGTCACAGGAGATCGTGAAAACTCTTTTTTGATGATGGGAGATGGCACTAAACTATTCCTGCCAAATATCCAGACCCTAACGGATTATATTGGTGATGTGCAGATGGTAGTTCTATCCGCTTGCAAGACTGCTTTAGGTGGCACTGATCCTGATGGAATTGAGATTGCAGGGATGGGCTATTACTTCTTGGCAGGTGGAGTAGAGACGGTGATCGCTTCACTGTGGGCGGTGAGCGATCGCAGTACTAGTATCCTAATGCAAAGGTTCTATCAAAATTTAGCGGGAGTAAATGGTAAAAAGCTACAGGGAAGAGCAGAAGCTTTGCAACAGGCGCAGTTAAGTCTATTGCGTAGTGAAGGTGAGGCTGAAACATCTAAGAATAAAAGTGGACAAATAGTTATCGAGCCGAGACAAAGAGCTAATGCCCAAACTAGATCAAAGAATAATTTTGCTCATCCTTATTACTGGGCACCTTTTATTTTGATTGGGAATGGGTTGTAAGTGTGCTGTCTGTAGGCGTGTGATATAATTCCGATCAACAATCAGCCCTAGAGCGTTATGGTAGCCATTACCGAAGAGCGATCCCAACCCAAAGTGAATACAGAGGAACAGGCGATCGCATCAGCCACCAATTCGGCAACGTCAGAAATCATCTATCCCAGTTCCGATGGAGAACCCTTGGCAGAAACTCAACAGCATGTTCTGGCAATTTTGATGGCTCTTGCTCTCTTGCGGTTATATTTGCAGGAGCAGCCAGCCGTTGTTTTTGCCGATCAATTTCTCTATTACATTGAAGGCAATCCCAGAGCTAGAGTTGCACCTGATGTGATGGTCGTGTTTGATATCGAAAAACGCCTCTATGCCAATTACAAAATTTGGGAAGGACAACAAACGCCAGCGATTATTTTTGAGGTGACATCGGCAGGGACAAAGGAAACTGATTGGAACTTTAAGAAGACACTATACGAGCAGTTGGGAGTCACTGAATACTGGCTATTCGATCCCTATGGAGAATGGATTACAGAACAGTTGCAAGGTTATCGACTGAATGAGGATGGTGTGTATAAGCTGATTCGTGATAATTGCAGTGAAGTATTGCAACTCAAGTTACAGGCTGAGGAGTATCTGATTGGGTTTTATCGTCTGGATAATGGGGAGAAGTTGCTCACGCCAGAGGAGTTATATAGTGCGAATTTGGCGGCTAATCAACTGGTAGAGCTAGAGACACAACGGGCAGATCAGGAAAAGGCAAGGGCAGATCGTCTTGCGGAAAAGTTGCGACAGTTGGGTGTTAATTTGGATGATGAAGGTTAATGGTTGCCAAAGATTCTGATGTGTAAGCATAGTGGGAGAGATAGGTGGTAAGGGTGAGACAAGTTAAGTTTGGTGGTGCTTTAGAGATTGTGTTTGCGCTATCTATAGTCGCGCCTTGTCTCCCTATTTCTCTTTCTTATCGGCAGTCTGTAATGGCTCAGACAATTCAAGATTTTAAGGCTGAAGGCTATCAGTTGTTACAAAAAGGAATTCAGTTATATCGAACTAGTCGATATCGAGAAGCAATTCAAATATTTGAATCGGCTTTAGCAATCCATCGTAATATTAAAGATAGCTATGGGATAGCTGCATCTCTTAATAATCTGGGGCTTACATATAATAATCTCGGAGAGTATCAAAAAGCAATCGATTTCTATCAGCAATCTTTGACAATCAAAAAGCAAATCAGTGATCGTAATGGAGAAGCTGTGGCTCTAAATAATTTGGGTCTTGCGTACAATAATCTCGGAGAGTATCAAAAAGCAATTGATTTTTATCAGCAATCTTTAGCAATCTTAAAGCAAATCGGTGATCGTAATGGTGAAGCACGGTCTCTTAATAATGTGGGGTCTGCATATGAAAATCTCGGACAATATCAGAACGCGATTGATTTCTATCGGCAATCTTTAGCGCTCTTAAGACAAATTGGTGATCGTAATGGAGAGGTAACTGCTCTTAACAATCTTGGAAGTGTATACATCAATCTTGGACAATACCAAAAAGCTATTAATTTTTTGCAGCAATCCTTAGTAATTCAAAAGCAAATTGGAGATCACTATGGTGAAGCAAAGTCTCTCAACAATTTGGGACTTGCATACATAAATCTCGGACAATATCATCAAGCAATTGATTCCTTTCAGCAATCCTTAGTGATTCAAAAGCAAATTGGTGATCGCAATGGCGAAGCTACGTCACTTGGCAATCTGGGACTTGCCTACGACAATCTCGCACAGTACCAAAAGGCGATTGATTTCTTTCAGCAATCTTTAATACTCTTAAAGCGAATCGGAGATCGTAAAGGTGAAGCTGCGGCTCTAAATGGTTTTGGAAATATATATGGTAGTCTTGGACAGTATCAGAAATCTATTGATTTTTACCAACAATCTTTAGCACTCCAAAAACAAATCGGAGATCGCAATGGTGAAGCAACTTCTCTCAATAATCTCGGAAGTACATACAACAATCTCGGACAATATCAGCAAGCCATTAATTTCTTTCAACAATCCTTAGCTATCAACAAGCAAATTGGAGATCGCAATGGTGAAGCAGCGTCTCTCAATAATCTGGGACTTGCATACGATAATCTCGGACAGTATCAGAAAGCCATTGATTTCTACCAACAATCCTTAGCTATCAACAAGCAAATCGAAGATCTTAATGGTCAAGCTACATCTCTCAATAATTTGGCGACTATATACAGAAGTTTTAAACAGTATCAGAAAGCTATTGATTTCCATCAACAGTCCTTAGAACTCCAACAGCAAATCGGAAATCGCAATGGGGAGGCAGGGTCTTTCAATAACCTAGGACTTACCTACAACAATCTTGGGCAGTATCAGAAAGCTATTGATTTCTATCAGCAATCGTTGGTGATCACAAAGCAAATCGGAGATCTTAATGGTGAAGCTACATCTCTCAACAATTTGGGACTTACATACAACAATCTCGGTCATTACCAGAAAGCTATTGATTTTTATCAGAAATCCTTAGCGCTTAAAAAGGAAATTGGCGATCTTGGTGGTCAAGCTACATCTCTCAGAAATTTTGGAGATGTATTATTCCAAACAAAACAGCCTGAGTTATCAATTATTTTCTACAAACAATCTATCAATGTGATTGAATCCATTCGTAAAGAATTACATAGACTTGGTAAAGAAGAACAGCAATCTTATCGAAATAAAATTATAGAAGCTTATCGAAACTTTGCCGATCTCCTGCTCGAAAAAGACCGAGTAATGGAAGCATTACAAGTACTAGACCTCCTAAAAGTACAAGATCTGCAAGATTTCCTGAAAGACGTAAAAGGGAACGATCGCACTGCTCTCGGTGTAGAAATGCTCCCCCAAGAACAAAAATTCCTAGATGAATACAACAATATCCAAGATCGCGCCGTCAAACTAGGCGGCGAACTCACCGAACTGCGAAAACTGCAAACCCTCACCCCTAGACAACAACAACGCCTCAACGAAATTGAACAAATCCAACAACAAGTTAACCAACAACTCACCGCCCACCTCCAAAGTGACAGCACCAAAAATCTAATCACCCAACTCCAACAAACCGCCGCCAAACAAAATACTAATCTCAATGCTTACAAAGACCTCAGCGCCAGAGTCCAACGCCTCGGACAAGGAACTGCTCTCTTCTATCCATTAATCCTCGATAACCGCATTGAACTCGTACTCTTCATCCCCAACCAACCACCGATCCATCGCAGCGTCAATATCAAACAAACTGAACTTCAAGCCGAAATCAAAACCTTCCGTCAACAACTCGAAGCCCAAAGCCCCAATATCGAAACCACCGCTAATGAACTATACAAAAAACTAATCGCTCCCATCGAACCCGACCTCAAAGCCGCCAAAATCCAAACGATCGTCTACGCACCCGATGGACAAATGCGCTATGTCCCCCTCGCTGCCCTCCATGATGGCAAACAATGGTTAGTCCAACGCTACCTCATCAACAACGTCACCGCCGTCAGCCTCACCAACCTCGACCCCAACCCCAATCAACAATCCCAAGTCCTCGCAGGAGCCTTTGAGAAAGGGAAATATAGCTTCACCGTTAATGACAAAAGCTATAACTTTGTTGGACTTCCCTTCGCAGGGAAAGAAGTCACTGACCTCGCTCAAACCATTCCCAATACCGTCAAACTCATAGACAACGAATTCAGTCGGGCGAAAGTCCTGCCCAACATGAAAACCAGCAACATCATCCACCTCGCTACCCATGCCGCCTTTGTCGAAGGTTCACCCGACAACTCATTTATCCTGCTCGGCAACGGCGATCGCATTAACCTCCGCGAAGTATCCGAATGGGACTTACCCAACGTAACCCTCGTAGTCCTCAGCGCTTGCCAAACTGCTCTTGGTGGCAACCTCGGTAACGGGATTGAAATCTTAGGCTTTGGCTATCAGTTACAACGGGCAAAAGTAAGAGCGGCGATCGCCTCATTATGGACAGTCTCCGATGGTGGCACACAGCAATTAATGAGCGCCTTTTATACCGCCATTAACACAGGCAAAGTCTCCCATGCTGAGGCATTGCGACAGGCACAGGTGGCGCTGATTACTGGCGATTACGAAGCATTAGGCGAACCAAGGGGCGAGTTCGTATCCATTGAACCTCGTCCCCGTGCTAAGCCAAGTTCTGCTCCAACAAAGCTCACTCATCCTTATTACTGGGCACCTTTTATCATGATTGGTAATGGTTTGTAACAAGGGCAGAAAAAGTCGGGGATCTCAAAGTTGCACTGGGAAAATATTGATCGCCAATATACAATCAAACAACTGCTTCTTAAACTTTTTCCTTTTTCCTTGGATATTGTTATGGCTTCACGGTTTTATGCGTTGATGTTTGTAGCTTTGACTGGGATTTTGGGCATGGTGTCGCCGCCCGATTTGTCTTTGATGACGGCTCAGGCGCAAACAAATCAAGACCGCAAAGCTGAAGCAGATCGGCTATTGGATCAAGGTGTTCAGCAATACAATATAAGCCAGTTTGAGGGAGCATTTCAGTCATGGCAGCAAGCACTGACAATCTATCGGGAAATCAAAGACCGTCGTGGTGAGGGACAGGCGCTGGGAAATCTGGGAAATGTTTATGATGCCCTCGGCAAATATGACAAAGTGATCGAGTTCCAGATGCAAAGGTTAGAGATAGCCCGGGAAATCAAAGACAGTCGTGGTGAGGGACAGGCGCTGGGAAATCTGGGAAACGTTTATAATTCCCTCGGCAAATATGACAAAGCAATCAAGTACCTACAGCAAGCACTGACAATCTATCGGGAAATCAAAGACCGTCTCGGTGAGGGAAAGGCGCTGGGAAATCTGGGAAATGTTTATAATTCCCTCGGCAAATATGACAAAGCAATCGAGTTCCAACTGCAAAGCTTAGCGATCGCAAGGGAAATCAAAGACCGTCGCGGTGAGGGACAGTCGTTGGGAAATCTGGGAAACGCTTACGATGCCCTCGGCAAATATGACAAAGTGATCGAGTTCCAACTGCAAAGCCTAGAGATCGCGCGGGAAATTAAAGACCGTCTTGGTGAGGGACAGTCGCTGGGAAGTCTGGGAAGCGCTTACGATTTCCTTGGCAAATATGACAAAGCAATCGAGTTCCAACTGCAAAGCTTAGCGATTGCCCGGGAAATTAAAGACCGTTACGGTGAAATGTATAGGCTGGGTAATTTAGCCACTACCTACGTAGAACTAAATCGAGATCAAGAAGCAGTGATTTTTTTTCAACAAGCATTGACGATTGCTAGAGAGATTGGCGATAGAAATATTGAAGGTTATGCACTTGCCGCTCTAGGAAATGTATTATCCAAAGCCAAACGTCCCGAACTAGCCATTCTCTTTTACAAACAATCGATCAATGTCCGCGAAGCGATTCGCAAAGACATTAGCAAACTCGATAGAGACATCCAAAAATCTTATTTAGCCACAGTCGAATATACCTATCGCAAACTCGCCGATCTCCTGCTCAAACAAGACCGCATCCTTGAGGCACAACAAGTCCTCGACCTCCTCAAAGTCGAAGAACTCAACGAATACCTCCGCACCCCCACCCGCAGCAGTCAAACCGAAGAAGGAACAGAACTGCGAACTCAAGAAAAAACCTTCATCGCCCTTGCCCTTGAACTCGATGAACTACAAAAGCGCAAACTTGCCAATAACATCACCGCCGCCGAACAAGAAAGACTGAATAAACTCGTCAAATCCGAACAAGAACAACAAAATCAATTCATCGCCTTTCTCGACAGCGATCCTGTTCAAAAACTAGTCGCAGAACTGAGCCTGAAGGAAAAACAACAAAACGTCGATATTACCAACAACTTTCAAAATCTCCGCACCGACATTCTCAACAAATATCCCAACGCTGTCCTCCTCTATCCCCTGATCCTCGAAGACCGCCTCGAACTAATTCTCATCACTGCCAAAACCACACCAATCCGCCGCACGATCTACATCAAGCGCGAAAAACTCAATCAAGAGATTACGAATTTTCTAGCAGGACTTAGAGATCCGAGTTCGCAAGACATTCAAAAACCTGCACAGCAAATGTATACATGGCTAATCAAACCCTTTGAAACAGAACTAGCAGAACTAAAAATCGACACGATCGTCTATGCCCCCGATGCACAGTTGCGCTATATTCCCCTCGCCGCTCTCCATGATGGCAAACAATGGCTCATCGAAAAATATCGCGTCAACAACATCACCGCCGCCTCACTGACTAAGTTTAATAAACCGCCGATCGCCACACCCAAGATCTTTGCGGGAGCCTTTGGCAACCTCAATAAACAAGGCTTTTCAGGATTACCCGCTACTCTAGCGGAAGTCAAAAAAATTGCCGATCGCTTTCCTAATACCACCACCCTTGTGGAAACTGCCTTCACCAAAGAATTAACCACCACCAACTCCAATTCCTACACTATTCTCCATCTTGCCACGCACGGACAACTCTCCACAGGCGATCCCAAAGATTCCTTCATTCTCTTTGGCGATGGTGAAAAAGCGACAATTTCTGATATTCGTAAATGGGCGTTAACCAATGTGGATTTAGTGGTGTTGAGTGCCTGTCAATCAGGACTTGGCAGCAAGTTAGGAAACGGTGTCGAGATTCTGGGCTTAGGCTATCAAATGCAAGCCGCAGGTGCAAGAATGTCGATCGCTTCCCTCTGGAAAGTCTCTGATGCAGGTACAGAGAAACTCATGGATGCTTTTTATACTGCGATAAAAACAGGCAAAGTCTCAAATGTGGAGGCACTAAGACAGGCACAGGTTGCCATGATCACGGATAATTACGAGGGTTTGGGCGAGACGCGAGGTATTGTGTCGATTGAGGCGCGTCCAAGGTCAACATCATCCACCGCTCCCACTAAAATCAGTCATCCCTATTACTGGGCTGCTTTTATTTTGATTGGTAACGGTTTATAACATTGACTTCGACTACGCTCAGTCAACGTTACGATAGCTGAGCGTAGTCGAAGCTATCTCAAACTTTCAGCTAAAGAGAATCAATCCATGTCACACGATCGCCGCCAGTTCCTCAAGTTCAGCAGTTCCTTTCTCACCACCCTTGGCATCTCTGTATTACCGATATGGCAACAAAGCGATCGCTATGCAAGGGCGTTGTCTAGCACCAAGGGTCGAAAATTAGCGCTTTTGGTAGGGATTAATAAATATCCAATTCCTAGCTATGCCGATCTCAAGGGTTGCACTACCGATGTGGAACTACAAAAAGCATTACTGGTAAATCGATTTGGGTTTAATCCTAATGACGTGCTGACCCTCACCAATGACACCACCCAAAAGCCAACCCGCCAAAATATTTTGACCGCTTTTGAAGATCATCTGATTAAACAAGCTAAACCTGATGATGTAGTGGTGTTTCACTTCTCAGGGCATGGCGATCGCGTTACCGATCCCGATCCGATTAGAGGAAGAAATGGAGCACCCATCGAACTGAATACATCCTTTGTCACCTATGACCCAAGCTCAAGTTCGGGAATTATGGGGCGATCGCTATTTTTATTACTATCAGCATTGAAAACAGATAACGTAACAACGGTGCTGGATAGTTGCTATTCAGGGGGCGGTACTCGCGGTAATGTTCGCATTCGTTCAGTGGAAGATACTCGCGCAGGCTTAAATTTTGATCTACCAACGCTCCCTGCGGAATTAGAATTTCAAGAACAATGGATGCGTAAATTGAATTTAACCCGCGATCGCTTAGCACAGTTACGCAGTCAAGGTGTGGCTAAAGGGATTGTAATTGCCGCAGCACAGGCACAACAAAAGGCGATCGATTATCCCTTTGATGATTTTCATGCGGGGCTATTTACCTATCTACTCACCCAATCGCTATGGCATCAGACTGAGAATAAAACTATCGAAACCGATCGCGCGATCGCGAATCTGATTCCTAGTATTAACGCGATTACCTCTGACCAAGTGCCTTTTGCGGATTTTCAAAAAGCAGGCGATCTCCAAAAGCAACCGATTTATTTCTTACCTCCTACTTTGCCGACAGCCGAAGCGGTGATTACGAAAGTAAATGGCGATCAAGTAGAGTTTTGGTTAGGAGGAGTGGAACGCGATTGCCTGAAAAAAGGTGTGAATTTTCAATTCGATGTATGGGATGCGAGTAACAAGATTACTGGCAATGTGAAAATGTCATCAAGGAAAGGATTACAAGCTAAGGGGATATTAAATGGAACTGCTCAAATAGGCGATCGCTTGCGGGAAACGTTGCGGACTTTGCCTGTGAATTGGCAATTAGCGATCGGACTCGATCCATCCTTGGGTAAGGAGCTTGGGATTGCAGAAGCAGCGATTCAGAAGAGTAAGCGGATGGTGGCGGTGCGCTATCAATCAGCGCAGGTGCTTTATGGAATGGAGGTGCAGTATATTCTCAGTCGGATGACTTCTGCCTATCGTAGCCAATTAGAAAAAATTGCTAAAACTAGTAAGAAACCTCGCAAGATTCCACCCTTGGATAGTATTGGTTTATTTACACCGAGTATTGATGAGATTATTCCTGACTCCTTTGGCAAGGTGGGCGAGTCGATCAAGGCTGCAAGCGATCGCTTAATTCCCAAGTTACAATCTTTGTTAGCTGCAAGGCTGATGAAGTTAACGTTGAATGCGAGGCAGTCAGAGCTTAGTTTTGCGGCAAAGATGCAGATTGAGGGACAGTCGGATGCGCTAGTGGGACAAGCGTTTACGATTCGTGGCAGTGCGGCGGTGGAGTCAAAAAGCGATCGGGCAATTCCGATTGATTCACTGTTTCAGTTTCAGGTAACCAATGTGGGAACTGAGGACTTATATTTAGCGATTATGGTGATTGATGCTTCTGGTGGTATGAAGGCTTTATATCCTTTTCAAAGTGCGGTGGAGGAAACACTTAAGTTAAAGGCGGGGATATCGAAGTTAATTCCTGATCCTAATATGGATGATTTTCAATATCGGGTAACGGAAAAGGGATTCGGTGAAGCCTTAGTAGTAGCAAGCAAATCGCCTCTCAGAAATGCGATTAAGATGGTTTCTGAGCGTTCTGGTGTGCCAGTGTTGGAGAGCGTGGATGCCTTGTTAACGGATCTCGCGGATGCAAAATCATCACGGACAAAGCAAGCGCAGGATAAACATGTGTATACTTCAGAAATTGCGGCTTTATCGATAACTTTTCAAGTTGTTTAGATCTGCGAAAAGTTAGATATTCAGGTTGTTACTCCTAAGCAGTTTTTACAAGTCGTTGGAGAAATTTATATATGAAGATTAGTGCTAATATCCCCGATGTTTTATATCAACAATTGGAGTCTTTTGCGGAAGAGGAGCAAATTTCTATATATGGATTAGTGGCGATCGCTTTGTCGTCACAGATTGCATTGTGGTCAACTAGAGATTTTTGGAAGAGAAGGCTAATCGTGTTAATTGGAAGTATTTGAGAAGGTATTAGCGAAAGTGCCTAACTTAGAACCAGATGAATACGATCACTTGTAAAATAATCAAACTTTTACCTTTCAAACTTTCCCTTTTTGAGACTTGTATGCAACCTTCATAGCCAAAAACCTTAAATCGTATTTTAAATTATAATTTTATTCAGCTAATTATTAAGTTCTTATGCATTACTTTAAAAAACAATATTTTAAAATCCTACTAACAATTACATTATTTATTATTACACTTTTACAACAAACTGAGCATGTAAAAGCAAAAACTTTTATAGCTGAAAAAATTGCTCAACTGTCTTTAGCCATAGAAGATGACTTGTATGGAAAGGGAAGACAAATGTATAGAATTAGTAATTACAAAGGAGCATTGGAATTATGGTTGCAAGCTCTATCTGCTTATCGAAAGTCTAACAATCTTATTAAAGTTAGCCTGACATTAAGTAATATTTGCTTTGCCTATTCTAATTTGTCAGAGTACAAGCAAGCTCTTAGCTATTGCGAAGAGGGGTTATCTATTGCAAGACAGATTAATAATCCTGACATGGAATCTTTAGCTTTATATGCAATTGGGACTGTTTACAGCGGACAAGGGAATTCTGCTAATACAATTAAGTCATACGAGCAGAGTTTAATAGTTTCTCGAAGGGTAGGTGATCGACGGACAGAATCGCAAACACTTAGAGCTTTAGCAAATGAGTATTACAAACAAGCTAAATATGCTAAAGCGATTGAAGTATTACAGCAAAGCTTGGGAATTTCCAAAGAAATTCTTGATTTAAGGGAACAGGGAAGAATTTGGATGGACATAGGTGATTTATATGGGCAACTTGGTGATCGTAAACAGATGTTTCTTGCTTACCAAGAAAGCTTAAAGATAGTAAATCAACTTGAAGATAAAAGTGATGTAGCTTTAGTTTTATTAAGGTTGGGAAATATTTCTGAAAACCCTGAACAAGCTGTTTTGTACTGGCAACAAAGTCTTGCTATCGCAAAAAAGAATGGTAACAGAGATCTTGAGCTTATTTTACTAACTGCTCTTGACAAGGTTAACCCAGAAAAACTTATACATTTCTTTCGTGAATCTGGAGCAAGGGATAAAGAAGCCTTTGGAATTAGTAGTAGAGGCGTTGAATGCGAAAACCGCAATGATTATATTTGTGCAATTAACTCATACCAACAAAGTTTGATTATTCGTAAAGAAACTGGCAACCGTTCAGATGAAATTAAATCTTTAAATGATATTGCGCGAGTACTAGAAAGACAAAATCAAATAGAGCTAGCAATCCTGTTTCTTAAGCAATCTGTTAATGTTACAGAAAGCATTCGTAAAGACTTATCAAAACTGCCAAGAACATTACAAGAATCCTATACAGCGAAGGTCTCTGATACTTATCGACACCTAGCTGATTTATTACTTCAGAAAAACCGTGTTCTAGAGGCTCAGCGAGTTCTTGATTTGCTCAAAGTACAGGAACTAGAAGATTTTTTACGCGGCGTGCGTAGTAACCCCAACACCGAACGCGGCATCGAAAACCTCCCACCTGAACAACAAATCAACCAAGGCTATCAAAAACTCATCGACCAAGCCGTAGCCATCGGCAAAGAACTCACCGAACTTCGCCGCATCAAACCCAAAGAACGCACAATCGCTCAAGAGCAACGCATCGCCCAACTCGACCAACAGCAAACTGAACTGGTCAAAGAATTCATCAAATTTATAGACAGTGACGAAGTAAAAGCACTACTGAAAAAACTAGAAGCGATCGCCTTCAACCAACAAGACCTACTAAGCAAACTCAGCGAATTCATCGCCCTGCAAGACAACCTTCGCAACCTCCAACAAGATGCCGTCCTCTTCTATCCATTAATTCTTGACAACCGCCTCGAGCTAGTCCTCGTTACCCCCTACTCCCCGCCGATCCGCCGCACTGTCAACGTTACCAGTAAAGAACTCAACCAAACCATAGCTGACTTCCGTTCCGCCCTTGAAAATCCCCGCATCGACGCAACCAAACCCGCCCAAAAACTCTATGACTGGCTGATTAAACCCATCGAAAAAGACCTCGATACCGCCAACACCAAAACCATCATCTATGCCCCAGATGGACAACTGCGCTACATTCCCCTCGCCGCACTCCATAACGGCAAACAATGGCTAGTCGAACGCTATCGAGTTAACAACATCACCGCCGCCAGCCTCACCGACCTCAACACCAAACCCCAACGCGAGCTATCCGTCCTTGCAGGCGCTTATACCACCTCTGGCAAAAAACATAACTTTGCAATCGGTGACGAGCAGTTCAACTTTGCAGGTTTATCCTACGCCGAAATGGAAGTAACCAAACTTGCGGAGACTATTCCTGAAACCACCCAACTTCGCGATGAGGGCTTTAGCTTCATCGCGACTAAACCACAAATGAATAGCTATCCAATCGTGCATTTTGCTACCCATGCCGCATTCCTCAAAGGTCAACCCGAAAAATCATTCATTCTCTTTGGCAACGGCGATCGTATTTCCCTAACAGATATCAAAAAAGGCGCATTTGGTTCCCTCACTAATGTAGACCTTTTCGTTCTCAGTGCTTGTGAGACAGGTGTAGGCGGTAACTTCGGGACAGGTGCAGAAATCCTCGGTTTCGGCTACTTGATGCAAACCGCAGGCGCAAGAGCCGCCCTCGCCTCCCTCTGGAAAGTTAATGACAGTGGTACACAAGCCCTAATGAACACCTTCTATGCCACCCTAGCCAATAACGCCATCACCAAAGCCGAAGCCCTTCGTCAAGCTCAAATAGCCTTAATTACAGGAAATTACAAAACCGTTGCTGGCAGTAGAGGGCAGATGGTAGCGATCGAGCGACGTATTCGCCAAGGACTTCCCAATGATGTTGCTAATAATCTCAGTCATCCCTACTACTGGGCTTCTTTTATCTTGATTGGCAATGGATTGTAAAAAGTAAGATCCTTCTCTCTTTAAAACTAATACTTTGACAACTATGGCAATCCTAAAATCTTTATAACTTTGTACACCAAAGATAATGCCTAAAAGGTTGGTAATGCTGGTAAAGATTGTAGCTCCGCGCCACATTAGCGATCGCGAACCTGCTTCACAACTTAAAAACTGACAAACATCTAAAGTAAAGCTACCATAACATCAAATTTAGTAAACCATTCCATGAGATTATTACGAATAAAAGTAAAGTAAAACTTAAAGCAATCTTTTTTAGTAGCTAATAGCAATCCTGTTACCCTAGCAGTGAAACCACCATGATTCGCGACTTAAGCCAGACATTAGCAGCACTCTTAAGCCAACCCAACTTACCCGCAGAGCTAGCAACCACCCAGATCGTCTTCGATCGCCCCACCCAGACCTTTAATCCCACCCAAACCGTCATCGATTTATTCCTCTACGACATTCGCGAAAACCTCGAACTACGCAGTAGCGAACCAGAGATTAATCGCATTAACGGACAAGCTACGATTCTTTCGCCGCCAATGCGCGTAGACTGCACCTACCTGATCACCGCTTGGCCAGTGAGTGGCTCCGAAATTGCCCTCAAGGAACATCGGTTATTGAGCCAAGTACTTCAAGTTCTCTCCCGCTACAACCGCATTCCCGAAGCATTTTTACAAGGCAGTCTCATAGGACAAAAGCCTCCATTACCCCTCAAGATATCCTCAGTCGATGGACTCAAAAATCCCGCCGAATTTTGGGCAGCTTTAGGCATTCCTCTACGGGCAGCGATCGCCGTGACGATCACCATCAGCCTCAGCACCTTAGAACCACCTGAAACCTACAAACTAGTCAGAGAAACATCGTCATCATTGGAACTAGACCGCTTTTTAGTTGATGGAGAGATTAAAGATATTAACCATCAACCCGTAGCAAATGCCACAGTTCAACTCGTTGAGCTAAGCCAAACCAAAACCTCCCAAGCAGATGGACACTATAGTTTTAGTTCAATCCCTGCGGGTGTTTACACTTTGCGAGTCCAGCCCCCCAGTGGAACAGCCCAAGACTTCCCCATCACCGTTCCACCTCTAGGCAATGGGAAATACAAAATCAAAGTGCTTTTGGAGTAAAGCCATAGCAACTTACTTTATGCTGGGTTATCCTGTCATATTTCTCTCTGCTAATTTTTAGGTTTGTCCGATCCTGATGACTTCCAAAGATTCATGTAAAGTTAAGTTACAAAAAATATATTAAATAATCATGTATATTATATGATTGCATCGCTATACAGTTTTTATAGAGAATTCTGAAAAAGTATATTCATATGATTTCGCGATCGCTGAAGACGTACTGAATAAATTCTCTCAAATTGACTCCCTCTACTGATGCATTCATAAAATTATTGATTTGCATCAGATCTATTCCTCACAACAGGAGAGTAATGTATGCCAACATACTTATCACCGGGCGTTTATGTGGAAGAAGTTCCTCCAGCCGCTAGTCCAATTGCAGGAACAGGTACTAGCACCGCAGGATTTATTGCCATAATTACCTCACCGACCATACAGCTTCCTGCTGAACGCTTTATCAAAAAGGAACCAGCTCCTCCAGATCCATCCGCCAAAGATGTTCCTTATCTTAGGGTTCAGACGATTACCCTACCTGAATCAGAAGAGGTAAATTTATTTACCAATTGGTCATCTTTTAGCAAAAAGTTTGGCGATTTATTAGGTGACAAAACTGCCTCTGGACTGCAAGAAGTTAAACAATCAGACTTTCCAACTACATCCTTAGATGAATGGCGATCCCTTGCCCATGCAGTCTATGGATTTTTCTTAAATGGTGGTACTCGGTGCTATGTTGCGCGTATTGACAAAGCTGCTTCCCTCAACAAAGCTTTAGAACAATTTGCGGGAATTGATGAAATTGCGATCGTTGCAGTTCCCAGCAATACTAACGAAACTGTACAGGAAGCAGTACTAGATCACTGTGAAAAACTTAAGGATCGATTTGCAGTTTTAGATGGTCAGCATGTAGCAACAGAATTTACAAAAGAACGCATTCAGGCTGCCACTAAAGACAGTACCTTTGGCGCAATCTACTTTCCTTGGATAAAAGTTAGTGATCCCATTAAACAGATTATCGACCCAGACAGCGATGGTACAGTATTTGCAGCCCCTAGTGGACATATTGCAGGAGTTTATGCCCGTGTAGATTCTGAAAGAGGCGTATTTAAAGCTCCTGCCAATGAAGGAATTCGCGGCGCATTGGATGTCGAATACCGATTGACTCAAAACGATCAAAATGGATTAAACCCCAAAGGTGTTAACGTAATTCGTTCGTTTAATGGAAATGTCAAGATTTGGGGTGCGCGCACGATGGGAGGCGACGATAATGGTGAATTTAAATACATTAGTACTCGTCGCTTGTTTAACTTTTTGCGAGAATCCATCGATGAAGGCACTCAATTCGCTGTATTTGAACCTAATAGCCGTTCTCTATGGCAAAGAATCAAGCGGAATGTTGGAGACTTTTTGTTAGGGCAATGGCGCGACGGCGCATTATTTGGTGACACTCCTGAAAAAGCATTTTTTGTGCAATGTGATGAGGAAACAAACCCATCAGATGTGCGGGAGCGAGGACAAGTGATTACCAAAATTGGTGTGGCGATCGTCAAGCCCGCCGAGTTCGTGATTTTCCGTATCCAGCAAGTGACTGGTAGCTAATACCAAAATTAAAAATGGCATAGCCATTTTTAATTTTAAAGACCCTTACTGGGTTTGTTTTGTTGATTTACAAAAGTGTTGTCACACTTTCATGAATTGGTATAACTCAAAAACCTAAAGTAGAACCAAGGAGGATAACAAATGGCAAGAACAGATCCATATAAGAACTATCGCTTCTTAGTAGAGATTGATGGTATTACCCAAGCTGGTTTTTCGGAATGTAGTGGCTTCGGTTCTGAAGTACAGGTTGTGGAATATCGCGAAGGTGGCGACTCGACTACTGCTCGGAAGATTCCTGGCATGGCAAAATATCCAGATATTACTTTCAAATGGGGTATTACTGACTCTAGCGAACTATATGACTGGCACTTGGCGGCAGTCAATGGGAAACTACAACGCAAGAATGGCTCAATCATCATTTTAGATGATGCGGCTCAAGAGAAAGTGCGATGGAATTTCTTTAACGCTTGGCCGAGTAAGTATGCAGGACCTGGATTTAATGCCAAGGGTAATGATATTGCCATTGATACTCTAACAGTAACCTGTGAACGGATGGAACGCGCCAAGAAGTAATTTCTGTTGTTTCCAATTCGTAATTAGATTTAACTATGCTGCATACCGAGTATGAATTCAGGTTACCCAAAGGATATGTAGATTCCGAGGGAAATCTTCACAACGATGGCATCATGCGACTAGCCACAGCCGCCGATGAAATCCTACCGCTTAAAGATCCCAGAGTTCAGAATAATCCTGCCTATTTGATTATTACCCTATTGTCGAGGGTAGTAACTCGCTTAGGTTCATTGGAAGTAATTAATCCTAAAGTTATTGAAGGACTATTTGCTTCTGATTTAGCTTATTTGCAGGATTTTTATAATCGGATCAATAGCAACGGATTGCGTACCCTAAAACTACAATGTCCCCACTGTCAGCAAGGGTTTGAAGTGGAGTTAGACCAACCGGGGGAATCGTAGGCTACCCTCTCAGTCGGCTCTATGAGGAGGTAGCCTATCTTGCCTATCATTTTCATTGGTCTTATGAACAATTAATGATGATGGAACATAGCGATCGCCTGCATTGGCTAGCCGAAGTTGCCAAAATCAATCAACGACTAAATGAACAAGCAGGTCAGTTTTCATTAGAGTAGTTAGTCAGGAGCTAGCAAAATGACAGCAAGTGATGAAACGTCAGTTACTAATAGTCTTCAGACAAAGCTACAGACTAAATTGCTGGTATCTCCTAGTGTGATTAATACCCAACAATTGCACAGGCACTATAGCGGTCATTATGCTATGGCAAATCGTCTGCTCCAGAGACTGGCGCTCCCTGAGCAGATCACATCTCGATACAATGCAGGGATTTTATCGACCGAAGCAACGCGATCGCCTGCTCAGAGGTTTCAGCGTAAAGAATCTTTTGCTGAGATTCGACCATTAGTCAATGCGACTGTGGTGCAACGCGCTACTAACGCTCCTACTAACCCTCAATGGGAACAAAATGATGAGTCTATTAACTCATCTACACAACACCAAGAATTAACGGTATCTGTTCCTCCGAAACAACCCTATACAGCACCCGCAATCAATTCACCTGAAATTTCTGTACTTCAGCGATTATCAGGACAAGATTCTATTCCTGCTTCTTCTGAGTCACCTTCAGCTACATATCGCATTAGCCGTCGTGCTAGTAACTTGGATGCTTTTGCGGACGCGAATATATCTAATAATTCTGTTTCTGAAAGTCCGAATAATTCAGCCAATAATTTAGCTTTATCATCAATATCACTTCCAGTTACTTCCAGTCCTGAGATACCGTCAAGTACATATCGCATTAGTCCCCGTCCAGCTAGCTTTGACAATGAGAATGAGGGTAATGCCTCATTACTGCCGCTTGTCCCACTAGATGCGATCGCAAATACTCGAAATACTACATTAGGAGATTCGTCAAACCAAACATTAACAGGTCAAATCCAAACAAAGATTCAACCTCAAGTAGATCCTCAGATCCAATTAAGAGAAAATACAGCTAGTTCTTCATATCCACTGTTTCGAGAAACTGTCCCAGATTCTATTATTTCTAAGAAAACTGTAGATGTTGCAAATCCTGATTCTAAGGCTAATGATTTAGCTATTCAGAGAAAATATCATCAGTCAGAGCTATTGATGCGTTCTCGTCAAGATACGACAGGGTTATCAATAAAAGGAGCAAGAAATTTCGCTAGTCCAACTACTAACCCAGCTAAAAGTTTTAATGAGAATGCTAATGGGAATGCTAACGTGATCAGAATGGTAGCCAATCCGATGGACACAATAGTTCAAACAAAGTCTCTACCACTTTTTAGCCAAAGCCAAGTAGCAGTGCCGCCAGACGGAGGAGATGGGTTAACTAATAGACCAGACTTGCCTCTTGCGATTAGCCCTAGCCATAATACGGTGGTGAATCGGCAGACTACCTCAGCAGAATTAGCAACTTCTGAAACAATAAATCCTCTTCCTCCACCAACAAGCAATGTATCTCCATCAAATACTAGTGTTGACGTTACGGAAATTGCAGAAAAGGTGAGTCGCATTATCTTGCGTCGATTGCAAGTTGAACGTGAACGTCGAGGAGTAAGTCGATGACTAATAATAACTTAATAGCTACTTCCTTAGCGAAGCTAGAGAAACTCACCATTACACCCTTTGCTAAAAAAGGTGATGACTATGAGCGATTAGCCGATATTCCCGTGCTATTCAATCCCGAATCCTATTCTATTAGCAAGTCAGTTACATGGAGTCCTCCCCAAACTTCTGGGGGAGGTAATAATCAAACCCAGAGCAAAATTAATGCCCCGACAATTTCTTTTGGAGGAGGAGGTAGTCGGCAACTCAGTCTAGAGCTGTTTTTTGATGTCACGGCTCCGATTGAGAGGAATGGAAAACAAGTAGAAATTATGGATGTGCGTGAGGAAACTAACAAGATTTTAGTGCTAACGCGCATTGAGAAGGGAGAGGATCAACCCAGAGTTTGTGAAATCTCTTGGGGACAAGCCCCTGTTGGCTCAGATTTCCCCTTTCTGGGGGTTATTAGTAGCTTAACTCAGAAATTCACGCAGTTTAGGAGAGATGGTCGTCCCGTTCGGGCAAATTTGACTCTAACATTAATCGAATTTCTCGATCCCAAGTTAGACAAACGCAAAACCGATCCAGAACTAACAACAAGAATTGTTCGAGGTGGAGAAACCCTTAGTAGTATTGCAGCCGAACTCTATCGCGATCCCAAGCGCTGGCGGATTATTGCTGAAGCTAATCATATTGATGACCCTCGCCATCTGCAAGTTGGACGCACTCTGACGATTCCTAAAATTCGCTGAAAAGAAACTCTATGCCTACAGCTAGTCCCACCAGTCCATTAGTACCAGATTTTGATGTTCTTATTAACGGGACTCCTTTATCCGTCGAGCAGGAAACTCATGTGGTGAGCATTACTGTGGAAAAAGATGCTCACTTGCTAAGTATGTTTGTCCTAGAGATTTCTGGTTCGACTACTCGTGCTCACGATTTAGACTGGATTGATGACGAGAAATTATTTGCTATAGGAAATGAGGTAGAAATCAAATTAGGTTATGCCAGTAATATCGCGACAGTATTCGTTGGTGAAATGACTAGCTTGGAGCCAGAATTTGCTAGCGATCGCCCACCTAGTTTGGTCGTTCGCGGATACGATCGCCGCCATCGCCTGTCGCGCGATCGCAAAACTCGTACCTTTACCCAAAAGAAAGATAGCGATATCGCCGCACAAATTGCCAGTGATAACCAATTAACTCCTCAGGTCAAGGAGAGCCAAGTGACCCATGAATATGTCGTACAAGCCAATCAGACTGACCTAGAGTTTTTACAGGAACGCGCAAGACTGATCGAATATGAGCTATTTATTGAGAATAAAACTCTATTTTTTCAGCCCGTAGCCAATGCCACCAGCGAAATCTTGACGCTAAGTTTTGAGCAAGACCTGTTGGACTTTTATCCGCGCCTTACAAGTATGTTTCAGTCAAATCAAGTATCAGTCCAAGGATGGGATGTTAAGGAGAAACAAGCAATGATGGGGCAAGCAAAAGCAGGAGATGAAGTCTCGAATATGGGTGGTCAAAAGAGCAGTGCTAATTTAGTCAAAACAGCCTTTGGCTCAGCCACGAACCACATTATTGATCGCCCTGTTATGACTCAAGCCGAAGCAGACCAAATTGCCAAAGCTCAGTTTAATCATTCTGCGCTAGGGCTGATTTCTGCGGAAGGAACTTGCTGGGGTCGCACCGATTTACAAGTAAGTAAAGTGATTAATCTCGATAATATCGGCAAACGGTTTAGTGGCAAATACTATGTCACTGCGGTTACGCATCGATATAAAAGCGATCGCGGTTACTATACGCATTTTCAAGTAAGGAGGAATGCCGTATGAGTTTTTGGAATTTACTAACTGATGCGCCAGAAAAAGAAGCCCATTTACAAAAGATTTATGGAGTAGTAATTGGGGTTGTTACTAACAATCAAGATCCTGATAAATTGGGACGGGTGAAAGTAAAATTCCCTTGGCTGAGTGATGAGGATGAAAGCTTCTGGGCAAGAATTGCTAGTCCAATGGCAGGTAATAACCGAGGTGTTTATTTTCTACCCGAAGTAGAAGATGAAGTGCTAATTGTATTTGAGCATGGTGACATGAGATTTCCCTATGTTATTGGTGCATTATGGAATGGCAAAGATGCTCCACCTGCGAATAATGATGATGGCAAAAATAATCTTCGCGTGATTAAATCGCGCAGTGGTCATGTCATTCGTTTAAATGACGAAGAAGGTAAAGAAAAGATTGAGATTATTGATAAAAGCGAAAAAAATAGCTTGGTTTTTGATACGAGCGCAGACACAATTACTATTAATAGTAATAAAGATATTTTCTTAAAAGCTAGTCAAGGAACGATTAAATTGGAGGCTCAAAAAATTGAAATTAAGTCATCTGCTGACACCAAAATTGAGGCAAGTGCAGGCATAGAAATTAAAGCAAGTGCGACGATGGATATTCAAACAAGTGCCACAATGAATGTCAAAGGAGCAACGATTAATTTAAATTAATTTAAATTAAATAAACACCTTAATTAATTTAATTTCTGATTCAATCAAACTACGTTTAAGTATAGAGGTAGCTAATTATGTTAAGACAAACCCAAAATCTAAAAGAGAGTTGTGGCGCTTCGCGCCACAACTCTCTTTTAAGCAAAATTTTAAGCTAACCAAATTAACAATTGATATGGGACAACCAGCAGCTAAACAAGGCGACCAAATTATTGCTACAGATATCCATATTGTGATGGTTCCATCGCCCAGTGGTACAGTACCTACACCTTTACCACATCCCTTTACAGGGATGATTAATGGCAGCCTCAGTCAAGATGTCAATATCATGGGAAGGCCAGCCGCGACGGTGGATAGCACTGCTGATAATTCACCATCTCATCTACCCACACCACCAGGAACTTCATTTCAGAAACCGCCTACTAACAAAGCAACCATTAAAATCGGTAGTCCGACCGTGAAAATTAATGGCAAGATGGCAGCTCGTAATAGCGATATGGCTAGTACCTGTAATGATCCATCGGATTTACCAGTAGGGCAAGTCATCGCTGTTGGTACGGTGTTCATTGGTTAAACATCACCTCAAAGGGAGAACAAAATGTCAAAGCTTTTCTTAGGTCGAGGTGTGGGATTTCCAGTTAGTCTCAATGGGGCTGGAAAACTACAGGCAGCAGAATATGAAGAAAGTGTCCGTCAGTCCATTTTGATTATCCTTGGTACTGCTAAAGGTGAGCGATTGATGCGCCCAGATTTTGGCTGTGGTATTTACGATCTGGTATTTGAAATAAACTCGGCAAGTGTTGCAGGGAAAATCTCCCAAGCGGTGCAGGAGGCAATATTAAAATTTGAACCGCGTGTAGATGTTTTAGATATCAAGGTAACTAGTGGTTTTTTTAAAAGTAATAACCAATTTGAGGCTGCTCAAAATAGTTCAGTTTTGATGATAGAGATTAAATATCAGGTACGGGCTAGCAATAATGTTTTTAATTTAGTTTATCCCTTCTATTTAGAAAGGAGTGCAGGATAATGGCAAAATTAATTCCTCCTAAAATTGATGAACGCACAGCATCGGACATCGCTCGACAGGTGCAAGAACTGCTGAAGGTTTATCTCAAAGATTATCCAGCAGATTTATCTACAACTGAAGGAGGAGTTAGCAAGGCGTTGATTAGTATTTTTGCACGCTTTGCAGAAATCATCATCCAAAGATTAAATCAGGTTCCTCATAAGAACTTGCTGGCTTTCCTCAATTTGTTGGGCGCTTCAAGGATACCGCCTCAGCCTGCCAGAGTACCTTTGACCTTTACGCTCACGGCTGGGAGTGTCGTTGATACGATTGTTCCGAGGGGAACTCAGGTTGCGGCTCCACCTACTCAAAAAGAACAAGAGCCTGTCATTTTTGAGACGGAACGGGAATTAGTAGTGACGGCAACTCAGCTAGCATCAATATTTGTTCGCGACCCTCAGCAGGATACTTGGAGCGATCGCAATTCTTGGTTAACGCCTAGCAATGCCGATACAAATTTTGTCTTTCGTGGCGATCGCCCTACTGAGCATAGTCTCTATTTGGCTTGTGATGATTTATTTACCCTAGATGTCCCAAAAAAAACTCTTAAAACTATTACTTTAAATATCACCTCTTCTGGATCTGACTTAAAAAAGCTCCCTCTGATTTGGTCATACTGGAATGGCAAAGATTGGCAGCAGTTTCAAGCCCCTAATAAGCCTGTAGTTATTACAGTCACTGATACCCCTTTAGTTGAACAGCTATGGCAAATCTCAATTCCAAATTTTCCTGTGCCAGACAAGAGATTTGTCAATGGAGTAAATGCAGCTTGGATCAAAGCTCAGTTAGTTCAGCCTTTGCCATATGGAGCAACTGAAGTTTGGATCAAAGATCAGAATGATCAGTTAGTTCCTCAGCCTTTGCCTACTATCCGATCAATTAGTGCAAATGTTCAGGTTCAGGGTGCTGATCTACTACCAGATTTTGCTTTTATCAATAGTTTACCCATTGATCTAACCAAAGATTTCTATCCATTTGGCGAAAACCCTCGTCTCAGCGACACTTTGTATATTGCTAGCCAAGAAGTTTTCTCTAAAGCAGGAGCTACTGTTACTGTTGATGTGTCACTTAATCAAAGTGTTCAGGTTAATAATGATGGTGATATAAATCTTGCTTGGGAAATCTGGGATGGCGATGCTTGGCAAACATTAGATTTGCTCTCACTTGTTGAGGATGTCTCTTCAACATCTCGAACATTCAAGGTTACTAACATACAAGAACTAAGTGTAGGTGATCAAATCTTGATTGATGGAGGAAACGGTCAAAAAGAGACTCGCACAATTACAAAAATAAATTTGGAAAATCAGCAGATTAGCATCAATGAAAGATTTACTAATTCTTATAAAAAAGGGGATAAAATTAGCATAATTAGTCCTTCATCGGTCAAATTTACTCATAGTGGGCTAGTAACTTTTACACTACCAAATAAAGTCAGTATAAAGGAGCAAAATGGCAAACCTAACTACTGGATTCGCGTGCGAATTATCAATGGAAATTATGGGTTAGCAAATATTGCTGGGCAACTTACTACCTTTACCACACTCACTCAAAATGCCTCCAAAAATGCTGAAAGCAGGGGTGTATTAACTGTCAAAAGTGTTAGGGGATTTCTACCTAATGATTCTATTCAGATTGCATCAGGTAGTGATACACAAGAAATTCAAATTATTCAGTCTATTGATTTTAGTACTAAAACATTAACACTCTTAAAACCTTTGGAATTCTCACATTCTGTTGGTACAGGAGTGTGGTTAGTTAGTAGCTCTACTTTGTCTCCTCCATTAGTTAATTCTCTAAAACTAAGCTATACCTATGATGTTAATAATAAAACTCTATCAGCATGTCAAAAATATAACGATTTTACCTATGAAAATATTACTAACAATGCTACTTTTTCGCCTTTTCAAGCACCGCAGGAGTCAAAACCTACGCTTTATTTGGGGATGACGCTGCCTCAAAAACGTAGTGATTTCCCCGATCGCCCTTTAAGTCTTTTTATTCGCATAGCAGATTTAAAGTACGGAGAAAAATTTATACCTCTCGATCCTCCTTATAGTCGTCAATTAGGAACGAGAGGAGAAGCTATTACCCATAAACTAATCGTAACTAACAATACTGATAAACCTGTTCCTTGGAATGTCGCAATTGTAGGTGATGTTTGGAAAGGGACGGCAGCTAAGCGTATTACAGTAAAAGCTCATCAGACAGAAAAATTAGATATTGGAATCACCATTTCAGACAGCCTCAATCTAAAGTCAAGCGATCGCGCGTTTGTTCGACTAACTAGTCCAGACGATTCGAGCTTAATTTATAGCAGCATTCTGGAAACTGTAGTAGGCGAATCAATGCTATCACCAGACAAGGTTTATTTGAATTGGGAATATTGGAATGGTCAAAACTGGTCAAAGTTTAATGTTGAGGATGGAACCGAAAACTTTACCCGTTCAGGATTAGTGCAATTTTTAGTCCCCAATGATTTTCAGCCGAAAGTGGAGTTTGAGCAGTCGGAACGTTACTGGGTGAGGGTGCAAGCAGAAGGCGACTATGCAGTTCAGCCAAGAATTCAATGGCTTGCTCTGAATACTATGTGGGCTGAGCAAAGCGTCACAATCGTTAATGAAGTTTTGGGATCAAGTAATGGTAGCGCCAATCAAACCTTTCGCACTACGAGATTTCCGATCCTCGCAAATCAGCAACTAGAGGTAAGAGAACTAGAAAAACCTTCAGCCCAAGAACAGGCACAACTAGCAGGAGAAGCGATCGCTGATATCACTAACACCACAGAAGTTTGGGTTCAGTGGCAGGAAGTTAAAGGCTTCTATGGATCTGACGCAAGGGATCGACATTACATCATCAATCATCTCACTGGTGAAATCACCTTTGGTGATGGCATCAATGGACTGATTCCACCCTTGTTGCAAGGAAATCTCCGCATGACTCGCTATCAGACTGGCGGCGGCGTGACAGGCAACCGCCCACCCCAAACCATCGTCCAACTCAAAACCACTGTCCCCTATATCGATCGCGTTACTAACTATGATGCGTCAACAGGTGGTGCTGAAGCGGAATCCTTTGATGCCCTGCAAGAACGCCTTCCCCGTGGCATCCGCCATAGCGATCGCGCTGTCACCCTAGAGGACTATGAAGACCTAGCGATGCTTGCAACACCAGAAGTGGCGAGAGCGAAATGTATCCCTCTGAAAAATCTTATTGATGATCCATTAGATCAAGAATCTAAAGTATCGGGAGATGTCAGCATCATCATTGTGCCACGCTCTACAGATATCAAACCTTTACCAAGTACAGAACTAATCAACCATGTCCAAGATTACCTAAAAGCCCGTGCGATCGCCACGGCAAATATTTTTGTGGTGGGACCTTTATATGTAAAGGTCAGCGTCGAAGTGGAAATTGGCTTAACCTCTTTAGAAGGAGCTAGTGCTGTAGAGCAGGCAGTCCAACAAAAGCTCACCAGCTTCTTACATCCCCTCACAGGTGGTTTAGATGGTAATGGATGGGATTTTGGTCGTGAACCCTACAAATCCGACTTTTATGCTCTGTTGGAAGCGATCGCTGGTGTTGATCATGTTCGCACCTTAGTTGTGACAGATACCGAAGATCAGATTGGTGCTAAAAAGACTGGTCGATTTTTAGTCTATTCCGACAAGCATAAAGTCAGTTTAATTTTTGAAAAACCATAAGGAGAAAGTCCAATGCCCATAGAGTTACCCAATCTCGATGACCGCACCTATGATGACTTGATGCAAGAGGCACTTAGTCTGATTCCTAGCTATGCTCAGGACTGGACAAATTTTAATCCTTCCGATCCAGGGATCACGCTATTGGAGCTATTTGCTTACCTTAGTGAAATGATGATCTATCGACTTGATCGCGTGACGGATGCCAATCAATATGCCTTTTTAAAATTGTTGAACGGCGCAGATTGGCAGCGATCGCCTCAGAAAGATCTCAATCAAGAAATTCGAGACACGGTGCTCAAGATTAGGCGATCTGAACGAGCAGTTACGATTGATGACTTTGAGAGGTTAGCTCTGGCAGCAGATCCTCTCAAAATTGCGAGAGTGCGCTGCATTCCTCGACGCAATCTCGTCTCCGAAAACCCGTTGAATCCTGAAGAAAGAGCAGGACAGGTTAGCTTAGTTATCGTTCCCTATCCTCCAGAGAATGCTGCAAGCGACTCGCAGGAAAGGCTAAAACCTCAGCCAACTCCCGAACTTCTAACTAAAGTAAGAGAATATCTTGAGACTAGACGACTACTGACCACAAGGGTACAGGTGGTGGCTCCGCGTTATGTCGAGTTGGGAGTAAACTTTACTTTATACCTCAATCGAGATGTCAAGAAATCTGATATCGAAAAAGACAAGAAATCTGATTCTGATATCGAAACCAAAGTTATGACAACCCTGCAAAATTTCCTCCATCCGCTTACGGGAGGAGCAGATGGTAAAGGCTGGACGTTTGGTCGCAATGTCTATGTTTCGGAGCTTTATGACTTACTCGATCGCTACAAAGGGATAAATTATGTGACTGCAACTGAAGGCAAAGATGAGCTAACTGTTAATGATCCTAAGCGGTTGATTAAAGACAAAAACAACAAACTCATCGCTATTCAAATTCAACCTGAGGAGCTAGTGACATCAGGAAACATCAATCTGCAATTTATTTCTCCCTTAGATGCAGGTAACCCGATATGACCACAACACCTACGCAACAACCAAGTAATCTGCTTGATTACCTTCCCGCTATTTATCAAAACGATCCCTTTATCGGTCAATTTCTCTTAGCGTTTGAAAAAATTCTCTTAGGGAATGAAAATAACAGTGTTCCCTTGCCAGAACTGCAAAATCAACATCAGTTTCCCAATCAGGGAATAGAAGAAACGATCGCAGGATTAGCAAATTATTTTGATCCTTTAAAAACCCCTGATAATTTTCTTGAATGGTTGGCTAGCTGGACGGCTCTGAGTTTGCGCGAAGATATCGATAGGCAGACCCAGAGACAGTTTGTGGCAAATATCATTAAATATTATCAATTTCGTGGTACGAAGGCGAACCTAGAAGAACTATTGCAAATTTTTGTGCGCGGGAAGCCGATTGTCCAAGAGACGGGAGTCTCGGAGGTACAAGTAGGTGTCCGTGAGGGTTCGACGATTGGCAAAAATATGTATTTAGGTGGAGGTGCACCACATTTTTTTATCGTGAAGATCGCTTTAGCGGAGGAGTTAAAGGGAAAGCCACAGGATCTCAAGAGACAGTTAGAAATTGCTAACGCCTTGATTCAACTGGAAAAGCCTGCTCATACTGATTATGAACTCATTCCCATTTATCCGAGCACGATCCAAATTGGCAATCAGGAATCCAGTGTTTTAGGTGTCAATACTATCTTGGGGAATATACCCGATAGAGACTAAAACCTCAAGTTAATCATTACTGATTTTATGCGTAACAAATATCCCCTTCACCCCCCAGCCCCCTCTCCCATTAAGGGAGAGGGGGAGTAAGACTAATTTCTTGTTCCCCTCTACCCTTTTGGGAGAGGAGCTAGGGGTGAGGGTCTTGCAAACTCCCACGTAACAAATGTCATTAATCAACTATCCATTAATCAATAGGAGCTAAAGATCATGACCGAAATCAAACGTCCCAACTATTTTACTTCTCAATTTTTAGTCGAGTCAGATTTTAACGATGAGCAGAAATATCATCGTGAGATGCGCTATCAACATAATCAATTCCTGCATACATGGGGAGTTGTCGATGGTTTGAACGTCTCGAAAACTGGAGACAGTCAAGTTTCCATCGGTGCTGGGATGGCTGTTGATGATGAGGGTAGGGAAATTATTCTTGTTTCTGATCCTGCGCCGCAGCCGCTTGTACTTAGCGGGACGGGAGATGTGTATATCACGATTGAATATCAGGAAGTTAAAGATGAAATCGATAAAGATAAGACGAGTGGTATTGTCGATCAATATAGGCGCATTACTGAGCGTCCTTTGATTAAAAGCTTAGGCGCTCAACCTCCCAATGATGGTAAGGTGATTCTCTTGGCGAAGGTGAAGCTCAAGGATAGCAATATAGAGGGGAATCCTGATAATAATGTGCGGACTTTTGCTAGTGCCAAAGTTGCGGATGGGGCAATTACTAGTTCTAAAATTGCGGATGGTCAGATCTCTAGTGCCAAGATTGCCCCATCTGCAATCACAAGTGCCAAAATTGCAGATGGGGCAATTACTAGTTCTAAAATTGTAGATTCTGCAATTACAAATGCCAAGATTGCAGATGGCACAATTGCTCTCAATAAGCTTGCTCTGTCTGCTCAACCGATCACTAGTATTGATGGCGTGAGTAATCCTGGGGGGAATGTGGATTTAGTAGCGACGAATGCTATTACCTTAACGCCCAATAACACTACTAAACAAATTGCGATCGGTGAAAACCACTCGGCGCGTAATGATAATCCGCACGGTACAACGGCTGCACAAGTTGGTGCGCTGCCTATTACAGGAGGAACGATCGCTGGTGGTGATTTGATTTTGAAAGGTGCTGCTGATGATGCTGGCGATCTCATTTTTCAAGATTCTTTAAATCGTCAAAAGGGACGGATTTGGACAAATCCAAGTTCCAATGTTTCTGGTCTTTATCTGAGTAGTGGTGATAATAATGTGGATATTGCTATTGATAAGGATGGCAATGTTGGAATTGGTACATCTACTCCTAGTGCAAAATTGCAGGTGGCTGGTGGGTTGACAGTTTTGGAGCAGGAGCCTTGGCAAGTGCTAACTCTACAAGATACTAATGGGTGGGTAGCCTTTGGCGATCCATACAATCCACCTAGTTATTTTAAGGATAGTATGGGAATTGTACATCTTCGAGGTTTAGTTAGAGGAGGATTACCTTCAGAGACTAAACCTATCTTTATTTTGCCAAGTGGATATCGCCCACAATTTCGAGAACTCTTTGGTACTTTAATAAGTCCTAATGTTGCTGGTCGCCTTGATATTACACCAGATGGAAAAGCTTTCCCTGTAATAGCAAATGCAAATAGAGAATGGCTCTCTTTAGATGGTATTACTTTTAGAGCATTTGTTTCACTTGTATCTACACCAATATCTATAAATCCTTTACCCATCAATCCTTTACCTATAAATCCTTTACCTGTTATTCCAAGACCTATTAATCCTCTTTTTCAATAACTGAATAAATTGAAGAAAAAGTTACAAGGGAAAAAAGATAATTAATTTTCCCCCTTGTAAACGTTCGTAGGGGCATAGCATTCCTGCGACAATTTCTAAATTCTCAGGTTCTCTGGATTTGGGAATGCTTTGCCCAATGCCTGACAACGCAGGGACAATTTATCGCTGAAGGCGAAGAGGGTTTTGCATTTGCAAATGGAGGTTTATGTGGGGTGTTGGGGAATGGTCGTGCAAATGCAAAACCCCTACAAATTTTTTCCTTTTATCTTTTTCCTTTTTCCTTGGAGCAATGCCACACATTTGTCTATCTTCATCACTGGCTTTGGGGTTATTGACGAGATAGTCGTGGAGCTACGTGCAACCCTTTGCTATGAGGTCATCAAAATTTAAGTTCCACAATTTAATGGGGCTGTCCCCACTGCCAGAGCCGATCGCTAAATTCATCACCAAATATTGCGATCGCACTAAATGCATTACCAAAAATGGCGATCGCACTAAATTTATTACCAAAAATGGCGATCGCCCAAACGCTAAACCCTTTGTATCTAAAAGTTTTTACTTTTTACTTTTTACTTTTGCCTTGGAGCAATGCCACACATCTGTCTGTCCTCATCACTGGCGTTGGGATTATTAACGAGATAGTCGTGGAGCCACGCGCAACCCTTTGCTATCAGGTCGTCAAGATTTAAGTTCCACAATTTGACGGTATTGTCGGAACTAGCACTAGCGATGGACTTGCCATCGGGACTAAATGCGACACTCAAGACAGAAGAGTTATGCCCTTTGAAGGTTTGGAGTTCCTTTCCATCAAGACTCCACAATTTGATGGTATTGTCGCCACTGCCCGTAGCAATAGTTTTGCCGTCGGGACTAAAGGCAACGCTAGTGACAGCGTCGGTATGCCCTTTGAAGGTTTGGAGTTCCTTGCCATCAAGATTCCACAACTTTACGGTTCTATCCCTACTGCCCGTAGCGATGGTTTTGCCGTCGGGACTAAAGACAACGCTAGAGACAGAATCGGTATGCCCTTTGAAGGTTTGGAGTTCCTTACCATCAAGATTCCACAATTTGATGGTGCTGTCTTCACTGCCCGTAGCGATGGTTTTGCCATCGGGACTAAAGGCAACGCTATAGAAGGCATAATTGGGATACCCTTTGAAGGTTTGGAGTTCCTTGCCATCAAGATTCCACAGTTTTACGGTGCTG
>VFQS010000215.1_pt1 | contig 74974 bp, 68 predicted proteins | sample 3512361 | NCBI WGS metagenome assembly VFQS01 (sample SAMN10412375, study PRJNA504923) | tailings metagenome | isolation source: Relicate 1 Philex TSF3 active mining | place: Philippines | reverse complement strand
GACCCGGAAACCGTGGCTTTCATGCTCGACCATGGCGAGGCCAAGGCCGTGATCGTGGACCCGGAGTTTTCGGGCGTGATGAAAAAAGCCCTGGCGCTGCGCCAGTCCTCGCGGCCTTTGCTGGTGATCGATGTGGAAGATGCGCTGTACACCGGGGCCAGCGAAAAGCTTGGCGCGGTCACTTACGAAGCCTTTGTGGCCCAAGGGGACGCCGAATTTGCCTGGAGCCTACCCGGCAACGAGTGGGATGCGATTGCGCTGAACTACACCAGCGGCACCACCGGCAACCCCAAGGGCGTGGTCTACCACCACCGGGGGGCGGCGACGAACGCGATCTCGAACATCCTGGAATGGGACATGCCCAAGCACGCCGCTTATTTGTGGACGCTGCCCATGTTCCATTGCAATGGCTGGTGTTTCCCGTGGACCGTGGCGGCGCGTGCGGGGGTGAACGTGTGTTTGCGCAAGGTGGACGCGCAGGCGATTTTCGACGCCATGCGCGACCATGGCGTCACGCACTACTGCGGCGCGCCCATCGTGCACGGCCTGCTGGTCAACGCCCCGGCGGCCATGAAGGCGGGCGTGCCAGCCGGGATCAAGGCCATGGTGGCGGGCGCAGCGCCCCCGGCCTCGATGATCGAAGGCATGGAGCAGATGGGTTTTGACCTGACCCATGTGTATGGCCTGACCGAGGTGTATGGTCCGGCCACGGTGTGCCCCAAACACCCCGAATGGGATGCCATGGACATTGGCGATCGAGCCCGCCTGAATGCCCGCCAGGGTGTGCGCTACCACCTGCAGCGCGATGTGCGCGTGCTCGACCCCGAAACCATGCAGCCCGTGCCCCAAGACGGCGAGACCATGGGCGAGATCATGTTCAAGGGCAATATCACCATGAAGGGTTACCTCAAAAACCCCAAGGCCACGCAAGAGGCTTTTGCGGGTGGCTGGTTCCACAGTGGCGATTTGGCGGTGCAGTACCCCGACGGCTACATCAAGATCAAGGACCGCAGCAAGGACATCATCATCTCGGGTGGCGAGAACATCTCCTCGATCGAGGTGGAAGACGTGCTCTACCGCCACCCCGCCGTGCTGGCCGCGGCGGTGGTGGCCAAGCCCGACGCACGCTGGGGCGAGACGCCTTGCGCCTTTGTCGAATTGAAGGCGGGTGCACAGGTCACGGCCGAAGACATCGTGGCGCACTGCAAGCAGCACCTGGCGGGCTTCAAGGTGCCGCGTGCGGTGGTCTTTGGCGAGTTGCCCAAGACCAGCACGGGCAAGATCCAGAAGTTTGAATTGCGCAAGCAGGCGGGATCTGCTGCGGCGATTGACGTTTGACGTTTGTCGTCTGACGCGCCAGGCTGGCGGGCAGGGCCTCAGGCGATGTCGAAGGCATGCGTGCCAAAGCGGCCCGCACGTCGGTCGGCAAAATAGTGCTCCAGCGTTTCCTTGACGGTGCGGAAAGCCAGCTCGTCCCAGGGAATCTCGTCTTCCCTGAACAAACGCGCTTCCATGGTTTCGTGGCCAGGGTCGAACACGTCACTGGTCAGGCGGGCGCGGTAGTACAGGTGCACCTGGCCGACGCGGGGCACGCTCATCACGGTGAACAGGTCTTCCATGATGAACTGGGCACCGGCCTCCTCGGTGGTCTCGCGCGCGGCGCCTTCGGAGGTGGATTCGCCCAGCTCCATGAAGCCTGCGGGTAAGGTCCATTTGCCTTTGCGCGGTTCGATGTTGCGCTTGCACAGCAGCACCAGATCGCCCCAGTGGGGCACGGTGCCCACCACGTTCAGCGGGTTTTCATAGTGCACCGTGTGGCAGGCGGTGCAAATGGCGCGCAGCTTGGTGTCGCCGTCGTCCGGCAAACGATAAGCCACCGAAGCGCCGCACTGGCGGCAATGTCGAATGGCTTCTCGTGTGTGCATGGTCAAGTAAATATTTTCAAAGCCACGAGTGTAATGCTCGGGAAGAAAACAATCGCCGTGATGCGCAGAAGGTCAGAGATGAGGAAGGGAATGACGTATTTGAACGTCTCTTTCATCGGCACGTCTTTGGCCATGTTGCTGATGATGAAAACGTTCATGCCCACTGGCGGCGTGATCAGGCCGATTTCGACGACCATCAAGGCCAGAATACCGAACCAAATCGCTTTGGACTCGTTGTCCAGTCCCCAAATGTCGATGCCCATGATGATGGGAAAGAACATGGGCACCGTCAGCAGGATCATCGACAAGCTGTCCATGATGCAGCCCAGCACCAGGTAGATGGCAATGATCGTGAAGACCACCATCAAGGGGTGCAGGTTCAGACCCACCACCCATTTGGCCAGTTCGGTGTTGACTTGGGTCAGCGCCAAAAACACATTCAGCACATCGGCGCCCAGCAAGATCAGAAAGATCATGCCTGTGGCGCCTGCAGCGCCGTACATGCACTCCAGAAACCCTTTGCCCTTGAGACCCCCCGATGTCCAAGCCACGAATCCTGTGGCGATGGTGCCGATGGAGGCCGCTTCGGTGGGGGTGAACAGGCCACCGTAAATACCGCCAATCACCACAGCGAAGATCAACAGCACAGGCCAGGTTTCGGCCAGGGCTTGGAGGCGCTGTCCCCAGGTGAAGCGGTCACCTCGGGGGGCTTCTTCAGGCCGTACGCGGGCGATGATGCCAATCACCACCATGTAGCCGATGGCCGCGATGATGCCGGGAATGAAAGCCGCCAAAAACAACTTGGCGATGTTTTGTTCGGTGATGATGGCGTAAATGACCAGGGGCACCGACGGCGGGATCAGGATACCCAGGGTGCCGCCAGCGGCGATCACAGCCGTCGACAGGCGCGGCGAGTAGTTGTGCGCCTTCAACTCGGGCAAAGCCACTTGGCCCATGGTGGCCGCCGTGGCCAATGAGGAGCCGCAGATGGCACCAAAACCAGCACACGAGGTGACGGCAGCCATGGCCATGCCGCCACGCCAGTGGCCGATCATGGCGTTGCCAGCCTTGAACAGCGCTTTGGACAAACCGCCGTGCGTGGCAAATTGGCCCATCAACAAAAACAGCGGAACCACCGAGAGGTCATAAACCGAAAAACGGGTGTAGGCCGCTGATTTGAAGTAGTTGAGCAATGGATCGAGACCTGACAAGGCCACATAGCCCGCTGAGCCGGCCAAGAGCATGGCCACGCCAATGTGCAGGCGCAAGGCCAGCAGGACAATCAGGCCGAAGAAAACAAGGCTGCCGAGTTCAATGCCGGTCATGACTGGATCTTTCTGAGGTCATCGCCAGCGACATACAGCGCCGTGATGCAAAGCAATGCAAAGGAGGGAACCATGGGTGCATAGCTCCACCATGTCGGGATATCCAGCAGCATGGATGCTTCCATGGAAGCTTTGAGTTCCCACAGGCCTTTCCAGATGCGCCAGGTGATCACGCCAGCAAAAAAGGCCAAGATCAAATTGGCCAACAAGTCCAGCAAGGCATTGAGCTTGGGGTTGGCGTGGGCGGTGAAAAAGTCCACGATCACATGACCGCGAATCCAATGGGTATAAGGCAGGCTCATGCTGACGGCAATCGCGCACAGGGCTTGCACCAATTCGTAGTCACCCACGATGGGGCTGCTGAAAAAGGTGCGACCCACAATGCTGGCAATCGACATGATGGCCATGGCCGTCAGGACGAGACCCGAACAGATGGCAAAAAATTTGCAAATCGTTTCGATGATCCTGCCTGCAGGGCCTCGGGATTGGGAGGTGTCGGTGAGGATGAGTTCGGCCACGGGCTTTCCTTGCGTTGCTTCAATCTTCGAGCCTCTGAGGGCGAAAAAAGGGCGGAGAAACTCCGCCCTTTTTGGCTCAGGGGGCTGATTACTTGGTGTACTGCTTGATCAAGGCGGTGGCACCATCGAGCATGGCTTTGCCATCCATGCCTTTGGCCGTCATTTCCTTGACCCAGGCATCATCCAGCGAGTCGGTGGCTTTTTTCCAGTTTTCCAATTCAGCCTTGGGGATCACACTGATTTTCTGGTTTTTGGCGTCCACGAAGGCTTGCTTGCTGGGCACGTCCTGGCCCGCTTGGGTCTTGCCCAGGAAGGCCGAGAACTCACGACCGGAGTTCTTGTCGATCACGGCCTTCAGGTCGGCAGGCAGGGATTCGTACTTGGCCTTGTTCATGGGCACCACAAACACGGTGGTGTAAAGAGCGTTGTAGGAGCGGTCGGTTTCGGCCGTGAAGTTGGTCAGCTCTTGCACTTTGAGGCCAGGAGCGACTTCGTAAGGGATCACCGCACCATCGATCACGCCTTTGGACAGGGCTTCGGTCACTTGCGGCACAGGCATGGCCACAGGGGTTGCACCCATCATGGCGATCATTTTGTTGACCTGACGGGTCGGGGCGCGCACTTTCAGGCCTTTCAGATCGGCCATGGTGGTGACGGCTTTGTTCTTGGTGTAAATGTTGCCTGGGCCGTGGACGTGGACGGCCAACATCTTGACGTCTTTCATGTCGTCAGCAGCAAACTTTTGTGCGTAGTCCCAAGCTGCGCGGCTGGTGGCTTCAGCGTTGGTCATCATGAACGGCAACTCGAACACTTCCAGCTTTTGCAGCTTGGCGGTGTAAGCCTGCAAGGTCCAGGCCACATCCACCACGCCATCGCGTGTTTGATCAAACAGCTGAACAGGTGTGCCGCCCAGCTGCATGGCCGGGAAGATCTGGCATTGCAGGCGGTTGTTGGAGTCTTTGGCAATGTTCTTGCACCAGTCACCGAGCATGGTGGTGTGTTGGATGGACTGTGGGCCCAGGAAGTGGTGCACTTTCAGGGTGATGGTTTGGGCGTTCACCCCAAAACCAATGGCCATCAGGCCTGCGGCCAGAGCCGTTTGTTGCAGGAATTTCTTCATCGACTTGTCTCCATCATGGTTTGAAAATCGGGATGATAAACCAACCAGTTGGTCGGTTAATCGCAGTGAATGGGGGCGTGGGCAGACGCATCCGACCAGACCGCTGTAAAACATGAATTATGTTGCAAGTATTGGCTTGATGGATCAGGGTAAACCCTTCTGATTGGTTGCTGTGTGCACTTTCGTTCATCGTTGGGTCAAGCCAGCAGCTGGCCAGGCGGCCAGCTCTGCTGGCTGAGGCCTCAACGAATTTGGACTTGCAAGCTGCCCAGGCCCGCCACCTGGCCGACCAAGGTATCGCCTGCCACCACGGCGGCCACGCCTTCGGGGGTGCCGGTGTAAATCAGGTCGCCAGGCTGCAACTCCCAGGCGGCCGACAGGTGCTCGATGGTTTCGGCCACGCTCCAGATGAGTTTGGCCACGTTGCTGCGTTGGCGGTCTGCGCCGTTGACCTGCAGGCTGATCTCAGCGTGGTTCACGTCCCCGGCTTGCGCTTTGGGGGTGATGGGGCCGATGGGGGCCGAGTGGTCGAAGGCTTTGCCAATGCACCAAGGGCGGCCTTGTTTTTTCATTTCGTTTTGCAGGTCGCGGCGCGTCATGTCCAGACCCACGGCGTAGCCATAAATGTGCTCGGCCGCATCGGCCGCCCGGATGTTGCGACCACCTTTGCCAATCGCCACCACCAGCTCGATCTCATGGTGCAGGTTTTGCGTCAGGCTGGGGTAGGGCATGGCGCCCGTCTGGCCGGCTTCGACCACCACCAGGCTGTCGGCAGGCTTGAGAAAAAAGAAGGGCGGCTCACGTCCGGTGAAGCCCATTTCCTTGGCGTGCTCTTCGTAGTTGCGACCCACGCAGTAGATGCGGTGGACCGGAAAACGGCTGGTCTGGCCGAGGACGGGTACAGAAACAGTGGGTGTTGGGGGGAACAGAAAACTCATGCGTGACTTTCTAAAGTGAGAGAGGGCTGTGCAAGTTGCGCAGGGCGATGCCCGCACAAATACCAATACAAATGCCAACAGAGGCTCTTGGCGCAGGCTAAAAACTTGCTAAGCGCGCTTACTATAGGAGGCTGAGCCAGGACAGTGACTGGTGATAACCCTGTATTGGATGGAGAGACCTGCAAATGACCCACAGCTTTGATTTGGCCGCCGCGCCGGGGCACTTGATCCGGCGGGCGCACCAGATTTCCGTGGCGATCTTCAATGAGCACCTGAGCGCGGCCGATGTCACCCCGGTTCAGTTCGCGATTCTCAATGCCTTGCACGACACGCCGGGGGTGGATCAAATCACTTTGGCCAAGCATGTGGCTTTCGATCCGGCCACGTCGGGCTCGGTGATTGGCCGTCTGGAGAGCAAGGGCTGGGTCGAGCGGCGCGCTGATGAGGTGGACCGTCGGCGCAAGTTGCTGGTGTTGACCCCTCAGGGACTGCGGGCGCTGGCAGGCATGCAGTCGGCTGTGGCCGCAGTTCAATCGACGATCTTGTCGCCGCTCGCACCGACAGAGCAGGCGCAGTTCATGCAGCTGCTCAGCCGCTTGGTGGCTGGGCACGAGGCGGCCTGAGCGCAAACGATCGCGCAGGCCGATCGGCTTCAGGCCGATTTGACCGTCAGCTCGAAGTGCTCCACATGCGGAGGGGCTGCAAAAAACGGCCCGACGATGGCTCGCCATTCGGTGAACAGGGGCGATTGACGGAAGCCCACAGTGTGGTCTTCGAGGGTGTCCCAGAAGATTTGCAGCACATAGCGCTCCGGGCTTTCGATGCCGCGGTTGACTTTGCCGCCTTGAAAGCCCTTGGCCTTGCAAGCCACGGTGTTCAGACCGAGCTCAATGGCTTTTTCAAATGCGGCTTGTTGGCCAGGGTGGATGCGGATGTCGGCAAGTTCGAGGATCATGATGCGGGGGTGTTCAAAGTGAGCGAGGCCTCTACCTTAATGCATCTGGCCCCTCTGGGGTGTCAACCGTGAGGCACGCCAGACCATGGCCGTGAACAGGACCGACACCAAGGCCAGGGCGGCGGTGCTGGTCATCCAGAAAGTGTCTACGCTGGCCCGCATGGGCCAAGCTGCCCAGTCGAGGCCTTGGTAGGCCAGCACGTAGCCGCCATACAAGCCCACGCCCCACAGCAGGGCGGTGTAAATCAGCAAGGGCATAAGGGTGATGCGGTAACAGCGCAGCAGGTGAGCGCAAACGGCTTGCACCGCATCGGCCAGGTGGTACAGCGCAACCCAGCCCAGCCAAGCCGTGGCCGCTTGCACCACGCTGGGGTCGGTGCTGAACGCCTGGGCCACCGCTTCGCGGCCCCAAAACAAGATGCCCGCACCCATCAAGGCGGCCGCGATGGCCAGGCCAATGCCCAGACCTGCTGCGTGTCGGGCTTTGCGCGCTTGCCCGGCACCGAGCCAATAGCCTGTGCGTGCGCTGCTGGCAATGCCCAGGGCCAGCGGCACCATGTACAAAACAGCGGCCAGACTGGCCGCGATCTGGTGACTGGCCAAGGCCACGGCGCCCAGACGTGCAATGAACAGGGCCATCAAAGTGAATGAGGTCACCTCGACCATGATGGCCAAACCCGCAGGCACACCCAAGGCCAGAAAGCGCCGGATCACAGGCCAGTCGGGTTTTTCGGGCCGTCGCCACAAGCGATAGGGCTGGTAGATGTCTTGTGTGCGCAAGAGCCACAGCCCGGCCAGCATCATCAGCGTGTTGACCGCCAGGGTGGCCCAGGCGCAACCCACCACGCCCATGCCGGATCCACCTGCGACGCCAAAAGTCAAGGCATACGACAGCGGCACTTTGACCAGCAGGGCACCCGCCTGTAACCAGGTCACCAAGCGGGGGTGCCCCAAACTCTGGTTGAGCGTGCTGTACATGCGAAACAGCAGGGAAGGAAGCAAGGCCAGCGCCAGGATGCGCAAATACGCACGCACATCGGGCCAGAGCGCTTCGGGCACCTCGGTGGCCGACAGCCACAGGTCTGGAAACCACAGGCCGCAGATGCCCAGCATGCCGGCTGCACCAGCGATGTAAAGCGCCTGCCTGACCGAGCGGCCCATTTCGGCTTGACGACCTCCGCCGTGCAGTTCGGCCCATACCGGCAGCAAGGCTTGCAGCAAACCGTTGAGCGCCACATAAATGCTGATGTAAATGGACGAGGCCAAAGACAGGACCGCCAGCGCCTGTGGGCTGTAGCGGCCCGCAATCAGGGTGTCGGCAATGCCGAAGGACATGACTGCCAGCTGCCCCACCAGCACGGTGCCTGCGTGGCGGGCAATGGTGCGCAGCTCGGACACGGCTCAGCGCCCCGGTAGGTCAGCAGGCGCAGCCATGGCTTTGGCGGGACGGAAAATCACCAAAGTCTCGTCTTTGTCCGTGGGCCGTTTGATGGCCGTTTCTTCCACCCAGCCCAAAGCCTGGATTTTGGCCGACAGCAAGGACCGGTTGACGCCGTCCATGATCAGCCAGGGGCAGTCGCTTTGGGGTGCTTGCATGGGCATGAGCCGGGCTTGCGCGTGGTGCATCAGGGCTGCGCCTTGCGCCTTGCTGAGGCCGGCGTATTGCAGGCAGCCGCCAGTGCCCGTGATGCGGCTGATTTTGGTGACCAGCGGGGCATAGCTGCGGGCGTAGTCGAGCAGGGGCAACCACAGGCTGGTCAGCAAGAGCCAGCAAAGCGCGGCACCACTGGCGGGCAACACCAGGCTTTTCCAGATGGCGGCGCGGTGGTAGCCGGTGCGCCAGCGCACCAGCGCGCCCCAAGCCACGGTGGCGGCCAGTGCCAAGGCGAATGCCCCAACAGAAAACTCGGGCACGAATTCTGGCGCCAGGCGGGCCACATTGGCCGCGGGTTTGGCGGGTGTGCCGGTTTGCATGGCCACCCAGACCACCCAGATGATGAGCGCACAGACACTGAAAAACAGCAGCGTGAACCAGTCGATCAGGGCGCCCAGGCTGCGGCGCAGCGTGGGCAACGCCAGAGCGGCCAAGGTGGCAATGGCGGGCAGCGAGGTCAAAAGTGCCCGGTCAGACAAGCCCGTGAACCAGGTGGCCCCCACCGTCACGATCACGAACCACAGCGGCAAACCCAGGTGCGGGTAGCGCCAGCCTCGAGAGAGTTGCCCTCGCCAGCGCCACAGCGCCCACAGAGCCAGAGGCCACGCCGGCCAAGTGAACCACACCATCAATTTGGCCAGCACATGGACATCGACCATGGTGTGGGGCACCACGCGCCAGCGCCACAGATCGAGTGCACCTGCAGTCGTGATGCACAGCAAGGCAATGAGCGCCATCAGGCCGACGTCCAGCATGGTCAAGCGGCGCTGAGCCGGGTCCGGCTGGGCGGTCGCGCAAATGAGCGAACCACCCATACCCAGCCAAAGGGCCAGGCTCGGGGCGCCCGACAGCGTCAGACCCAGCATGCCGGCAGCTACTGCCGCAGCGCTTTGGATGCGGTGGCGGGTCCAGGTGGACAGGCCAAAAAACACCAGAGCCGCAAAGCACAGTTGGCTCAGCGCAGGCGTGGTTTCGTGCGACAGCCGTGCCAAGCCCAGGCAAGCCAACAGCGCCAGCAAGCCGCCGTCGGCCATGGCCCGTGCGTAGTCCGCTGGCTTGGCTTCACCGCCAAATGCAAAAGCCACGGGTTGCGCGGCGGGGTGCCGGGTCAGTGCATAAACCGCGTACCAGGTGGAGGCCAACGTGATGCTCAACATCCCGATGAAGGGCAGACGGGCAAAAGCGGCTTCAAAACCTGCGGGTGCCCATTGGATGAAAACAGCACCCAGCCAATAAGGCAGCAAAGCCAGCTGGGCATCGGTGGTGCCCAGCAAAGTGGGCTGGAGCCAGGAGGCCGCGCCGCCCAGGCCGGCATCTGCCAATTGCAGCATGTAGCCAAAGGCTTCGATGTCTTGGGCTTTCCAGGGCGTGCGGCCCCAAAAGCCGGGCAGGACATAGGCCGCGCACAACAAAAGCAAGGCCAGCCGGGGCAGTCTGCGCACGGCGCTTTGTGCAACGATGGCGGGAGTGGGGTGGTTCACAGGATCAGAAGATATCAGTTTGGAGCGGCGTGTCGCGTGCGGCCAGGCGCAGTCCCATGCAAAAAGGGCAGGCCGGTTGCCCGGGCTGCCCTTTGGAAGACACCAAACGGTGAATTATTTGGCGACGGTGGTCTTGCCAAAGCGGTTGCGGAACTTCTCCACGCGGCCACCCATGTTGTCCACCGACTTTTGTGTGCCGGTGTAGAAGGGGTGCGACTCGCTGGTCGTGTCCAGCTTGTACAGAGGCAACTCGCGGCCGTCTTCCATGGTGATCATTTCCTTGGTGTTCGCGCAGGAGCGTGTCACGAACTTGAAACCATTGGACATGTCTTGGAAGCAAATTTCACGGTAGTTGGGGTGAATGCCGTCTTTCATGGGGAAATCCTTTTATTTTCGCTACGGTAGCCACTCTGCAGCCTATCTGAGAGCACTTTCCGCAAAACCTACGATTATAGGGCATCAGCCGCCGCGTCGCATCATGTCGAAGAACTCGGAGTTGTTCTTGGTCGCTTTCATGCTCTTCAAGACCATCTCCATTGCCTCGATTTCGTCCATGTTGTACATGAATTGACGCAAGATGCGGGTTTTTTGCAGCACTTCGGGCTGGAGCAGCAACTCTTCGCGGCGGGTGCCGCTGCGGTTCAAGTTGATGGCCGGGAACACGCGTTTTTCGTACAGGCGGCGCTCGAGGTGGATTTCGCAGTTGCCGGTGCCCTTGAATTCTTCAAAGATCACTTCGTCCATGCGGCTGCCAGTGTCCACCAGGGCTGTAGCGATGATGGTCAGGCTACCGCCTTCTTCCACATTGCGGGCCGCGCCAAAAAAGCGCTTGGGGCGCTGCAGGGCGTTGGCGTCCACGCCGCCCGACAGCACCTTGCCCGAGGAAGGCACCACGTTGTTGTAGGCGCGGGCCAGGCGGGTGATCGAGTCCAGCAGGATCACCACGTCTTTTTTCAGCTCGACCAGGCGCTTGGCGCGCTCGATCACCATCTCGGCCACGTGCACGTGGCGGGCGGCCGGTTCGTCAAAGGTGGACGAAATGACTTCGCCGCGCACGCTGCGCTGCATCTCGGTCACTTCTTCCGGGCGCTCGTCGACCAGCAACACCATCAGGTGCACATCGGGGTAGTTGGCGGTGATGGCGTGGGCGATCTGCTGCATCATCACCGTCTTGCCTGACTTGGGCTGCGCCACGATCAGGGCGCGCTGGCCGCGGCCGAGCGGGGCGATGATGTCGATCACGCGGGCGGTGATGTTCTCGTCGCCCTTGATGTCACGCTCCAGACGCATCTGCTCTTTGGGGAACAAAGGCGTCAGGTTTTCAAACATGACCTTGTGTTTGTTGTTCTCGGGCAGGTCGTCGTTGACCTTGTCAAGTTTGGTCAAAGCGAAGTAACGCTCGCCGTCTTTGGGGATGCGCACCTCGCCTTCGATCATGTCACCCGTGTGCAGATTGAAGCGGCGCACCTGGCTGGGGCTGATGTAGATGTCGTCGGTGCTGGCGGTGTAGCTCGAATCCGGGCTGCGCAAAAAGCCGAAACCGTCGGGCAGGATCTCCAGCACGCCATCGGCGAAGACCTGTTCGCCCGCTTTGGCGCGCTTTTTGATGATGGCAAACATCAGCTCCTGTTTGCGCATGCGACCCGTGTTCTCGATTTCGAGCGCGTCGGCTTGCTTCAGGAGTTCGGACACATGAAGTGCCTTGAGTTCATTCAAATGCATGGGAGTTGGCCTGTGTCGAAGCGGACCGTAGAGGGCCGTTTTCAGATAAGCGGGTGGAAATGTTCAGAACCGGAGGCCGCCCGGGGTTGGGGGCTGGTACTGCCGGCATTCAAGGCGCTGGTCCCTGTTCGGGTTGCCTTGTGGAAATTATGACAGGTTTTAAAGTGCGTCAGAAAACAAAAAACCGGGTCATCGCTGCCCGGTTTGGAAAAGCGGAGCCCGAAGAACTCGGGCCGCGAGCCGGCATCAAGCCAGTTGTTGGTCGATGAAGGCGGTCAGTTGTGACTTGCTCATGGCGCCCACTTTGGTGGCGGCCAGTTGACCACCTTTGAAGATCATCAGGGTGGGGATGCCACGGATGCCGAACTTGGCGGGGATGTCGCGGTTCTCGTCCACGTTCATCTTGGTGATCTGGAGCTTGCCTTCGTAAGCGCCAGCCACTTCGTCGAGGATGGGGGCAATCATTTTGCAGGGGCCGCACCATTCGGCCCAGAAGTCGACCACGACAGGCTGGCTCGACTGGAGCACGTCGGCTTCGAAAGTGGCGTCGGTAATGTGTTTGATCAGATCGCTGGCCATGGCCTATTCCTTGTGAACATTGAAGATGCGGCTAAAGTTGCGGCTATTTTGACAGAATCCAAAGGCATTCACCTGTCGCACAGGCTTTGCCAACACGCCCCTCCATGACATTTCCTGCTGCGCTTGCTCACCCATCCCCTGCTCCTGTGCTGGAGGTTGATGTGGCCATTGTGGGTGGAGGGCCTGCAGGCTTGATGGCGGCGGAGGTCTTGTCTCAAGCCGGCGTATCGGTTCACCTGTTCGACGCCATGCCGTCAGTGGGGCGCAAATTTTTGTTGGCGGGCAAAGGCGGTTTGAACCTGACGCATTCAGAGCCCATGGCACCCTTTCGCAGCCGTTACGGGTCCCGTCAAGCCGAAGTGGCCCAGTGGCTGGACCACATGGATGCCGAGGCCGTCAGGCGCTGGGCCCAGGGCCTGGGCGTGGAGACCTTTGTGGGCAGCTCGGGCCGGGTATTTCCGCTTGAGATGAAAGCAGCCCCTTTGCTGCGCGCCTGGTTGCAGCGTCTGCGGCATCCTGCCTCGGGCGTGCCGGTGCAGTTTCACATGCGACACCGCTGGCAAGGCTGGGATGGGGACAAGCTGGCTTTTGAGCCGACGGGCACTTCGGGCGTAACCCGGGTGCAGGCCCGCGCCACCTTACTGGCTTTGGGTGGGGCCAGTTGGCCCCGATTGGGATCGGATGGCGCTTGGGTGCCCTTGTTGGCCGATCAGGGGGTGGAGGTGGCACCGCTTGCGCCTGCCAATTGCGGCTTCGACGTTTGGGGGCGTGAGGGGACGGGCTGGACCGAGCATTTCCGCAGCCGCTACGCTGGGCACCCCCTCAAGTCGGTGGTGTTGCGGGTGGAAGCCGCTTCAGGGCTGGGCCAAACACAGGACGCGCCCCCCAGATTTGAGCGGCAGGGTGAATTGGTGGTCACCGACACAGGCGTGGAAGGCAGTGTGATTTATGCCGCATCTGCCCTGCTGCGCGACGACTTGGCCCAGGGCGCTGCCCGCTTGATGCTCGATTTGCTGCCCGACAAAAGTCAGGAGCAGGTGCGTGCCGAGGTGTGCCGACCGCGCGGCAGCCGCAGCTTGTCCAGCCATCTCAAAAGCCGTTTGGGACTCGATGGGGTCAAGATGGGCTTGATCTATGAGCTGTGCACGCCCGAGTGCCTGGCCCAGCCGGAGGCCTTGGCGCGGAGTCTGAAGAATTTGTCCATCCCGCTCAAAAGACCCAGGCCTGTGGCCGAAGCGATCAGCACCGCAGGGGGGGTGACTTGGGCGTCCATGACACCGGGCGGCATGCTGAAGCAGCGCCCGGGTGTGTACTGCGCTGGAGAAATGCTGGACTGGGAAGCGCCCACAGGGGGCTATCTGCTCACCGCCTGTTTGGCCAGTGGATGGTCTGCTGGACAGGCTATTTTGACAAATTTGTAACAAATTTACACAAGTGGTGTATGCCTGCGGGCCACATGCTGCGTTGTTAGCGTGTGAATAACTTCATCCATCACGAGGTCGACATGACGCCAGAAGCTTCCCAGGAATACCAGCGTGCCGTAGAAGAGGCCGCCAACGCTTTCATGAAAGTGATGGCTTTGCGTGGGTTCAACGTTCGCGACTATCCGCAAAATTTCGTGGCGCAAATGGCCCAGCAAACCCGTTTGGCTTTTGAAATCAATCCCCGCGGAGCCCACCGCAACGCCGACAGCCTGGTCTCCGAATTGCTGCGGGCTGTCCCGGCTGCTCCCCAACTCGTGGCATCCGCCAAAGTCAAAGCCATGCCATTTCCCGCGCTGCGTCGGCGCATGGCCTGAGTGTTGTCATGGCGCATTGGGCCTGACGCGCTATTTTCGCGCAGGGGGTCCTGGAACCCAAGCCCAAGGCGTCGCATTCACCCCTCCTCAGGGGTTTTCTTCCCAAAATTCGCCTGCGTAACGGCTGCCTTGGGCGGCACGCACGTTTTCTTGGGCGCGCAGGTCGACCCGGCGAATCTTGCCCGAAATGGTCTTGGGCAGGTCGCTGAACTCGATGCGGCGCACCAGTTTGTAGCCTGAGACCCGCTCTCGCATGAACTTGAAAATGACCCTCGCCGTGTCCGCACTCGGCGCATGGCCCGGGGCCAGAATCACATAGGCCTTGGGCACCAGGCCGCGCACCGGATCGGGGGCGGGCACCACCGCCGCTTCGGCCACAGCCGGATGTTCGATCAACGCGCTCTCCAGCTCGAAGGGGCTGATGCGGTAGCCCGAAGACTTGAACACATCGTCGGCCCGGCCCACATAGGTGATGTAACCCTGTTCGTCGCGCTGGCCCACATCGCCTGTGTGGTAGTAACCATCGCGCATGGCCTCGGCGGTTTTGTCCGCGTCGTCGGCATAGCCGTTCATCAGCGCCGTGGGGCGGTGCGCCAGGTCAATGCAAATTTCACCCTCGTCAGCGGGTTCGCCATCGGCATTGAGCAGCACCATCCGGTAGCCCGGCAAAGGCCGCCCCATCGAGCCCGCTTTGAGCGGCGCACCTGGCGGGTTGCCAATTTGGGCGGTGGTCTCGGTCTGGCCGTAACCGTCGCGGATCGTGATGCCCCAGGCTGCGCGCACCTGCTCGATGACCTCGGGGTTGAGCGGCTCGCCCGCCGAAATCAGCTCGCGCAACTGCACGGGCCAGGCCTTCAGGTCCTCCTGAATCAGCATGCGCCACACCGTGGGCGGCGCGCACAAGGTGTTGACCCGGTGCTGCACCAAGGTGCCCAAAATGTCCGGCCCGTTGAAGCGGGCGTAGTTGTAAATGAACACACAGGCCTGCGCATTGAGCGGGGCGAAAAAACAGCTCCAGGCGTGTTTGGCCCAGCCCGGCGAGCTGATGGTCCAGTGCACATCGCCTTTTTGCAGGCCCAACCAATACAAGGTGGACAAATGCCCCACTGGGTAGCTTTGCTGCGTGTGTTGCACCAGCTTGGGCTTGGCCGTGGTGCCCGAGGTGAAGTACTCCAGCAAAGGATCGGTCACCCGGGTCGGCTCGGGTGGGGTGAAGGCGGTGCTGGCCTGATGAGACAGCGCGTAATCCCGCCAGCCCGCAGGCAAGCCCGAGGCAGCGCCCGACACGCTCACCAGCGTCAGCCCGCTCGTCACGGCGCTGGGCAAATCCATCACTTTGGCCATGCCCCCTGCGTTGGTGATGATGCACTTGACCCGTCCGCGCTCCAGGCGGTCTCGCAAATCGTCGCCCGACAGCAGCGTGGTGGCGGGAATCAGCACCACGCCCAGTTTGATCGCGGCCAGCATGGTTTCCCACAGCGGCACCTCGTTGCCCATCATCAGCAAAATCCGGTCGCCCTTGCGCGCCCCCAGGGCCACCAGCCAATTGGCCACCTGGTTGGAGCGCTGCGACAGCTCGGCATAGCTCAGACGAAACTGCTCGCCCGAGGCTTCAACGATGTGCAAAGCCGGGGCCGGGTTGTCGCGCGCGATGTGGTCAAAGTAGTCCAGCCCCCAATTGAAATGTGTCAACTCAGGCCAGTGAAACGCCGCCACGGCGGCTTCGTAGTCGGTGCGGTGGGTCAGCAAGGCATCGCGGCTGGCCAAAAATTGTTCTAGTTCGCTCATGGGCTCCTCGGCGTGTGTAGGTGTCGAGACCGTCTCGTCAAGGCAGTTTAGCGACTGCACAGGGGGCTGCGCATGGGGACTTGCCCAGGTAGAAACAGGTCAACCGGGCATCCCTAAAGCTGGGTGAGTTCTTGAAATAATGCTGAATTGGAGCATCCAGCCCCCAGCGGAGAATTTATGAATTTTGCAATGGCCAAGTGGGCCATCAAGCGGTGCAGCGTTGGCTTTTTCTGCTTTTTCTCTTTGGCTGGGGCAGGCGAAGTGCACACGCGTCCCGATGGCCCGGATGCTGAGCGTTTGGGCATGAAACAAGGCTATCCGGTTTGCGCCCGGGCGCTGACCCGGCCTGAGTGTCGTGTGGGGACATGGTCTGCCAATGAAAAAGTTGCCGCCAGTTCTTTGGTGAGTCCCTCTGACGACCCCATGCCCTTGCCGCGCTGGCAAGATGCACCAGCCATCAGCTACCGGTGGGGGTTTTCCAGCAAGACGCTGGATGACTTCATGGCCGATACCAAAACCACGGGTCTGATGGTCATCAAGGATGGCCGTGTGGTGGCCGAACGGTATCAATATGGCCGACAACCCGACATGCGCTTTCGTTCTTTCTCGATGGCCAAGACCTTCACGGCCATGCTGGTGGGCATTGCGCACGGGAAAGGGGTGATTCGCTCACTGGACGACAAAGCGGCCGACTACTGGCCCGAAATCGCCCCTTCCGCTTATGGACAAACCACCCTCCGCAATTTGTTGCGCATGTCCTCGGGCGTGCCCTTCCGAGAGCTGTACACATGGACGCCAGACGACGACATCTGGCTTTGGGGACGGGTTTTGTTTTTGCCTGAAAACCGCAATCGACCAGAAAAAATCGCGGAATACCTCCATACCAAAACCACCCGCGAGGTGGAGCAAGGCCAGCGTTTCAAGTACGCCACGATCGAGACGGAAATACTGGGCCGGGTTTTGAGTCGCGCCGCTGGCATGAGCATCACCCAGATCACCCAGGAATGGCTCTGGAAACCCATGGGCGCGGAGTCTGAGGCGCGTTGGCTGCTGGCAGGCGCTGACCAAGGCGAGGGCACTGGCGGTAGCTTCAATGCCACGCTGCGTGACTACGCCCGATTCGGCGTGCTGTTGGCCAACGATGGCCTCAGGGGGCATGCGCAGATCATCCCCCGCGAATTCCTGCTGGATGCCACAGACGCGGCACGCCAACCTGCAGCATTTCGGCCTCGTCATGCGACACCCGGCATGGGTTACGGCTACCAAACATGGATTGCGCCCTTCAAAGAGCGAACATTTGCGTTGCAAGGCATCCATGGGCAACACATCATGGTGCAGCCCAAATCGGGCATTGTGATGGTTCAGACCTCGGTCAATGACCAGCCCAGCGGGCGACAAGATGGCCGACCTTATCAAATGCGTGACGCATTGTGGATGGGGGTGCTCAAGAGTCTGGGCGGGGTCACCGACTGAGGCAACGCCCGCGAGGCAAAGGGTTCGCCAAATCGCTGAATTGGCCCTATTGCGCGATAAAGGTGACGAGCCTTGACCCCGGCACTGGATTCACAGTTAGGGCTGCTTGGTTCCCCACCTGACCCGGTTGGCCGCTTCACCATGCGGGAAGGCCCGTCAGGGTCGATTGTAGGCGAGCTGGTCGGTGCTTTTGGGGCGCTCCCTGTTTTTTCCCGTTTCTCATGAGGTCGATCTGCTGGTTCATCGCCTGCTGGTGGCCTCGACGCGCTGTTGTGGTCTGGGGCGTCTCGCCAGCCCGATAGAATCAGCCCCCATGTCTTACCTCGTTCTCGCGCGCAAATACCGCCCCCGCAATTTCACCGAAATGGTGGGGCAGGAGCACGTGGTGCAGGCTTTGACCAATGCCTTGGTGCAGCAGCGCCTGCACCATGCCTATTTGTTCACGGGTACCCGGGGCGTGGGCAAGACCACGGTCTCGCGCATTTTGGCCAAGTCGCTCAACTGCCAGGGCGCAGACGGGCAGGGCGGTATCACCGCCGAGCCCTGCGGCGTGTGCCAGGCTTGCCGTGACATCGACGCCGGGCGTTTTGTGGACTACACCGAACTCGACGCGGCCTCGAACCGGGGCGTGGACGAGGTGCAGAGCCTGCTGGAGCAGGCGGTTTATAAACCTGTGCAGGGGCGCTTCAAGGTCTTCATGATCGACGAGGTGCACATGCTGACCAACACCGCGTTCAACGCGATGTTGAAGACGCTGGAAGAGCCCCCTGAATATTTGAAGTTCGTGCTGGCCACGACCGACCCGCAAAAAGTGCCCGTAACAGTGCTCTCGCGCTGCCTGCAGTTCAACCTGCGGCCCATGGCCCCCGAGACGGTGTTCGAGCACCTGACGCAGGTGCTGGCCGCCGAGCAGCTGAGCGCCGAGCCGCTGGCCTTGCGCCTGTTGGCCCGCGCCGCACGCGGCTCGATGCGCGACGCGCTGAGCCTGACAGACCAGGCCATTGCTTTTGGCAACGGCCAGCTGCAAGAAGCGGGTGTGCGCCAGATGCTGGGCAGTGTGGACCGCAGCCATGTGCTGCAACTCATCCGTGCTTTGACCGATGGCGACGGCGCCACCGTGGTCAACCAGGTCAATGCCCTGCGCCTGCAAGGTGTGTCGGCCGCCGCCACGCTGGAAGACATGGCCATGCTGCTGCAGCGCATGGCGGTGATGCAGATGGTGCCCAGCATGGCGCACGACGGCGAAGACCCCGACACCCAGGGCTTGGCCGATTTGGCCTCCGCCATGCCTGCCGAAGAAACCCAGTTGCTCTACAGCCTCTGCCTGCACGGTCGCACCGAGCTGGGTCTGGCCCCGGACGAGTACGCGGCGCTGACCATGGTGCTGCTGCGCTTGCTGGCCTTCAAACCCCAGGCGGGAACGGCGGAAAAAAAAAGCCCGCTGACCAGCCCTCGGGCCCCGCTTGAGGCCACTGCCGCGCCCTCGGCCGCCCCTGCAACAGCTTCTTCAGCGGCCCCAGCCACTGCGGCCTCACCCTCGGCAACCGTGACCCCGCCGGGCCACAGCACGCAGCCCCTTCGTTCCGGGCAGGCCGCACCCGCTGGGGCAAAACCTGCGCCCATGGCGCTGGATGCCCCGCCACCCGCCGCCCCAGCGCCCAAGGTAGAACCCGTTTCAGCGCCCCCGGCCGCGCAGCCTGCAGCCTCAGCCAGCGATGAGCCGCCGCCATGGGAGGATTGGCCTGACACGACCGACGACGCCGAGCAAGAGGCCTTGGCCTCCGTCCCGGTGGATGCATCGCTCCCGCAGGCCCCATCCGCGCCTGCCTTGCGTGCTTTGCCCGTGCGAGAGGCGCCCGAGCCCTCGGCACGCCTGGACATGCCCCGCGCCGCTGCACCAGCGGCCGTCCAGGCCACGCCCGAAGGCGATGTCTGGCTGGAAGTGGTGCAGGGCCTGCTCGACCAGGAGAGCATCACCGCGCTGGTGCGTGAGCTGGCTTTGCAGTCTCAGCTGCTCGGCCGCGACGGTGCGCAGTGGCAGCTGCGCGTGGAGCGCGAGACGCTGAACCACGCCGCCAGCCGCGAGCGCTTGCAGGCGGCTTTGCTCGCAGCAGGCCACGGTGATGTGAAGCTGCACATTGAGGTGGGGCCTGTCACCGACAGCCCCGCGCGCCGTTTGGCGGTGAAAGCCGCCGAAAAAATGCTGGCCGCGCAAGAACTCATTCAGAACGACCCCTTGGTCCAGGCCATGGTGCGAGACTTTGGCGCGAAAATCGTGCCCGGCAGCATCCAGCTGATTTGATTTCCAACATCTCTTTCACATCTCTTTTCTAAGGAAACACCATGTTCAACAAAGGACAACTCGCCGGCCTCATGAAGCAGGCCCAGGCCATGCAGGACAACCTGAAAAAAGCCCAGGAAGAATTGGCCTTTGTCGAAGTGGAGGGCCAATCCGGCTCCGGCATGGTCAAGGTGTTGATGACCTGCAAGCACAACGTGCGCCGTGTGACCATCGACCCCAGCTTGCTGGCCGACGACAAGGACATGCTGGAAGACCTGGTGGCCGCCGCCTTCAATGACGCGGTGCGCATGGCCGAAGAGGTCTCGCAGCAAAAAATGGGCAAACTCACCGCTGGTTTGCCACCGGGCATGAAACTGCCTTTCTGAGCGTTTGACCATGGCCGACACCCACGCCCTTGCCACTTTGGTGCAAGCCCTCAAGGGCTTGCCGGGGGTGGGCATCAAGTCGGCCCAGCGCATGGCTTTTCAGCTGCTGCAAAACGACCGGGCCACCGCCCGGCAACTGGCGGCCGCTTTGCACCATGCGGTGGAAAAGATCCGCCATTGCGAGAGCTGCCACACCTTCACCGAGGCCGAGCTGTGCGACACCTGCCTCGATGCCACCCGTGACCGCACCGTCTTGTGCGTGATCGAAACCCCGGCCGACCAGTCGGCCATCGAGCGCACGGGCACTTACCGGGGTTTGTATTTCGTGCTCATGGGCAAGCTCAGCCCGCTCGACGGCATCGGTCCGCACGACATTGGCCTGGCCAAGCTCAAACAACGCGTGGCCGATGGCGTATTGACCGAGGTGATTTTGGCCACCAACTTCACCGCCGAGGGCGAGGCCACCGCGCACGTCATCTCGGAGATGATCCGCCAACAGGGCTTAAAGGTCACGCGCCTGGCCCGGGGCGTGCCCGCAGGCAGCGAGCTGGAATACGTGGACCTGGGCACCATCGCCCACGCCCTGGTCGACCGGCGTTGAGGGCTGGGGCTTTGCGCCGGGGCGGTTGCTGAGCCGGGCCATGCAGGCCGCAGCAGGGGGCGTGAACTACCTGCAATCCATTACGTGAAAACCCGCTCGGGATCAATCCCGATGCGCTGTGCAGCGCTTGTCCCTATGCTGGGTGCATCGAATTTCCGATGGTCACAGGAGTCTGCTGGTGTCTGGCGTCAATGCGCGGCGACGACAACTCGTGCTCTCAGCGATGGGCGCCTGGGCAGGCACTTCTGCGTCCCATGCGGCCAACGAAGCTGTGCGGGGTGCGCACCGGGTGACCATCGCCTTGGCGGCGCGGCAAAGTCTCTACCATTTGCCACTCACCCTGGCCGATCAGTTGGGCTACTTCAAAAAAGCCGGGGTTCAGGTCGAGTGGTCGGCCCACGAGTCCGGTGCCAAGGCCTTGGCCAGTGCCTTGCAAGGGCAGGCCGAGGTGGTGGCGGGTGCCTTTGACCATTTGTTTGTCTTGCAAAGCAAGGGCCTGAATTACCAAGCCTTTGTGCAAATGGGCCGAACACCTCAGGTCAGTCTGGGCGTGGCATCGCGGCTGGATCTGCCGTCCTTGCTGGCGCTCAAAGGGGCCCGCTTTGGCGTCACTGCGCTGGACTCCAGCACCTACTGGATGACTTGTCAGTGGCTGTTGCAAAACGGGTTGCTACCCGAAGACGTGGTGTTTGTCGAAGTGGGCTCTTCTGCTGCGGTGGCCGATGCCTTGCGACAGGGCACCATCGATGCTTTGTGCAACCCGGACCCGGTGATGTATGGCCTGGAGCAAAAGAACGACATCCGGGTGCTGGCGGAGGCGCGCACCCTCATGTCCACCCGCAAACTGATGGGCGGCCCGGTGCCCGGTGGGTGCTTGTTTGCCAAGACGGACTTTTTGCAGCGTCAGCCCGAGGTGGCCCAGGCTTTGAGCGATGGGGTGGTGCATGCCCTCAAATGGCTGCAAACGGCCGGCTTGACCGACATCCTGAAAACGGTGCCCCCCGTTCATTGGCTGGGCGATCGGGCCGTTTACCTGGGCGCATTCGAGAAGCTGCGCGAGTCTTATGCCCTGGACGGTTTGATTGCCGCAGACGCCGTCTCCAACGCCTGGCGTGCGCACACCCGCTTGCCCGGACGCCAGGGCAGCGCCCGGATGGCTGTGGCGCAAACCTACACCAATGGGTTTGCGCAGAAGTCCAAAAATCGCTTCGCCGCCTGAGCGGCTGGGCGGGCAGGGGCAGCCTTCAGCGTTTGGCTTGAAGGGTTTTCTTCTGGCGCGTTGCAGTGGGCTTGGATTTGCCCGACTTGCCGGAGGGGGCCCGCGCGACGCGTCTGGAGGCTTGCGACGGCACAAGGATCGTCAGGGTGTCACCCGCACTCACCCGTGCATTGACTTTGAGCTTGTTCCAGGCGGCGATGTTCGCTTCGGACACACCATGTCTTGCGGCCAGGCTGGCCAGAGAGTCGCCTTTGCGGGCCTTGACCGCGATTCTTTTGAGCACCACCTCGGGCGCCAGACCGAGCTGACCGTTGTCGGCCAGGTGTTCGGTCACGTCGTTGTCCAGACGCCCTTTGCGGTGCACCAGCAAGGTTGAGCCTGCTGTGACCATCATCCGCGGGGGGATCCCGTTGACCGAGCGCAGCTGGTCCACCGGCATATCCAGCTGCTGGGCCACATCTTCGGGCCTCATGGTCCGGGGGGCTTGCCAGGCTGTCCAGGTGGCCAGGGGCTGGTTGGCGTGCGCTTGCAGGTTCCGCTCAAAAACCGTGGCGTTGTCCCAGGGCAGCAGGATTTGGGGCGTGCCCGCCGCCAAAATGACCGGCCGGTTCATCGAGGGGTTGAGCGCCTTGAAGTCCGCCAGGCTCACACCCGCGAGCTTCACGGCCACGGCCACGTCGATGTCGCGCTCGATCGGCACGCTCTTGAAGTAAGGGTGGTTCTGAATGAGCGGGAGCTGGGTGTTGAAGGCTTCGGGTTGGGCGATGATGTTTTTGACCGCCTGCAACTTGGGCACGTAATAGCGGGTTTCGTTGGGCATGGTCAAGTCGCTGTAGGTCAGCGGCTTGCCCTGGGCTTTGTTGCGGGCGAGTGCGCGGCTGACGCTGCCTTCGCCCCAGTTGTAGGCTGCCAGCGCCAGGTGCCAGTCGCCAAACATGGCGTAGAGCTTTTGCAGGTAATCGAGCGCCGCGCGGGTCGATTCCAGCACGTCGCGACGGTCGTCCCTGAACAGGTTTTGCTTCAGGTCAAAGTACTTGCCGGTGGCTGGCATGAACTGCCACATGCCCGCCGCTTTGGCGCTGGACACCGCTTGCGGGTTGAAGGCCGACTCGATGAAGGGCAGCAAGGCCAATTCGGTGGGCATTTTGCGGCGTTCCAGCTCCTCCACCACATGGAACAGGTAAGGGCGTGAGCGCTCGGTCATGCGCAGCATGTAGTCGGGGCGGCTGGCATACCACTGCTCCCGGTTGCGTACCAGGTCGTTTTCGAGGTCCGGCATGGCAAAGCCGCGCCGAATGCGCTCCCAGACATCGGTGGGCGGCGTCAACCCCAGTTGACCTTGGGGTTTGAGTGTGACCGTGTTTTCAGCGGAGCTGGGCGTGACTTTGTCGGCGGCAGATCCGCTGGGGCTTGTGGGGGCGGCTGGCGTGGGTGCCGCCGCTTGGGCGGCTGGCAAGCCCGATGTGTTCGATGGTGCGGTGGCACAAGCGCCCAGCAGCAGGCTCAAGCCCATGCAGACGGCCACGTACCAGTGCCTCAGGGTTGGGCGCTCTGGCACTGCCCGGGGGCTTTGGCGGGCAAGTGAGTTCGTCAAAATTCGTTCTTCCATGAGCGCAGTGCGGCGAAGGTCGCGACATCGTCTTGCGCGGCGGCATCGCGCTGGCGTACGGCCTGGGCGACAGCGTTGCTGCGGCTGCGTAAAAAGGGGTTGATCGCGCGCTCGGTCGACAGCGGCACGGGCAGGGTGGCCAGGTTTTGTTGGCGCAGGGCGGTGCACGCCTGGGCGTATTCGCGCAGAGCGGGGTTGTCCGGGTCGACCGCCAGGGCAAATTTCAGGTTGGACAGGGTGTACTCGTGGGCGCAGCACACGCGCGTGTGGCCGGGCAGGGCGGCCAAACGGTCGAGCGAGTCGAGCATTTGGGCCGGCGTGCCTTCAAACAGACGTCCGCAGCCGCCCGAAAAAAGGGTGTCGCCGCAAAAAAGCAGCGGGTCTTGACCGGCAGGCTGCGCCCAAAAAGCGATGTGACCCAGGGTGTGACCCGGAACATCGTGGACTTCAAAACGCAGGCCGTGCCAGTCGAATCGGTCGCCTTGCTGCAGGCCACGGGCCTGCACGGGCATTTTTTCGAGGGCCGGTCCGACCACCTGCGCCCCCGTCTGGGCCACCAGATCAGCAAGGCCGCCCGTGTGGTCCGCATGGTGGTGCGTGACTAAAATCAGGTCCAGCTGCAAGCCCGGATGCTGCCCCAACCAGGCCAGCACAGGCGCACTGTCCCCGGGGTCCACCACCAGGGCATGGTGGTCGTCGTGCAACAACCAGATGTAGTTGTCTGAGAATGCGGGCAGTGCAATGAGTTTCATGGAGAGTCAGATTATAGAAAGCCAGCATTCAGGGGACGCCTGGTTGGCCCGTTTGGGTCAGCCGGTGGCGTCGCGCCTGCTGGCCTGGGAGCAGCAGCAGGCCGATGCCTTGCTGGCCGATGTGTTCGGTTACCACGCGGTGCAACTGGGCTGGCCCCAGCTGAAGGCCTTGCGCAGCAACCGCATGCCCCACCGCTGGATGGCCCGGGCCGAATTTGAGCCCCTCTTGCCCGAGTCTGACCCGGCCACACCCGACGGGCCGCATGTGTGTCTGGACAGCCGGGCCTGGCCTTGGCCCGCCGACAGCCTGGACTTGGTGGTTTTGCCGCACGCGCTGGAGCGATCGGCCGACCCGCACGCCTGTTTGCGCGAAGTCGAGCGTGTCCTGATTCCCGAGGGGCAGGTGCTGATCACCGGGCTCAACCCCTGGAGCCTGTGGGGTTGGCAGTCAATGCGACCGCACCGGGCCAGTGAGCTGGGCGCTGCACAGCCTGGCACCTTGATTGGCTACCGGCGTTTGCGCGATTGGCTGCGTTTGCTGGGTTTTGAGGTGCAGGTCAGCCGTTTTGGCGGATGGGCGCCTGCCCTGGGCAGCGAACGCTGGATGCAGCGGCTGCAGTGGATGGACAAGCTGGGCGAACGCTGGTGGCCGATTCTGGGTGGCGTGTACCTGATCATGGCCACCAAACGGGTGCCCGGTGGCCGCCTGATCGAGGGACGCCGCTGGCGCACGGTACGATCGCCCGCTGCAGCGACGGCGCCAGTGGCCCGTTCAGACACCACCATGGGCCCAACCCGGGCCTCGAAAGATTTTGTTGACCCACGTTGAAATTCACACCGATGGCGCCTGCAAAGGCAATCCCGGGCCCGGCGGCTGGGGCGTTCGCCTGCAGTCGGGCCAGCACGTTCAAGAGCTGTTCGGCGGCGAGCTGAACACCACCAACAACCGCATGGAGATGACCGCTGTCATCGAAGGCCTGCTGGCTTTGAAGCGACCCTGCCAAGTCACGCTCTACCTGGACAGCGAATACGTGCGCAAAGGCATCACCGAGTGGATCCATGGCTGGAAAGCCCGTGGCTGGCGCACAGCGGCCAAACAGCCGGTCAAAAACGCCGACTTGTGGCAAAAACTGGACGCGGTGGTGTCCACTTCGGGACACCAGATCGAGTGGCGCTGGGTCAAGGGCCACAACGGCGATCCGGGCAACGAGCGGGCCGATGCGCTGGCCAACCAGGGCGTGGAAAAAGCTTTGGGCCGCTGAAGGCGCTGGATTTCGGGGCCTTTGCCGCGCGCTGAACCCTGGCCAGCTGCGCTCATAGGGTCTTGAATTGCCCCCTGCCTGACGGTCCCAGATGGCCGTGTTGTCCCCATTGGGCGAATGGGGCGGCGCTGTTACATTCTGACAATCTTGGTGAATTCAACCTGCGAGAGAGATCTGAATGGCTTACAAGAAGAAATACGCCGTGCTGGCGTTGGTGGGTGTGGGCGTGGCGTCTGGTGCCGCTTGGTGGCTTCAAAACAAAAGCGGTGCATCGGACGAGGCGACCAAGCCGGCCACCACGGCAGCTGCATCCGCAGGCCCAGCCAGAGCTCCGGCAGTGGAAGTCGCCAAAGTGGACACCATGACCTTGGTCGACGAAACGCAGGCGGTGGGCAGTTTGCGCTCGCGTCAGGGCGTCATGCTGCGGCCCGAGGTGGGCGGGCGTGTCAAACAGATCTTTTTCAACGATGGCCAGCGTGTGCGCAAAGGCCAGGTGCTGGTGCAGTTTGAAGACCAGCTGCAGCAAGCCCAGTTGTCACAGGCCAAGGCCGAGCTGTCGATTGCCGAGGCCAACCACAAGCGCAACCAGGAGCTGGTGACGCAAAACTTCATCAGCAAGCGCTCGCTGGATGAAAGCGGTGCCGCACTGGAGGTTTCTCGGGCCAAGCTGGCCTTGGCCGACGCCACCTTGCAACGGCTCAAAGTGCTGGCCCCGTTTGACGGCATCACCGGTCTCAAGCAGATCAATGTGGGCGACTACCTCAAGGACGGCGCCGACATGGTCAATCTCGAAGACATCGACGCCGTGTTGGTCGACTTCCGTCTGCCCGAGCGCTTTCAGGCCAAGATCCGGGCAGGCCAAAAGGCCCAGCTCACGGTAGACGCCTTGCCGGGTCGCCCGTTCACGGCCATCGTGCAGGCGGTGGACCCCTTGATCGAGGCCAACGGCCGCTCGGTGGGGGTCCGGGGCTGCATCGACAACCGTCAGCAGCAATTGCGTCCGGGCATGTTTGCCCGGGTGAACGCGGTGTTCGGCGCGCGTGAAAACGCACTGGTGATCCCGGAGGAGGCCATCATCCCCCAAGGCGGTCGCACCTTTGTGGTCAAGGTTGTGGCGGGTGACAAACCCGACGTCCAGGTGTCCGAGCGTGTGGCGGTGAAGGTCGGTCTGCGCCAGCCGGGCAAAGTCGAAATTCTGGAAGGCTTGGCCGCAGGCGACACCGTGGTGACAGCAGGCCACCAGCGTTTGCAAAAAGACGGCACCGCAGTGCGGGTGGTGGATTTGTCCCAGCCCGGTGGTGGTCGACCTGCCGCTGGGGCGGGTCCGGCTGGCGCACCTGCGGGTGGCGCATCGGCGGCGCCTGCCGCATCGGCCTCTTCATCGACCGCTGTAGCGGCTGGCCCAGCCCCTGCCAGCGCTGCCGCTCCGAGTGCGGCTGCCAAGCCAGCACAGCCGCCCGCCAAGCCCGTGGCCCTGTCGGGCCCCAACCCTTGCCTGAGGGGTGCCGATGCAGCTCGCTGAAGTCTCCATCCGGCGGCCGGTCCTGGCCGTCGTCATGTCCTTGCTGATCGTGCTGATCGGTGCGGTCAGTTTCAAAAGCCTCTCGCTGCGCGAGTACCCCAAGATCGACGAACCCACCGTCACGGTGACCACCCGCTATGTGGGCGCATCGGCCGAGGTGGTCGAGTCGCAGGTCACCAAACCTCTTGAGGATTCGATTGCGGGCATTGACGCGGTGGACGTCATCACCTCCATCAGCCGGGCCGAGCAGTCGCAGATCACCGTGCGTTTCCGTCTGGAAAAAGACGCCGACACGGCCGCCGCCGAAGTGCGTGACCGCACGTCTCGCGTGCGCAACCGCTTGCCGCAAGCCATCGAAGAGCCGGTGATCGCCAAAGTCGAGGCCGATGCCTTCCCGGTGATCTGGCTGGCCTTTTCGAGCGACACGCTCAACCCCTTGCAAATCAACGACCTGGTCAACCGGGTGGTCAAGCCACGCCTGCAGACCGTGACGGGTGTGGCCGATGTGCGCATTTTTGGTGAGCGCAAATACGCCATGCTGGTGTCGCTGGACCATGCCCGCCTGTCGTCCTACAAGCTCACGCCGCAAGACGTGGAAGATGCCATCCGGCGCAGCAACCTGGAGTTGCCAGCAGGGCGGATCGAGTCGACCAACCGCGAGTTCAGCGTGTCCTCGCAAACCGATCTGGCCCGTCCGGGCCAGTTTGGCGAGATCGTGATCCGCAGCGTGAATGGTTTCCCCGTCAAGCTGCGCGACGTGGCCCAGATCAAGGAAGACGCCGCCAACGACCGCAGCATGGTGCGCCTGAACGGCCAGCCCGCGATTTCTGCCGGGGTGATCCGTCAGGCCACGGCCAACCCGCTCGAGTTGTCCGCAGGCGTGCGCGAGATGATTCCCCGTCTGAAGGCCGACTTGCCGGGCGACATGGAAATCAATGTGGCCAACGACAACTCGGTGTTCATCGACCGCTCCATCAAGAACGTGTTTTCCACCATCGTCGAAGCCGTGGTGCTGGTGGCCTTGGTGATTTTCGTGTTCCTGCGCACCATCCGCGCCTCCATCATCCCGATCATCACCATCCCGGTCAGTCTGATTGGCGCGTTTGCCATGATGGCGCTGGCGGGTTTCACCATCAACACCCTGACCTTGCTGGCGTTGGTGCTGGCCATTGGTCTGGTGGTGGACGATGCGATCGTGGTGCTGGAAAATATTTACCGGCACATCGAGGTGGGGCTGGACCCGTTTTCAGCGGCCATCAAGGGGGTGCGCGAGATCAGCTTTGCCGTGGTGGCCATGACCATGACGCTGGCGGCGGTGTTTGCGCCTTTGGCCTTCACGCCCGGGCGCACGGGCAAGCTGTTTGGTGAGTTTGCCTTGGCGCTGGCCGGGGCGGTGGTGGTGTCCGGCTTTGTGGCCCTGACCTTGTCGCCCATGCTCAGCTCCAAGCTGCTGCGCCACAACCCCAACCCTGGCTGGTTTGACCGCAGCATGGAGCGTTGGCTCACGGCGCTGTCGACCGGCTACGAAAACCTCTTGCGCCGGATTCTGACGCGTGCCCGCTGGGCGGTGGTGTTGGTGATGATCGGCTCGGGTGTGGGCATTGCCTGGATTTACCCCAGCATGAAGCAAGAACTCGCGCCCCTGGAGGACCGGGGCACGATTTTGGCCACGGTCAACGCCCCCGATGGCTCCACCCTGGAATACACCGACCGCTATGCCCGCTCGCTGGAGAAGTTCGGTCAGGCTTACCCCGAGTTCGACCGCATCTTTGCCAACATGGGCAACCCGACCGTGGGCCAAGGCACCGTGGTGTACCGCGCGGTGGACTGGGATGAGCGCAAGCGAACGACACTGGAAATCGCCCGTGAGCTGGGTGGCAAGTTCAACAGCTTGCCGGGCGTGAATGCCTTCCCCATCACGCCGCCTTCTTTGGGGCAAGGCTTCCGCGAGCGGCCCCTGAACTTCGTGATCCAGACCTCGGACAGTTACCAGAATCTGAACCTGTTCACGCGGCAGATGATGGACGAGATCGCCAAGAACCCGGGCATTTTATCCCCCGATGTGGACTTGCGCCTGAACAAGCCCGAGCTGCGTGTGGAAGTGGACCGCGTCAAGGCCGCCGAGTTGGGCGTCAGCATCGAGGTGGTGGCCAAAACCATCGAGACCATGCTGGGCGGCCGCGTGGTGACCCGCTACAAGCGCGATGCCGAGCAGTACGATGTGATCGTGCAAACCCTGCCGTCGGCCCGCAACACGCCGGACGACATCGACGTGATCCAGGTGCGCGGCCGTAACGACACCATGATCCCGCTGTCGAGTCTGGTGAAAGTGCGCGAGAGCGTGTCGCCGCGCGAGCTGAACCACTTCGGTCAGCGCCGCTCGGTGTCCATCACCGCCAACCTGGCGCCCGACTATTCGCTGGGTGAAGCCTTGAAGTTCATGGACGAAACGGCTGCCAAAGTGCTCAAGCCGGGTTACACCACCGAACTCAACGGCACCTCGCGCGAATTCAAGAACTCGCAAGGCGCTTTGGTGATCGTGTTTGTGCTGGCGCTGTTCTTCATCTTCTTGGTGCTGGCGGCGCAGTTTGAGAGCTTCATCGACCCCTTTGTGATCATGTTGTCGGTGCCGCTGTCCATGATTGGGGCGCTGTTGGCGCTCAAGTTCACGGGCGGATCGCTCAACGTGTACTCGCAGATCGGGCTGATCACGCTGGTGGGGCTCATCACCAAGCACGGCATTTTGATCGTGGAGTTCACCAATCAGCTGCGCGAGCAAGGCCTGGCCACGCAAGAGGCGCTGATCAAGGCCTCTGGTCAGCGTCTGCGCCCGATCCTGATGACCACCGGGGCCATGGTGCTTGGCGCGGTGCCGCTGGCGCTGGCCACCGGGGCGGGTGCTGAAAGCCGCACGCAAATCGGCTGGGTGATTGTGGGTGGCATGAGCCTGGGCACCTTGCTGGCCGTGTTTGTGGTGCCCACCATGTATTCGCTCTTGGCCCGCAAGGCGGTGCCAGGGCCGAACAAGACGGTGGCGCACGACGAGCCTGCGGCGGCAGGGCATTCGGCCGGGCATTGAATACCGGTGGGGCGAGCATTCGCGAGCGGGGGCAGTCACCCGAGTCTGGATGCCTTTCACCTTGTGGGAGGCCGCCCCTGCGGCCGAATGTTGACCTGTTTGTGGGCTGGCATTCGCGAGCAGGGGCTCGCTCACACGAAGTCGTCAACCCTCCTCCCTTGAGGCGACCGCTTTTGCAGGTGTCAGGTCAGCAGTGGCCCGCTTAAAGGTGCCCGTCAAACACCATCACATCCACCTCGTCACCCACCGCCACATGGCCTTGGTTGTGTCCCAACACGATCAGGCCGTTGGCCTGCACCATGGAGCTGAGCACGCCAGAGCCCTGGTTGCCGGTGGTGCAGACCACCAATTCGCCTGCCGCATTGGTGCTGACGATGCCGCGCTGGTATTCGGTGCGGCCGGGTTTCTTGCGGAGGGTTTCCGTGCTTTTGGCCTTGAGCAGGGGCAAGGGTGGCGCTTGCCAACCCATGAGCTGCTGCAGAGCCGGGCGCACAAAGGCAGCAAAAGTGACCATAACGGCCACCGGGTTGCCCGGCAGGCCAAACAGCACAGCCGAGCGCTCACCGCGCTGGATGCGGCCCACCGCCATGGGGCGGCCGGGGCGCATGGCGATGCGCCAGAAGGCCACATCGCCCAGTTTTTTCATCATGGCCTTGGTGTAATCGGCTTCGCCTACGCTCACGCCACCGCTGGTGATGATGGCGTCGGCTTGGTTTGCGGCATGCACAAAGGCTTGCTCCAGCGCGGAAGGCTCGTCGCGCACCACGCCCATGTCGATCAATTCACAGCCCAGGGTCTGCACCATGCCCGCCACGGTGTAGCGGTTGCTGTCGTACACCGCGCCTTCGCGGGGGGCTTCGCCCAGGCTCAGGATCTCGTCACCGGTTGAAAAATAAGCCACTTTGGGTCGGCGCCAGACCTTGGCCGTGGGCAAGCCCAGGCTGGCCAAGAGGCCGCAGGCGGCGGGGCCGATGCGGGTGCCGGCACGCAGGGCGGGTTGCCCGGCCATCAAATCTTCACCCAACAAGCGGCGGTTGTCGCCCGCTTGCAGCAGGCCAGGGGGGATCTGCACCGTTTCGCCATCCACCTGGACCAGCTCTTGCGGCACCACGGTGTCCAGCCCGGCAGGCATGATGGCCCCGGTCATGATGCGCACGCATTCGCCGGCATTCACCGTGCCTTGCCAGGCCGCACCCGCCAAGGCGGTGCCCACCACGGTCAAGGCGGTGGGGCGGTCGGTTTGGAGTTCGGTGCCGCGAAAGGCGTAGCCGTCCATGGCCGAGTTGTCGTGCGGCGGTACGCTGATGGGCGAGACTACGTCGCGGGCCAGGATGCGCCCGTGCGCCTGCATCAGGGGCACGGTTTCCTGTTCGTGCACGGGTTGCACCAGCTGGGCCAGAAAGTCGTTCACATGGCGGGCCGACAGGGCCTGCGGGTCGTAGCCTTGCAGGCGGTCAGCGATCTCGTTCAGCGACGGTGCGGGTGACAGGGTGGGTGACGGTGGCGTGGTCATGGTCTGCGCGGCCACTGCAAGCGTGGCGGGTGGGGTCAGAGGGCTTCGAGTTGTTGCAGTTCGGCCAGGGTGTTGGCATTGGCAAAGGCCTGGGCGCTGTCGCCCGGCCGGTCGAACGGCACGATGGCGCAGCGGTGCTGGCCGGTCCAGGCGTCGATCTTGCGGCCACCGCCTTGGGTGAACTTCACCAGGCTTTCGAGCAGGTCGATTTTGAGCAGGCAAAACACGGGCTGCGGGCGCACCGTACCATCGGCCTCGGGGGCGGCGGCCATGGCGATATCGGCGTTTTGTTCGGCCATGGCGGTGTACAGGCGCTCCACCAGATCGAGCGGGAACATTGGCGTGTCGCAAGGCACCGTCAGCAGCAGCGGTGTTTCGCAGCGCTCCAGCCCGGTGAGGAAACCCGCCAGCGGCCCAGCAAAACCGTCGATGCTGTCGGGCCAGACCGGCACACCCAGCGATTCGTAGGCCGAGAGGTTGCGGTTGGCGTTGATCAGCACTTCTTGCAGCGGCAGGCTTTGCAGCTGCAGGCGCATCAGGGTCTGCAGGGCCAGCGGCAGGCCGCGGAAGTTTTGCAGGCCCTTGTCGATGCCGCCCATGCGCGAGCCGCGCCCGCCTGCGAGGATCAGGCCGGTGATGCCCGGTGCGTTGAGGGTATGGGGGGTCATGGCGCTCAGCCTCCGATGTAGCTCATTTCCACCCGGCGGCCGGGGCCGCTGGCAGTGTCGGGCCCGCGCAGGCTGCGCAGGCGCGAATATTGGTCGGTGCGTCCGCGCCAGATGGCGTTCACCGTCGCGGCCAGCTGCGCGTCGCTTTGAGTCGGATCGCGCAGCAGCTGGCGCAGGTCGTAGCCCTGGCTGGCAAACAGACACAAATACAGGCGGCCTTCGGTGGACAGGCGGGCGCGGTTGCAGTCGCCGCAAAAAGCCTGCGTCACGCTGCTGATGACACCCACCTCGCCCAAAGCGGGGTCGTGTTGGCCCTGAGCGTTGGCGTAACCCCAGCGCTCGGCGGTCTCGCCCGGGGCAGACGGGTCGAGTTGAACCAGCGGCAACTCGGTTTGCAGCAGGCGGATCACGTCGGCGCTGGGCAGCACCTCGTCCATGCACCAGCCATTCGTCGCGCCCACGTCCATGTATTCGATGAAGCGCAGCACGATGCCCGTGCCCCGGAAGTGCCGGGCCATGGGCAAAATTTCGTGCTCGTTGGTGCCGCGCTTGACCACCATGTTGACCTTGATCGGTCCCAGACCTGCGGCCTGCGCCGCGGCAATGCCTTCCAGCACATCGGCCACCGGAAAGTCCACATCGTTCATGCGGCGGAAAACGGTGTCATCCAGCCCGTCCAGGCTCACCGTGACGCGTTGCAGGCCGGCGTTTTTCAGGCTTTGGGCCTTGCGGGCCAAAAGCGAGCCGTTGGTGGTCAGGGTCAGATCCAGCGGCTGGCCATCGGGTGTGCGCAAGGCCGCGAGCTGTTCGATCAGGATTTCGATGTTCTTGCGCAGCAGGGGTTCGCCCCCGGTCAGGCGGATTTTGCGCACGCCCTGGCCCACAAACACGTTGGCGATGCGGGTGATTTCCTCAAAACTCAGCAGCTGGCTGTGCGGCAGGTAGGCGTAATCCTTGTCGAACACTTCCTTGGGCATGCAATAGCTGCAGCGGAAGTTGCAGCGGTCGGTCACGCTGATGCGCAAATCGGTCAGGGGGCGACGCAGGCCGTCCAGGGGCAGTGCGCTCAGGTCTTGCCCCGAGGGCAGGGCAGGCAAAGGCAGGCTGGGGTGGCGCTGGTCAACCAGCGCGATGACGCGTTCAGACATAGGGGCTCGATTGTGCCCTTAAACCCGGTCAGGCGGTCATGACCCCTCGGTCCTAGGTTGTTCTGGCGTGGCCCCCAGGTTTTTGAAACTCGCGGTCGATTTTTCAAGAAGAGGGGTTTGGATCGCGGATGACAACGGGGGGTGAGTGCCATGAAAAAGGCCCGCCGAAGCGGGCCTTGGAGGCGGTCAGCTGGGCTCAGCTGCCGTGAAATTTCATCACCAGCGGCACGATCAGGAGCGCCACGATGTTGATGATTTTGATCAGTGGGTTGATGGCCGGTCCGGCCGTGTCCTTGTAGGGGTCGCCCACGGTGTCACCGGTCACAGCGGCCTTGTGGGCCTCGCTACCCTTGCCGCCGTGGTGGCCGTCTTCGATGTACTTTTTGGCGTTGTCCCAGGCGCCACCGCCGGTACACATGGAAATGGCCACGAACAGGCCAGTGATGATGGTGCCCATCAGCAAACCACCCAGCGCCTTGGGCCCCAGCAGCAAACCGACCAGCACCGGCACCACCACGGGCAGCAGGCTCGGGATGACCATTTCCTTGATGGCGGCCGTGGTCAGCATGTCCACCGCCTTGCCGTATTCGGGCTTGGCCGTGCCTTCCATGATGCCGGGGATTTCCTTGAACTGGCGGCGTACCTCGACCACCACGCTGCCTGCGGCGCGGCCCACGGCCTCCATGGCCATGGCGCCAAACAAGTAAGGGATCAGGCCGCCAATGAACAGGCCAATGATCACCAGCGGGTCAGACAGGTCAAAGCTGATCGCTTTGCCGTAGGCCTCCAGCTTGTGGGTGTAGTCGGCAAACAGCACCAGCGAGGCCAGGCCTGCCGAGCCGATGGCGTAACCCTTGGTCACGGCTTTCGTGGTGTTGCCCACGGCGTCCAGCGGGTCGGTGATGTCGCGCACGCTGCTGGGCAGCTCGGCCATTTCGGCAATGCCCCCCGCGTTGTCGGTGATGGGGCCATAGGCGTCCAGCGCCACCACGATGCCCGCCATGGACAGCATGGACATGGCCGCCACAGCGATGCCGTAAAGGCCACCCAGCGCAAAGGCGGTCCAGATCGCCAGGCACACGAACATCACGGGCCAGGCGGTTGAGCGCATGGACACGCCCAGGCCCGCAATGATGTTGGTGCCATGCCCGGTGGTCGAGGCTTGGGCGATGTGCCGCACCGGGGCGTACTGCGTGCCGGTGTAGAACTCGGTGATCCAGACCAGAGCGGCGGTGAGCACCAGCCCCACGGTGCAGGCGCCAAACAGCTTCATCTGTGCGCCGGTGCCGCCCAGGGCGTTGTCGGGCATGAGCCACACGGTGACAAAGTAAAAGGCGACCAGGGACAGCACGCCCGAGATGGCCAGGCCTTTGTAGAGCGCGGGCATCACATTCGTCATGTCCGGCGAGGCCTTGACGAAGAAGCAGCCCACGATGGAGGCGATGATGGACACCGCGCCCAGGGCCAGTGGGTACAGCACCGCTTGTCCGGGCGCAGCGGTGACCAGCAGAGCGCCGAGCACCATGGTGGCGATCAGCGTGACCGCATAGGTCTCGAACAGGTCAGCCGCCATGCCCGCGCAGTCGCCCACGTTGTCGCCCACGTTGTCGGCGATCACGGCCGGGTTGCGCGGGTCGTCTTCAGGGATGCCTGCCTCCACTTTGCCCACCAGGTCGGCGCCCACATCAGCGCCTTTGGTGAAGATGCCGCCGCCCAACCGGGCAAAGATCGAGATCAGCGAAGAGCCAAACGCAAAGCCGATCAAAGGGTTCAGCAGGGTGGCCAGATTTTTGTCGGGCGTCAGGTTGCCGTTGCCGGTCAGAAACCAGAAAAAGCCGGTCACACCCAAGAGCCCCAGGCCCACCACCAGCATCCCGGTGATGGCCCCGCCCCGAAACGCCACATCGAGTGCCGGGCCAATGCCGTGGGTGGCCGCCTGGGCGGTGCGCACATTGGCTTTGACCGACACGTTCATGCCGATGAAGCCGCAGGCCCCCGAGAGCACGGCGCCGATCACAAAACCCACGGCGGTCACGCCGTCCAGAAAGACGCCCATCAAAATGGCCAGCACCACCCCGACGATGGCAATGGTTTTGTATTGACGGGCCAGATAGGCTGCTGCCCCGGCCTGGATGGCGGCCGAGATTTCCTGCATCCGGGCATTGCCGGCATCTTGAGAAAGGATCCACCCTCGGGCCCAAATGCCGTAAGCCACGGCAATCAGACCACAGACGAGCGCCAGAATGAGCGCCGAATTTCCTGTCATCGTTGAACTCCTCGATGGTTGTCGCTGAACAGAGGTGCAACGCGCTGGAGGCACCTCCACGGCGTTGCTTCCTCGATCGCCGAAACCGGAGAACGATTGGCCAACGCTTCATTAAAGGGGCCGAATTGGGGTTTGCGCAAGCCCTGTGAAAGTAAAATCGGGGTTAATCCTTAGCGATTTGCCTTTTTCTTAACTTTTCACAAAGAGACCCGCAAGATGTCCCTCGACAACGTCACCCCCGGCAAAAATGCCCCTGAAGCTTTCAATGTGATCATCGAAATCCCGATGAACGCCGACCCGATCAAGTACGAAGTCGACAAGGAAACCGGCGCCCTGTTTGTGGACCGTTTCATGACCACATCGATGCACTACCCAACCAACTACGGTTATGTGCCTCAGACCCTCTCGGGCGACGGTGACCCGGTGGACGTGTTGGTGATCACGCCTTACGCTTTGCACCCCGGTGTGGTGGTGCCTTGCCGTGCCCTGGGCATCCTGATGATGGAAGACGAGGCCGGCGTGGATGGCAAAGTGATTGCGGTGCCCACCAGCAAAATTTTGCCCATGTACGACCACTGGCAAGACATCGAAGACGTGAACGCCATGCGCCGCAACGCGATCGCGCACTTCTTCGAGCATTACAAAGACCTGGAAAAAGGCAAGTGGGTCAAGGTGCTGGGCTGGGAAGGCAAAGCCTCTGCCCACAAGGAAATCCTGGACGGCATCGCCAACTACAACAAAGCCAAGGCCTGATGGGCCTTGGTCCGTGCCCACTGGGGTGGGCACGGACCCCCACCGCTCAACGCCTGCCTGGTTTGCGCCATGCAGGCGTTTTTCATGGGGTTTTCTTCAAGGGCGAGTGCTGGTGCAGTGCTTCCAGATAGTTCTCCACCCCCGCTTTTTCCCGCTCCAGAAAGCGCGCCACCGCTTCTGAAAACGCCGGGTGTGCCAGCCAGTGGGCGCTGTGCGTGGGGGTGGGCAGCAGGGCGCGGGCCATTTTGTGTTCGCCTTGGGCCCCGCCTTCAAAACGCTGCACGCCGTTGGCAATGCACCATTCAATCGGTTGGTAATAACAAGCCTCAAAGTGCAGGCAGTCCACCTGCGCGAGCGCGCCCCAGTAGCGGCCATAGGCCACCTGCGGCAGGCCTTGGGCGTCCAGGTGCAGGCCGATCAGGCTGATGCCGATGGCTTGCCCCTCGTGCTCGGCCACAAACAGCAGCCAATTGGCGGCCATGTCACGGCGCATGGCGTCGAAAAACTCAGGCTTCAAATAGGGCGGATTACCGTGTTCCCAATAGGTTTGCTGGTAGCAGCGCAGCAGCAAGGCCCAGTCGTCGCCGGTCATGTCGGGGCCGCGCACGGCGCGAAAGCTGACGCCCGCCTCCTGCACCTTGCGGCGTTCCTGCCGGATTTTTTTGCGTTTTTCCTGGTTCAGGCTGCCCAAAAAATCATCAAAGTCGCGCCAGCCTTGGTTCTGCCAGTGGAACTGCACCTGGCTGCGCTGCAGCAAGCCGGCTTGCTCGCAGGCCTGCAGGTCTTGCGGGCTGCCGAACAGGATGTGCAGCGAGGGGATGTCGTGGGTTTGGCAAAGCTCCAGCAAGGCAGCCAGCAGCGCCTGGCGTGCGGCATCGCTTTCGGCCAGCAAGCGGCTGCCGGGCACAGGCGTGAAGGGCGAGGCCACCAGGGCTTTGGGGTAATAGGCCAGGCCGTGGCGCGCGTAAGCGTCGGCCCAGGCGTGGTCGAACACATACTCGCCGCGTGAATGGGTCTTGAGGTAGAGCGGGCAGGCCGCGGCCAGGGCCAGGCCCGTGGGCGTCTCGCGCCACAAACTGATGACTTGCAGTGTCCAGCCGGTCTCGGGCACGGCCGATTGGCTGGTCTGCATGGCCGACAAATAGGCATGCCGCATGAAGGGGGATGGCGCATTTTGTCGGGCCAGCAAGCCGTCCCAAGCGCCAGGCTCGATGCCGCTCAGGTCATCCTGCACCCGGGTGACATAATTCAAGCTCACATTTTCCAGCACCTGTATGACTCTCCAAATTCGTGTGGCCCAGCTCAACTTCGTCGTCGGTGACATGCTGGGCAATGCCCGCAAGATCATCGATTTCGCCACCCGGGCGCATGCCGAGGGTGCGCGCTTGGTGTTGACGCCCGAGTTGTCGATTTGCGGCTATGCGGCGGAAGACTTGTTGCTGCGTCCGGCCTTCATCGACGCCTGCGATGATGCCCTGAAAACGGTGGCCCGCGAACTGGCCGGGTTAAAGGGCCTGCATGTGGTGGTGGGCCACCCCGAAGGCGGTGGCGTGCGCACCCGCAGCGTGGCCGTGACGCGCCGCCACAACCGCGCGAGCGTCTTGTGCGAGGGGCGCGTGGTGTATGCCTACGACAAGCGCGAGCTGCCCAACTACCAGGTGTTTGACGAGCGCCGCTATTTCACGCCCGGCAACGGGGTGGGGGTGTTCGAGGTCGAGGGCGTGAAGGTCGGCTTGTTGATTTGCGAAGACGCCTGGTTTGACGAGCCCGCCCGCCTGGCGCGTGACGCGGGTGCGAAGGTGCTGGCGGTGCTGAATGCCTCACCGTTCCATGCGGGCAAAGGCCCGGAGCGCGAGCAGCGCATGCGCGAGCGTGTGGCCGATTGCGGCCTGCCTTTGGTTTACGCCCACCTGGTCGGCGGGCAAGACGAGGTGATTTTTGAGGGCCGCTCTTTCGCCTTGAATGCGCAGGGCCAAGTGGTGGCGCGGGCCGAGGGCTTTCGCGAAGCGGAAATGACGGTGCAGGCCCAGCCAGCCGACACAGGTGTGGATCTGAGTGCTGCGCCCGAGGCTTTGGTGCCCATGGCCGGAGCCGACGCCGAGTTGTGGGATGCGCTGGTGCTGGGTGTACGCGACTACCTGGGCAAAAACGGTTTCAAAGGCGCGATTTTGGGTCTGTCGGGCGGCATCGATTCGGCGCTGGTGCTGGCGATCGCGGTGGATGCCATCGGGGCCGACAAGATCCACGCGGTGATGATGCCCTCACCCTACACAGCCGACATCAGCTGGATCGACTCGCGCGAGATGGTCAAACGCCTGGGTGTGCGTTACGACGAAATCCCGATTGCCCCTTTGTTTGACGGCTTCAAGCAGGCGCTGTCGGCGCAGTTTGAGGGTTTGAAAGAGGACACGACCGAAGAAAACATCCAGGCCCGCATTCGCGGCACGCTGCTCATGGCGCTGTCGAACAAGACCGGGGCGATTGTGTTGACCACCGGCAACAAGAGCGAGATGGCCACGGGGTATTGCACGCTGTACGGCGACATGGCGGGCGGCTTTGCGGTCATCAAGGACGTGGTCAAAACCCGCGTGTTTGACCTGGCCCGCTGGCGCAACCTTCATGATCCGTATGGCACGGGCAGCCAACCCATCCCCGAGCGCATCATCACCCGCCCGCCCAGCGCCGAGCTGCGCCCGGACCAAAAAGACCAGGACAGCCTGCCTGCGTACGAGGTGCTGGACGCGATCATCCAGCGCTACATGGAAAACGACGAGGGTGTGGAGGCGCTGATGGCCGACGGCTTTGAGCGGGCCGATGTGGAGAAAGTCACGCGCCTGATCAAGCTCAACGAGTACAAGCGCCGCCAGGCCCCGGTGGGCATTCGTGTGACGCACCGCAGCTTCGGCAAGGATTGGCGTTATCCTATGACTAACAATTTTCGCGCCTGATGGCGTGTTTTGAACATCTTTGAAGGACTTTTCCCATGAAACAGATCACCGCCGTCATCAAGCCTTTCAAGCTGGAAGAAGTCCGTGAAGGCTTGGCCGAATGTGGCGTGACCGGTCTCACGGTGACCGAAGTCAAAGGTTTTGGCCGCCAAAAAGGCCACACCGAGCTGTACCGCGGCGCCGAGTACGTGGTCGACTTTTTGCCCAAGGTGAAGGTCGAGGTGGTGGTCAAAGACGAAGACGTGGACCGCTGTGTGGACGCCATCGTCAAGGCGGCGCGCACCGGCAAGATCGGGGACGGCAAGATTTTCGTGACCTCGGTCGAGCGTGTGGTGCGCATCCGCACGGGCGAGCAGGACGAAACGGCCATTTGAGGCGGGAGGCGTGTCCCTCCAGACTGACCCAGTCGATCAGAGCAGTTCGATTTTGGCGCGGGGCGCAAAGCCTGCTTTTTGCACCAGGCTTTGCAGCAGTGCCTCGGGTTCGGTGCCCACAGTCACCAGTTCGGTTTGCCAATCGCCCATGAAACCGTCTTGCACCACTTGGCCAATGAAACCCATCAGGCCATCGTAATAACCCAGGCTGTTCAGAATGCCCACGGGTTTGTCGTGGTAGCCCAGCTGGCGCCAGGTCCAGACTTCAAACAGTTCTTCAAAGGTGCCAATGCCCCCCGGCAAAGCCAAAAACGCGTCGGCTTTGTCGGCCATCAGGCGTTTGCGTTCGTGCATGGTGTCCACCACATGCAGCTCGGTGCAGCCGTGGTGTGCCCACTCCTTTTCCACCAGGGCGGTCGGGATGATGCCGATCACCGTGCCGCCTGCGGCCATGGTGGCTTCGGCCACCAGACCCATCAGGCCGTTGCGCCCGCCGCCGTAGACCAGTTGGCCGCCGTGTGTGCCAATCCAGGTGCCCACTTGCACAGCAATTTGCGCAAACTCAGGCTTGTTGCCGGGTTTGGAGCCGCAATAGACACAGATGGAAAAGGCGGGTGAAGTCGTTTGGGATTTCATGAGAGTCAAGACAGACGCTGCCAAAGTGCGCCCAGCCAAATGCCGCCACACAGCAGCAAACTGAGCAAAACGGCCGCGCTGCCCATGTCCTTGGCGCGTTTGGACAGGTCATGCCACTCCGGACCGATGCGGTCGATGGCCGACTCCACGCTGGTGTTGAGCAATTCCACGATCATGACCAGCACCACCGAGCCGGCCAACAAGGCGGTTTCGACCCAGCTTTGGCCCAACCAGAAAGCCAGTGGCAACAAGGCCAATGACAGGATGGCTTCCTGGCGAAACGCGGGCTCTCCCCATCCAGCCCGAAGGCCCTGGATCGAGTAACCCCCCGCATGCAGGATACGGTTCAGGCCTCGGCGTGCTTTTTGAGGGTTGACCTCTTGGTGGCGAGATGGCTCTTGCATGGTGCCGCTGGGGCTCAGGTTGTTCGTGCGGAAATCAGACGCGTGCCCGCAAGGGCATCGTGCCAGAACTGACGCTGTGGGTGAAAGCGGCTGAGGATGGCCCAAATCGCCACCCAGCCCAGGGTCAAAACGGTCACTTCAATCACGGACAAGCGGAAGGGGGCCGCTGCCGCAAGGGGCGGAAGAAACCACAACCAGCTGGCCATGTAGCGCTTGAAAGCGAGTTTGCGACTCACCCTTTGGCCTTGCAGATCGACCATTTCGATGCGCCAGGTTTTCATGGCCAGCGTCTGGCCACGGTGCCACATCCAGATGAAGTAAACCCCCAGCACCAGAAAGCTGATGGCTTGCAGGCCGGATTTCAGTTGGGGGTGGAGGTTCATGTCGCCGGGGGCCAGGCCGGTCAGCCAATATGCGGCGATGAAGTACACCAGCCCGGAAGACACCATGACCCCAAACAGCAGCATGCCTTCATAAAGCCAGCAGGCCATGCGGCGGGTGAGTGAAGGCGGGGTGAGGTCCAGAGCGGGAGAGGGGGGCGAACCGTTTGGCGTCATGAGGGGGCGGTTTCTGTGGCTTGGCGAACGCCATCCGGCGCTCCAGTCGTGGACGGCGTGGGCACATCAGGTGCGGGCGCTGCCAGCGCCGCGGGGCGCGGCAAAAGGGTTTTGCGGTCAATGGCGATGGTGGCCGCTGGCGCGCTGCCAGGTGCAGCCTGCAAGGGCGTTTGAACCAGGCGGTGAGGCTCCAGGGGTTTGGCGGTCGGTGCCGCATTCTTGGGCAGCGGCTTGGAGCCGGCTGAGAGCAGGCGTTTTTCTTCGGCGGGCAGGGCCTGGTAGGCCTCCCATTTGGCTTTTTTGTCTTCTTTGGGCAGATTTTGCAGCTTGTTGAAGTTCAGCCGTGCCAAATTGCGTTGCTGCGGGCTCAGGGCCACCCAGTCGGCCATTCGCGCATGCATGGTGATCTGATCCGTCACGGACAGTTGCGTGAAATTGGTTGAAATGGCCAGCCATTTGTTTTGCTGCTGGGGTGTCAAGGCCCCCCACTGCGCGCCCAAAGGTGCCAAAGCTTGTTTTTGCTGGGGGGTGAGTTGTTGCCACGCTTTCGAGGCTGGACGCGGCTGAGCCTGTGGCGTGCTGGTCTGGGTTGGTGCAGCTGCAGGTGTTTGCGGTTCGGAGGGTTGCGCCGACACGGTGCTCAAACAAGCCGACAAAAGCCAAGCGCCGCCCAGTTTCAGGGCGGCACGCAGGCGCATGGGTCGGCTGGAATGGCGTTCAGTCATGGCTGGTGGGGTGGCCAAGGCTTTGCTTCAAAAACTGGGCGAAACCGGCATCGGTGTAAGCGTCCGGGGGCAATTCGTCGGTGAGCAAGGCCGAGTCGGTTGCGGCGATTTCGGATGTGATGTGGTCTTGCTGGATCCATTGAATGGCCATCAAGCCGATCATCAAAGCCAGCAGGGGCAAGGCAGAGGCCAAGATGCTCCACAGGTTCAGGCCTTCATCAGCGGGGGCGGTCAAGGTGCCGTTGCTGTTGATCTGTGTGTTGTTGGCCAGGCGTGACTGCACCAGCGGCTTGCGCTGCGCCACGGCCAACTGCCGGGCCACGCGCAGCCGTTCGCTGATGTCATGGGGCAAGTCCGCAGCGGCCAGCGTCAGCTGGCGCGAAAAATGCTGACCCCAGCGGTCCACGTCTTGTTCGGTCGGTGTATGGGGGTGTTTCATGGTCTGATTCCTTGTGTGCCCAAGGTTTTGCTCAGGGCTTGAATGGCCCGAGAACAATGGGTTTTGACGCTGCCTTCTGAGCAGCCCATCACTGCGGCGGTCTCTGCAACGTCCAGCTCCTCCCAGTAACGCAGCAGGAAGGCTTCTCGTTGACGTGCCGGAAGGGCCATGACGGCTGTTTCAATGTGTTCCAGGGTCTGAACACGACCGACCCATGCCTCAGCGCTTTCGTGAGCGGCCTCGTCAGAGCTGTCCGTGGTCACTTCCAGCAGGTCAAAGTCGCCTTCTGCATCCGCACCGCTGAAATCTCCCAAGTTGCTGAAAACGGCGTTGCGGGTCTTTTGTCTGCGAAACCAGTCCAGCATGGTGTTGGACAGGATGCGCTGAAACAGCAAGGGCAACTCGTTGACGGGTTTGTCCGCGTAGTTGGTGCACAGCTTGATCATGCTGTCTTGCAGGATATCCAAGGCCGCATCTTCGTTCCGAACGTGGTAGAAGGCGCGTTTGAACGCCTTCTTTTCCATGTTTTTCAGAAATTCTGAGAGTTCGGAGTCGGATGCCAACTTTTATTCAGCGCCCGTGTCGGCGGTGCGCTTGCCAGTTTTGGAAAATGAGGGGGGGACTTGGTGGCCGGTGGGGGCCGCCGTCCAATGGGTGCGAATTATGGCATCCGAGGGCCGCGCGTCGCGAAATCCGGAAAGAGCGTTTGACAAATGCGATAATGCGCGATTGCAATTGAAAAAAAGCAAACGGATCACCGTCCGGCACTTTTACAGTTTGGTGCCCATGTCTGTGGTCTCAAGTCCCAAAGCCACTTCACAAGAGTCGAGCCCAGGGGCACCCAAGGTTTTTCGTTAGAGAAATTCACAAAGGTTGAATATGGAAATAAACAAGGCCGATACGGCACACACTTCTGCCGGCGCTCAGGAATTGCGCGGCGCAGAAATCCTCGTCAAAGCGCTCCAAGCTGAAAACGTGCAATACGTCTGGGGTTACCCCGGCGGTGCTGTTCTTCACATTTACGACGCTTTTTACAAACAAGACACCATTCAGCACGTTTTGGTGCGTCACGAGCAAGCAGCCGTGCACGCGGCGGACGGCTTTGCCCGTGCCACGGGCGAGGTGGGTGTGGCGCTGGTCACGTCGGGCCCTGGCCTGACCAATGCCGTGACCGGCATTGCCACCGCCTACATGGACAGCATCCCCATGGTCATCATCAGCGGGCAGGTGCCCACTGCGGCCATTGGCTTGGACGCTTTCCAGGAGTGCGACACCGTGGGCATCACCCGCCCGATCGTCAAGCACAACTTTCTGGTCAAAGACGCCAAGGACATGGCCACGGTCATGAAAAAGGCGTTTCACATTGCCCGAAGCGGCCGTCCCGGTCCGGTGGTCGTCGATGTGCCCAAGGATGTTTCCTTCAACAAGACGCTGTTTTCGGGCTACCCCGAGTCGGTCGAGATGCGCTCTTACAACCCGGTGCGCAAGGGCCATGGTGGGCAGATCCGCAAGGCCTTGCAGTTGTTGATGTCGGCCAAGCGCCCCTACATCTACACCGGTGGTGGTGTGCTGCTGAGCAATGCCAGCGCCGAACTTCGCGCCCTGGTGGACATGCTGAATTTCCCGGTCACCAACACCTTGATGGGTTTGGGTGCTTTTCCGGCCACCGACCGCCGTTTCCTGGGCATGTTGGGCATGCACGGGACGCTGGAAGCCAACAATGCCATGCAAAACTGCGACGTTTTGCTGGCCGTCGGTGCCCGTTTTGACGACCGCGTGATCGGTAACCCCAAGCACTTCGCTTCGGTGGACCGCAAGATCATCCACATCGACATCGACCCGTCCAGCATCTCCAAGCGCGTCAAGGTCGATGTGCCGATTGTGGGCGACGTGAAAGACGTGCTGACCGAGCTCATGGGCATGATCCGCGAGTCCGGCCTCAAGCCTGATGCGCAGGCGCTGAGTCAGTGGTGGGAAACGGTTGAAGGCTGGCGCAAACGCGATTGCATGAAGTACGACAACAGCAACAATTTGGTGATCAAGCCGCAAAAGGTCATCGAGACCTTGTGGGAGATGACCAAGGACGCGGATGCGTACATCACTTCCGACGTGGGGCAGCACCAGATGTGGGCGGCCCAGTACTACAAGTTCAACGAGCCTCGCCGCTGGATCAACTCCGGTGGTCTGGGCACCATGGGCGTGGGCATTCCTTACGCCATGGGCATCAAGTTGGCCAAGCCGGACAGCGAAGTGTTCTGCGTCACGGGTGAAGGCTCGGTGCAGATGTGCATTCAGGAACTGTCGACCTGCCTGCAGTACAACACGCCGATCAAGGTCCTGGCCCTGAACAACCGCTACCTGGGCATGGTGCGCCAGTGGCAAGAGATTGAATACTCCGGCCGCTACAGCCACAGCTACATGGACGCCTTGCCCAACTTCGTGAAGTTGGCCGAGGCCTATGGCCACGTCGGCATTCTGGTAGAAAAACCGGAAGATGTGGAACCTGCCTTGCGCGAGGCCCGTCGGTTGAAGGACCGCACCGTTTTCCTGGATATCCGCACGGACCCGACCGAGAACGTGTTCCCCATGGTTCAGGCTGGCAAGGGCATCACCGAGATGCTCATGGGCGTGGAGGACCTGTAATCATGAAACACATCATCGCTGTACTGATCGAAAACGAAGCGGGCGCCTTGTCCCGCGTGGTGGGGCTGTTCTCGGCCCGTGGCTACAACATCGAGTCCTTGACCGTGGCTCCGACCGAAGACCCGAGCCTGTCGCGCATGACCATCCAGACCACCGGGTCGGACGATGTGATCGAGCAAATCACCAAGCACCTGAATCGCCTGATCGAGGTGGTCAAGGTGGTCGACCTGACCGAAGGCGCTTACACCGAACGCGAGCTGATGCTGGTGAAGGTGCGCGCCGTGGGCAAGGAACGCGAAGAAATGAAACGCATGGCCGACATCTTCCGTGGCCGTGTGATCGACGTCACCGACAAGAGCTACACGATTGAGCTCACCGGTGATCAGTCCAAGAACGACGCCTTTTTGGAGGCGATCGACCGCAGTGCCATTTTGGAGACCGTGCGCACGGGTGCGTGCGGTATCGGGCGCGGCGAGCGCATCCTGCGCGTCTAAACCCACTCTTTGAACCTGTTTATTCCTAAGGAGAACCCTGTGAAAGTTTTTTACGACAAAGATTGTGATCTGAGCGTCATCAAGGGCAAGACCGTTGCCATCATTGGTTACGGCTCGCAAGGCCACGCACACGCCCAAAACCTGAACGACAGCGGCGTCAAAGTGGTCGTCGGTCTGCGCAAAGGCGGCGCATCGTGGGACAAAGTCGGCAAAGCCGGTTTGACCGTGATGGAAGTCAACGACGCAGTCAAAGCCGCTGACGTGGTCATGATCTTGTTGCCCGACGAGCAAATCGCCGAGGTTTACAACAACAACGTCGCCCCCAACATCAAGCAAGGCGCTTCCTTGGCGTTTGCCCACGGCTTCAACGTGCATTACAACCAGGTCGTTCCCCGCGAAGACCTGGACGTGTGGATGGTCGCGCCCAAGGCCCCCGGCCACACCGTGCGCAACACTTACACCCAAGGCGGTGGCGTGCCCCATTTGGTCGCGATCCACCAGGACAAGAGCGGCAAGGCCCGCGCTTTGGCCCTGAGCTATGCCATGGCCAACGGTGGCGGCAAGGCCGGCATCATCGAAACCAACTTCAAGGAAGAGACCGAGACCGACTTGTTCGGCGAGCAGGCTGTTCTGTGCGGTGGTGCGGTCGAGCTGATCAAGATGGGTTACGAGACCCTGGTGGAAGCCGGCTACGCCCCCGAAATGGCCTACTTCGAGTGCTTGCACGAGCTGAAGCTGATCGTGGACCTGATCTACGAAGGTGGCATCGGCAACATGAACTACTCGATCTCGAACAACGCCGAGTACGGTGAGTACGTGACCGGTCCTGAAGTCATCAACGAGCAGTCGCGCGAAGCCATGCGCAACGCCTTGAAGCGCATCCAGACTGGCGAATACGCCAAGATGTTCATCCTGGAAGGCAAGACCAACTACCCGAGCATGACCGCACGTCGCCGCTTGACTTCGGAGCACTCCATCGAAGTCGTGGGTGCCCAGCTGCGCGCCATGATGCCCTGGATTGCCAAGAACAAGCTGGTCGACAAGACCCGCAACTGATCTGGCCCTTGGGCGAGTTTGAAAAAGGCCACTGCGGTGGCCTTTTTCTTGGGCGCTGGGTCTGCCTTAAACTCCGCTGACACGGGATGGCTCCGAAAAACCGTTACAGGAATGGACGATGAACAAAGTCAACGACACCGCTGAAGACGCCGAAGTCGCCGCACCGGTGCGCAAACCCTCCAAGGGCATTTACATGCTGCCCAACATGATCACGCTGGCCGCGCTGTTTGCCGGTTTTTACGCGGTGGTCATGGCCATCAATGGCCGTTTTGACCTGGCCACGGTGGGCATTTTCAGTGCCATGGTGCTCGACAGCCTGGATGGCCGGGTGGCCCGCATGACCAACACCCAAAGTGCGTTTGGCGAGCAGATGGATTCGCTGTCGGACATGGTGTCGTTTGGTGCCGCGCCTGCCTTGATCGCCTACGTCTGGACTTTGAAGGAGCTGGGCCGTTGGGGCTGGATTGCCGCTTTTGTGTACTGCGCTTGTGCCGCGCTGCGCTTGGCACGCTTCAACGTCAACACGGGGGTGGTCGACAAGCGTTATTTTCAAGGTCTGCCATCGCCAGCCGCTGCAGCCTTGGTGATGGGTTTTGTGTGGATCATGTTTGAAAACGCTGTGCCCGCCAAAGCGGTGTCGTGGGGCATGTTCGCCGTGTGCCTGTTTTCGGGCCTGACCATGGTGACCAATGTGCCGTTTTACAGCTTCAAGGACATGCACATGAAAAAGAGCGTGCCGTTTGCCACGCTGGTGCTGGTGGCTTTGGGCATCGCAGCGGTGAACATCGACCCGCCCACCGTGTTGTTCGGTTTGTTCGTGGCTTATGGCCTGAGCGGTTACGTGATTTATGTCTGGCGCAAGGCCAAAGGGCAGCCGACCAGCATGATCAGCACCTCCACCGACGAGCCCGAAGAGCGTGGCTTACACCAGTGATGTCCTGTGCACGACAAGGCCTGTTTTGAACTGTGCTACAGTGTTTGTATGAAATTTTCTTTGTTTGCACTACTGCTAGCGCCCCACGGGCGGGATGTGTAGCGCACGCAAACATTTTCCCAAAAGGCCCGTATGCCATCCGCAACGGGCCTTTTGCATTTTTTGCTTGGACTTGCGGGTTTTTGACCAGGAGTGAACATGGCTGACAAACTGATTATTTTCGACACCACTTTGCGCGACGGCGAGCAATCGCCAGGCGCCTCCATGACCCGCGATGAGAAACTGCGCATCGCCCGTCAACTGGAACGCCTGCGTGTGGACGTCATCGAAGCCGGTTTTGCCGCCAGCTCCAACGGTGACTTTGAGGCGGTCAAAACCATCGCCGATGCCATCAAGGACTCCACCATTTGCTCTTTGTCGCGAGCCAATGACCGCGACATCTCGCGTGCGGCCGAGGCTCTCAAAGGGGCCAACAGCGGGCGGATCCACACCTTCATTGCCACATCGCCCCTGCACATGGAAAAGAAGCTGCGCATGACACCCGACCAGGTGTTTGAGCAGGCCAAGCAGTCGGTGCGCTTTGCCCGCAACCTGGTGGGCGATGTCGAGTTCAGCCCTGAAGACGGTTACCGCAGCGACATGGACTTTTTGTGCCGTGTGCTGGAAGCGGTGATTGCCGAGGGCGCCACCACCATCAACGTGCCCGATACCGTGGGTTATGCGGTGCCGGAGTTGTATGGCCAGTTCATCAAGACCCTGCGCGAGCGCATCCCCAACTCGGACAAAGCCATCTGGTCCGTGCATTGCCACAACGACCTGGGTATGGCCGTGGCCAACTCCTTGGCTGGCGTCAAGTTGGGTGGTGCGCGTCAGGTCGAGTGCACCATCAACGGCTTGGGCGAGCGGGCGGGCAACTGCTCCCTCGAAGAAGTGGTCATGGCCGTCAAAACCCGCCGTGATTATTTTGGCCTCGACATTGGCATCGATACCAGCCACATCGTGGCGGCCAGCCGCATGGTCAGCCAGACCACCGGCTTCGTGGTGCAGCCCAACAAGGCGGTGGTGGGGGCCAACGCCTTTGCCCACGCCTCCGGCATTCACCAGGACGGCGTGCTCAAAGCGCGTGACACCTACGAAATCATGCGTGCCGAAGACGTGGGCTGGACCACCAACAAGATCGTCTTGGGCAAGCTCAGCGGCCGCAATGCCTTCAAGCAGCGCCTGCAGGACTTGGGCGTGACGCTCGACAGCGAGACCGAAATCAACAACGCCTTTGCCAAGTTCAAGGAGTTGGCCGACCGCAAGAGCGAGATCTTTGACGAAGACATCCTGGCTCTGGTCGGGGACGAAAGCGTGACCGCTGAAAAAGAGCAATACGGCTTTGTTTCGATGTCGCAACACAGCGAAACCGGTGAGCGCCCCCACGCGGCAGTCGTTTTCACGGTCGATGGCAAAGAAGTCCGGGCCGAGTCGGACGGCAATGGTCCGGTGGATGCGTCCTTGAAGGCCATCGAGTCCCACATCAAAAGTGGGGCAGAAATGGTGCTGTATTCGGTCAACGCCATCAGCGGTTCGACCGAAAGCCAAGGCGAGGTGACGGTGCGCCTTCAAAACAGCGGTCGTGTGGTCAACGGCGTTGGCGCTGACCCGGACATCGTGGTGGCCTCTGCCAAGGCGTACCTGAGTGCACTCAATAAATTGCAAAGCAAAGCCGATCGGGTGGCTGCTCAGGGGTGATGCTGTAGTCTTTGGATGTACTATCTGGCTTCAATAAAGTCACGCAAGTCATTGTTCTTGCGTGACTTTTTTTATTTCGGTACACTTGGAAACAATTGCCCCTATCATTGAACGAAGATGTCCCTGATGCGATTTGCTTCCCTGTTTCCCTTTCAAGCCGCTGGCCGTTGGTCGCAGGGCTTGCTTGCCGCTTTGACCGCAGGGGTGTTTCTGGCCGTCTCGGCTTGGCCCAGTGCGGTGCTGGCACAAAACAAGGCGTCCACCGCCAAGAAGCGTCCGGCGGCAACGGTCAGTAAAACCGTTCAGAAAAAAAAGCAGACCGTCGCTAAAAAATCCAAAGGCCAACGGGCCGGAGTCGCAAACAGCAAGGCAGCAGTGCCTATGCGTGCCTCTTATGGGCAAATGGCTGGTCTTCACAGCGCCAACGATCCTCTGGATTTGCGCTCCAGCGTGGCCCTGGTGATTGACCAGGACACCCGCGAAGTCCTGTTCCGTAAAAACGACCATGCCGTTTTGCCCATTGCCTCCTTGACCAAGTTGATGACCGGTCTGGTCATTTCCGAGGCGCAATTGCCCATGTCCGAGATGATCGCCATCACCCAAGCCGATGTGGACACGGAAAAAGGCAGCACCTCCCGTTTGGCGGTGGGCACCGTGCTCAGCCGTGGTGATTTGCTCCATTTGGCGTTGATGTCCAGCGAAAACCGGGCGGCCCACGCTTTGGGCCGTACCTTCCCGGGTGGTCTGGATGCCTTCGTTGCGCGCATGAATGCGCGTGCGCAGGCTCTGGGCATGTCCGACACACGTTATGTGGAGCCGACAGGCTTGTCCAGCCGCAACCAGTCCAGCGCCAGTGACTTGGCCATTTTGGTGGGGGCTGCCTACAAAGAGCCGGTCTTGCGTGAGTTGTCCACTTCGCACGGCCGTGAGATCGAAGTGGGTCGCCGCACGCTTCAGTACAACAACACCAACCGTTTGGTGAAAAGTGCCGACTGGGACATCGGTCTGCAGAAAACAGGCTACATCTCGGAGGCGGGTCAGTGCCTGGTGATGCAGGCGCAAGTGGCCGGGCGCAAACTGATCATGGTGTTTCTGGATTCTGCGGGCAAACTCAGCCGCATCGCCGACGCTGAGCGTGTCCGCCGCTGGGTGGAGAAGTCGTCAGGTGCCTCCGGCGTCAGGCACTCGGCTTTGGCTGAACACCTGCCCGGTTGATGCGTGTCAGCCCATGAAAAAAGGCCTCTCGGAGGCCTTTTTCCATGGGCGAGCGGCGCTTCAATGATCGCCGTGGTAACCCAGTGTTTTGCTGATCTCGAGTGACGTTGCCTGCAGCTTGGGCAGCCAGCCTTCGTCCAGGCGGTCGGCGGGGGCAGAGATGGACAAGCCGGCCAGCAGTTTCCCCTGGTCGTCGTAGATGCCGGCTGCGATGCAGCGCACGCCCAGTTCCAGCTCTTCGTTGTCTCGGGCAATGCCGTATTGCTTGACCCGGGCCAGCTCCCTTTCAAGAACCTGCAGCTGCGTGATGCTGTTGCGTGTCTGCCCCAGCAAACCGGTGCGTGTGGCGTAAGAGCGAACCCGCAGCGGGTCGTCTGCTGCCAGGAAAAGTTTGCCCACCGAAGTCAGGTGCAAAGGCGCCCGCCCGCCAATGGCCCGAACCACCTGCATGCCGGAGCGTTCGCTGTAGGCCCGCTCGATGTAGACGATTTCATCGCCTTGGCGCATGCTGAGGTTGACGGGTTGCTGAATGAGCTTGTGCAACTCACGCATGGGCACCAGGGCCGCGTCGCGCACATTCAGCCGTCCTTTGACCAAGTTGCCCAGTTCCAGCAGCCGCATGCCCAAGCGGTAGTTGCCCGCTTCCGGGCGATCAACAAAACGGCCGGTGGCCAAATCGTTCAAGATGCGGTGCGCTGTAGAGGGGTGCAAGCCTGTTTTTTCACTGATCTCTTTCAAGGAGATCGCTTCTTCGCGGGAGGCGAGCACGTCAATCAGCGAAAACATCCGCTCAATGACCTGGATGGTGGGAGAGGGTGTGAATGCAGGGTCTTTTTTCATGGTGTCGTCAGGCGATGCTCAAATTTTACACTGTGAAAATTCGGCCTATCACGCCAGCGCTTGCCATTGGCCTTGAACACGTATTTCACAGGGTTCAAAGCGCGATTTGTAATTCATTTTGGGGCTGCTTTCGATCCAATAGCCCAAATACACATAAGGCAGTTGCAGTTGTGCCGCTTGCTGAATTTGCCAGAGCACGCCGTAGGTCCCATAGCTGGCCTGGTCTTCAGGCTCATAGAAGGTGTAAACCGCCGATAGGCCATGGTTCAGCACGTCCACAATGCTGACCATTTTCAAGGCACCCAAGCAGCCCTCGCTGGCCGGCTCGCGAAATTCCACGATGCGTGAATTGACCCGGCTTTGCAGCAAAAACTGGTTGTATTGGTCCACGCTGTCCTGATCCATGCCGCCTCCCGGGTGGCGACTCATCTGGTAGCGCAAATACAAAGCGTAGTGGTCAGGATCGAATTGCAGGTCCAACACCCGAGCCTGCAAATGCTGGTGTTTGCGCCAGCTGCGTCGCTGGCTGCGGTCCGGCTTGAAGGCGGCGACCTGCACGCGCAAGGGCTGGCAGGCCTGGCAGCCATCGCAGTAGGGGCGGTAGGTGAACATCCCGCTGCGGCGAAAACCCTGCTCCACCAAGTCGGAGTAGACCTCGTTCTGGATCAGATGGCTGGGCGTTGCCACCTGCGAGCGTGCCGAGCGCTCAGGCAGGTAGCTGCACGCGTAGGGCGCCGTGGCATAAAACTGCAAGGCCTGAATGGGGAGATCTTTGAGATGGGTCACGACGTGGTGTCCAAAGCCGTCAACGTGGTCCAGTATAAAGTTTGCTGTGCCCAGTCGATGGGGGGCTTGAGGCGCTCTTGCTGGACGGTCGCCACAAAATCAGCCCGGGGTATTTCCCGGGCGCCCAAGGAGGCCAGGTGCCGGGTGTTTTGCTGGCAGTCGATGGCGGGCACGCCATGCGCCAGGCACACGCTGACCAGGCAAGCCAAAGCCATTTTGGAGCCATCGCTGATCGTGGTGAACATCGATTCACCGAAGACGGCATGGCCCAGCGCCACAAAATACAGCCCGGCGACCAGCTCGCCATCGAGCCAGACCTCGGCGCTGTGGGCGTGGCCTGCGCGGTGCAATTCTTCATAGGCTTGCACCATGGCCGGCACGATCCAGGTGCCGTTTTGTCCGGCGCGGGGTGAGGCGCTGCAGCGGCGGATGACCTGACCGAAATCGCGGTCGAAGCTCAGTGAAAAACCAGGGTGCCGCAGCCAGCGTTGCAATGACTGGCGCAGCGAGCGGCGCAAGCGGAAATCGCCCGGCCGCAAGACCATGCGGGGGTCAGGACTCCACCACAGCACGGGCTGTCCGTCGCTGAACCACGGAAAAATCCCCTGGCTGTAGGCCTCCAGCAAACGCGAGGCGGACAGGTCTTGGCCCGCTGCCAGCAAGCCCGGGGCGGGCGATTGCGGGCCCCAGGCCTGGTGCACCGGGGGCAGGGACTGGTCAGCGTCAATCCAGCACAGTTCGGGCAGAGGAGAAGTCCGTGGCATGGCTGCATTACACATGAACAGGTACACGTTTCTTGTCGTTTGGGGCCCGGATCGCGATTTTTTTGCGTTTATCCTCAACCACACCTGACCGACCGGCTTTGACCCCTCATTTTTTTGCGTGTGATGACATCTTTTCCACCTCATTGGTTGCGACCCCACTGGCCTGCGCCAGCGCATGTTCAGGCTGTGATGACCGATCGGCATGGCGGCGTCTCCCGCCCCCCTTGGGACAGCATGAACCTGGGTGACCATGTGGGTGATGCGCCGTACAGCGTGCAAGTCAACCGCCAGCGCTTGCAAACCCTCATGGGCAGCCGACCGGTATTTTTGAAACAGGTGCACGGCCATCAAGCGGTGGTGCTGAACGCCAACACCCCGGATGGCACCGAGGCCGACGCCTGCGTCGCGTTGAATGCAGAGGTGGCCTGCACCATCATGGTGGCCGACTGTTTGCCCATCTTGATGTGCGACAGGTCTGGCCAATGGGTGGCTGCAGCGCATGCAGGCTGGCGAGGTCTGGCGGGTGAGGGCGGTACAGGTGTGCTCGAAGCCTTGTGCCAGCAGTCTGCTTTGCGGGACACCCCGCCTGACGACATCCTGGTCTGGCTGGGGCCTTGCATTGGCCCCGAGGCTTTTGAGGTGGGCTCAGACGTGCGAGAGGCTTTTTGTGCAGATGCCCCAGAGGCAGGCGTTTACTTCAAACCCGCTGTGGCGGACAAATGGCTGGCCGACCTGGCAGGCCTGGCCCGGTGGCGGTTGCACCGCTTGGGACTTCACCGTGTTTTTGGCAACGACAGCCAGTCTGCGTGGTGCACGGCCACGCAGCCTTCAAGGTTTTTTTCGCACCGCCGCGACAGTCGTGTCCTCGGACAGAGCGGGCGCATGGCCGCCTGCATCTGGCTCAGTCGTTGATGGGGGGACTGGGGTTGGCTCTTGCGCTTTTGCTTCTGTCTGCCTTCGGGCTTTGCGGCGCAAGGGTGTGCCCATCAAATACACCACCAAGGACATGGGTAAAACCCCATACAAAAGAAAAGTGATGATGGCCCCTAACACAGTGCCTTGGGTACTAAATGCTTCAGCCAGACCCATCAACAAGGTCACATAGAGCCAGGCAATAACGATCAAATACATTTTTTTGCGCTTTGTAATTTAGGTGACATCAAATTGACAGATACTGAAGGTAACCGATATCAAAAAAACCATTTACCGGAGACAAGCATGAGCACATCCACGCCAGAATTCTGGTCCAGCATGAGTGAGGGTTTTCAACAAAACCTGTCCAAAAGCTGGGGGCAGGCGATGCAGCATTTCCAAACCCTGGACCTCGGTGGGCTCAAACCTGGTGTCGACGCCGCTTTGCCACCCATCAAATTCTCGCCTGAAAAGCTACAGGCCCTGCAAGGGCAGTACTTCAAAGACGCCTCTGAGTTGTGGAATCAGAGCCTGCACAACAGTTTGCAAGTCAAAGACCGTCGCTTTTCAGGGGAAGCTTGGAGCGCCAATCCGATGGCGGCTTTCAATGCGGCCACCTATTTGCTCAATGCCCGCACGCTGATGGGATTGGCCGATGCGGTGGAGGGGGACGAGAAAACACGCAACCGCATCCGCTTTGCCGTGGAGCAATGGGTGGCCGCTGCTGCGCCCAGCAATTTTCTGGCCTTCAATGCCGAGGCTCAAAAGAAAGCCATCGAAACCCAAGGCGAGAGCATTGCCAAGGGCGTGAAAAACCTGATGCACGACATGCAGCAAGGCCATGTGTCGATGACCGACGAAAGCCTGTTCGAGGTGGGCAAGAACGTGGCCACCACCGAAGGCGCGGTGGTCTTTGAGAACGAGTTTTTCCAGCTCATCGAATACAAGCCGCTCACGGCCAAGGTCTACGAAAAACCCTTCTTGCTGGTGCCGCCTTGCATCAACAAGTTCTACATCCTGGATCTGCAGCCTGAGAACTCCTTCATCCGTTACGCCGTGAGCCAGGGCCACCGCACCTTTGTGGTGAGCTGGCGTAACCCCGACGAATCCATGGCGCAAAAGACCTGGGACGACTACATCGAGCAAGCGGCCATCCAAGCCATCAGCACGGTGCAGTCGATCACGGGCGCACCCAAGATCAATGCGCTGGGTTTTTGCGTGGGCGGCACCATCTTGTCCACCGCTTTGGCCGTGTTGGCGGCCCGTGGCGAAAAGCCTGTGGCCAGTGCCACCTTCCTCACCACCCTGATCAACTTCACCGACACCGGCATTCTGGACGTGTTCATTGACGAGAACTTCGTCAAGTTCCGTGAGCAGCAAATGGGCAAGGGCGGCTTGCTCAAGGGCCAGGACCTGGCCTCGACTTTCAGCTTTCTGCGCCCCAACGACCTGGTCTGGAACTATGTGGTGGGCAACTACCTCAAGGGCGAGACGCCGCCACCGTTTGACCTGCTCTACTGGAACAGCGACTCGACCAATTTGCCCGGACCTTTTTACGCCTGGTACCTGCGCAACACCTACCTGGAAAACAACCTGGTCAAGCCCGGCAAGGTCAAAGTCTGTGGCGAGCCCATTGATTTGGGCAAGGTCGACATGCCGGTCTACATCTACGGCTCGCGTGAAGACCACATCGTGCCCATCGGCGGCGCGTACGCCAGCACCCAGGTGCTGCCGGGCAAAAAGCGTTTTGTCATGGGGGCCTCGGGCCACATCGCGGGCGTGATCAACCCGCCCGCCGCCAAAAAGCGCAGCCACTGGCTGAGCGAGGGCAGCAAATTCCCGGCCGATGTGAATGACTGGATCGTCAGTGCCAAAGAGCTGCCCGGCAGCTGGTGGACCGACTGGTCCGATTGGCTCAAGGGCCATGCGGGCAAGCAAATTGCCGCCCCCAAAACCTATGGCAAAGGCGGCCAATTCAAAGCCATCGAAGCGGCCCCAGGCCGCTACGTGAAGGCCAAAGCCTGATTTTTATTGACACAACGGAGATCTGAAAAATGGAAGACATCGTCATCGTCGCAGCCGCTCGCACCGCCGTGGGCAAATTTGGCGGCTCGCTCGCCAAGACCCCTGCCACCGAGCTGGGCAGCATCGTCATCCAGGGCTTGCTCCAGCGCAGCGGCTTGCCGGTCGACGCCATTGGCGAAGTCATCATGGGCCAGGTGCTGGCCGCAGGCGTGGGCCAGAACCCCGCCCGCCAAGCCATGATGAAAGCCGGGCTGGCCAAAGAGACCCCGGCGCTGACCATCAACGCCGTGTGCGGCTCGGGCCTGAAAGCCGTGATGCTGGCCGCGCAGGCTGTGGCCTGGGGCGACAGCGAAATCGTGATCGCGGGTGGCCAGGAAAACATGAGCGCCAGCCCCCACGTCTTGAACGGCAGCCGCGACGGCCAGCGCATGGGCGACTGGAAGATGACCGACACCATGATCGTGGACGGCCTGTGGGATGTCTACAACCAGTACCACATGGGCATCACCGCCGAGAACGTGGCCAAGGCCCATGGCATCACCCGCGACATGCAAGACGCCCTGGCCTTGGGCAGCCAGCAAAAAGCCGCTGCTGCGCAAGACGCGGGCAAGTTCAAGGACGAGATTGTCGATGTGCTGATCCCCCAGCGCAAGGGCGATCCGCTGGTCTTCAACACCGACGAGTTCATCAACAAGAAAACCAATGCCGAGGCCCTGGCCGGTCTGCGCCCTGCGTTTGACAAGGCGGGCAGCGTGACGGCTGGCAATGCCTCGGGCATCAACGACGGCGCTGCCGCCGTGATGGTGATGAGCGCCAAAAAGGCCGCTGCCTTGGGCCTCAAGCCCCTGGCCCGCATTGCAGCCTTCGGCACCAGCGGTCTGGACCCGGCCACCATGGGCATGGGCCCGGTGCCGGCCTCGCAAAAGGCCCTGGCCCGCGCCGGCTGGAAGGCCAGCGACGTGGACCTGTTTGAACTCAACGAAGCCTTTGCCGCCCAGGCCTGCGCCGTCAACAAGGCGCTGGACATCGATCCGGCCAAAGTCAACGTCAACGGCGGCGCCATTGCGATTGGCCACCCGATTGGCGCATCCGGTTGCCGCATTCTGGTGACTCTGTTGCACGAAATGCAGCGCACTCAGGCCAAAAAAGGCCTGGCCGCGCTGTGCATCGGTGGCGGCATGGGCGTGTCATTGGCGGTTGAACGCGTTTAAAAACCTGCGCCGCTCATGCGGCGTGGTTTGGCGCACTGTCCAACCGTATAAGGGCAGCCAATCATCGCGGTTTGAGCGGACTTCATTGATCCCACTTCACTCATAACAAGGAGACAAACATGAGTCAAAAAGTAGCTTACGTCACAGGTGGCATGGGCGGTATCGGTACCGCGATTTGCCAACGCCTTCATCAAGAGGGCTTCAAGGTCATCGCCGGTTGCGGCCCGACCCGTGACTACAACAAGTGGCTTGACGAGCAAAAAGCCCAAGGCTTCACTTTCTACGCATCGGTGGGCAACGTCGGTGACTGGGATTCCACGGTGGAAGCCTTCAGCAAGGCCAAGGCCGAGCACGGCAGCATCGATGTGCTGGTGAACAACGCGGGCATCACCAAGGACCGCATGTTCCTGAAGATGACCCGGGATGACTGGGACGCCGTGATGAACACCAACCTGGACTCCATGTTCAACGTGACCAAGCAGGTCGTGTCCGACATGGTTGAAAAGGGCTGGGGCCGCATCATCAACATCTCGTCGGTCAACGGTGAAAAAGGCCAGGCAGGCCAAACCAACTACTCGGCTGCCAAAGCCGGCATGCATGGTTTTTCGATGGCCTTGGCGCAAGAGTTGGCCACCAAGGGCGTGACCGTGAACACCGTGTCGCCGGGCTATATCGGCACCGACATGGTCAACGCCATCCGTCCTGACGTGCTGGAAAAAATCGTGGCCACCGTGCCCGTCAAGCGCTTGGGTAAGCCCAGCGAGATCGCTTCCATCATCGCCTGGTTGGCCAGCGAAGAGGGTGGTTACGCCACTGGCGCTGACTTCTCGGTCAACGGTGGTTTGCACATGGGCTGATGCCCGGGCCCTTGGGCCACATCGTCCTGGGCATGGCCCACAAAAAAACCCGCCTCGGCGGGTTTTTTGTTTTTGCAAGCAGGCGTTCAGGGGCCGACTTGCTTGCCTGTGCCCACCAGCTGCATGGCCGAAGCGATCAGCCCGGACACTTCGGTCATGTTGCCTGGCACGATGAGTGTGGTTTTGGCGTCTTGCGCCACTTTGCCGTAAGCCTGCACGGCTTGCTCCGCCACCTTGAGTTGCACCGCCTGCTCGCCCCCGGGCTGGCGGATGGCGGCGGCGATGCGCTCGATGGCCTGCGCGGTGGCGTTGGCCATTTCGGTGATGGCGGCGGCATCGCCTTGCGCTTTGTTGATGGCGGCCTGTTTTTCACCCTCTGATCGCGCAATGAAGGCCTCGCGCTCGCCCGTGGCGATGTTGATCTGCTCCTGGCGGCGGCCTTCGGAGGCCGCGATCAGGGCGCGCTTTTCACGCTCGGCCGTGATTTGCGACTGCATGGCCAGCAAAATTTCCTTGGGCGGTGTCAGGTCCTTGATCTCGTAGCGCAGCACCTTCACACCCCAGTTAAGCGCCGCCTCGTCGATGGCCGCGACCACCTGCGCGTTGATGATGTCGCGCTCTTCAAAAGTCTTGTCCAGTTCCAGCTTGCCGATCACGCTTCGCAGGCTGGTTTGCGCCAGTTGCGTCACGGCCACGATGTAGTTGGACGAGCCGTAGCTGGCCAGTTTGGGGTCGGTGACCTGAAAGTACAGGATGCCGTCGACCTGCAGCTGCGTGTTGTCGCGGGTGATGCAAATCTGGCTGGGCACATCGAGCGGGATTTCTTTCAGGCTGTGCTTCTGGATCACGTTGTCGACAAAAGGCACCACAAAGTTCAGGCCCGGGGCCAGGCTGGCGTGGAATTTGCCTAGCCTTTCGACCACCCAGGCTTCTTGCTGTGGCACGACTTTGACGGTCTTGACGATGAACAGGACCGCGATGATCACGAGAACGGCTGCGACTTCCATGGTTTTTCTCCCTATTGAGTGGTTGGAGCGGTGTGCTCAGATTTTCTCGAGGACCAGGCGGTTGCCCGCGATGGCCTGGATGCGGTGTGCACCCGGTGCGGCGCTTTGGCCCGGGGCCAGCTCGGCACTCCAGGCCGCGCCCCGGTGCAAGACCCGTGTTGTGGCCTGTGCGTCCCAGGCCTCGACCATCACAGTGGCCCCCAGGTCCAGATGCTGGTCTTGCGCTTCTTGTGGCGTGGCGGCTTGGCGCTTGCGCCATTGGCCCAGCAGCACAGCCCCGAGGCCACCCACGACCGCCGCCACCACGAGTTGGGTGGTCAGGCCATAACCTGCCATGGCGGTCAAGGCTGCCGCCACGGCGCCCAGGCTCAGCATCAGCAGGTAAAAAGTGCCGGTCACCAACTCCAGTGCCACCAGCACACCGGACAGGACCCACCACATCGTTGCGTTGCTCATCTTTCCCCTCCAGAATTTTTTGTCTTGTCAGCCTTGCGACCACAGGTATTTATACGCCGTCCCAACGGGCGCTTGCCCGGGCCTGGGTCAAGTCCGGCACCAGCCAAGGATAATCCGTCCCTATGCATTTTCCTGAACCCCAACGCTGGCGCCTGTCCGTCGCCCCGATGATGGACTGGACTGACCGACATTGCCGTTTTTTCCATCGCCTGCTGACCCGCCACACGCTGCTCTACACCGAGATGGTGACCACCGGTGCTTTGCGCCATGGCAGCGTGCAGCGGCACCTGCGCTTCAACGCCGAAGAACACCCCGTGGCGCTGCAATTAGGCGGCAGCGATGCGGCCGACCTGGCCCATGCCGCCAAGCTGGGGCAAGAGTGGGGCTATGACGAGATCAACCTCAATTGCGGCTGCCCTTCAGACCGGGTGCAGCGCGGCGCTTTTGGCGCTTGCCTGATGAACGAGCCGCGCACCGTGGCCGATGGCGTGAAAGCCATGCTGGACGTGGTGGATGTGCCGGTCACGGTGAAGCACCGCATTGGCATTGACCGCATCGAAAGCTATGACTTCGTGCGCGACTTTGTGGGCACGGTGAGCGAGGCGGGCTGTCGGGTGTTCATCGTGCACGCCCGCAATGCCTGGCTCGACGGCCTGAGTCCCAAGGAAAACCGCGAAATCCCGCCGCTGCGTTACGAGCTGGCTTATCAGCTGAAAAAAGATTTCCCGGGGCTGCTGATCGCGGTGAACGGTGGCATCAAGACCAACAAAGAAATCGCGCAACATTTGCAGCACGCCGACGGCGTGATGGTCGGGCGTGAGGCCTACTACAACCCCTGGCTGTTGGGCAGCTGGGACGCCACGTTTTATGGCGATGCCCACGAGGTGCCCAGCCGCGAAACGGTGGAAGAAGCCATGGTGGACTACATGGAGCGGGCCTTTGCCGAAGACGGCTGCCCTTGGTACGCCATTGCGCGGCACATGCTGGGCCTCTACCACGGGCAACGCGGTGGGCGTTTGTGGCGTCAGGTCTGGAGCGACCATAAGCTCAAGCCTTTGCCGCCGCGAGAGGTCTGGGCTTTGGCCCGTGCGGCGCTGGCCCGTGGGGCGGTGGTCAGCGACTGACCATCAGATTTATTGCGCGGCCTGCAAGCCGTTTGTGAAGTGTGCCGACATGCGCTCGGCCGCTTGCTCGGGCTGGCGTTCGGTCAGGGCCTGAACAATGGCGCGGTGCTCGGCCAGGGATTGCTCAATGCGGCCCTCTTTGAACAGCGAGCTGTGGCGGTTGAGTTTCATCACCTTGCGCAGGTCGGCCACCATTTGGTCGCGCCAGCGGTTGTCGGCCAATTCCAGCAGCAGCATGTGAAAGGCTTCGTTGATCTCGAAGAAACGGTCCCGGTCGTGCTTGGCTTTTTCCAGGTCCTGGTGCAAGGCCTGAATCTGCGACATCTGTTCGGCACTGGCGTTTTGTGCCACCACGCGGGCGGCGTCTGATTCGAGCAGGGCCAGCAGGTGGTACACATCGCGCAGGTCTTTTTCGCTGACTTCGGTCACGTAGGCGCCGCGGCGCACCTTCATGGTCACCAGGCCCTCGGCGGCCAGCACCTTCAGGGCTTCACGCAGCGGGGTGCGGCTGATGCCCAGGGCCTCGGCAATGCGCAACTCGTCGATCCAGCTGCCCGGCTCCAGTTCGCGCGCAAAAATGCGCTGGCGCAGGAGTTCGGCCACTTCTTCGTACAGGGCGCGGGGGGCAAGGGACAGGGCAGACATGGTGTGAGCGGTCGAGGCGGGGGCAGGTCAGGGCGTTTCAGATGCTGAATTGTAAGCCGGTTAAAATATTCTGCATCAATAATTATGAATCACGGTACTTGTAAGCCGGTAGGCAGTTGCAAGCTGCCAAAATCCGGACCAGTCATTTTTGTCCCGAAAGCACAGCGCCATGACGTCTCCATCTTTTGAATTCAACGCCTCCAATCTGGAAGCCTGGCAAAAAGCAGCCGCCAAATCCGCCCCGGGTGGCGATGTGTCGGCCCTGAACTGGAAGACGCCCGACGGCATCGTCGTCAAGCCGCTCTACACCGCCGAAGACACGGCCAACTTGCCTTACGCCAACACGCTGCCGGGCTTTGAGCCTTTCCTTCGCGGCCCGCAGGCCACCATGTACGCGGTACGCCCCTGGACGATCCGCCAGTACGCGGGTTTCTCCACCGCCGAAGAATCCAACGCGTTTTATCGCAAGGCTCTGGCCGCAGGCGGGCAGGGCGTGTCGGTGGCGTTTGACCTGGCCACGCACCGCGGTTACGACTCCGACCACCCCCGCGTGACGGGCGACGTGGGCAAGGCCGGCGTGGCGATCGACTCGGTCGAGGACATGAAAATCCTGTTTGACCAGATTCCGCTGGACAAGGTCAGCGTGTCCATGACGATGAACGGCGCGGTGCTGCCTGTGCTGGCGGGCTACGTGGTGGCCGCCGAAGAGCAGGGCGTGAGCCAGGACAAGCTGAGCGGAACCATCCAGAACGACATCCTCAAGGAGTTCATGGTCCGCAACACCTACATCTACCCGCCCGAGCCGTCGATGAAGATCATCGGCGACATCATCGAGTACACGAGCAAGAACATGCCCAAGTTCAACTCGATCTCGATCTCGGGCTACCACATGCAGGAAGCCGGCGCCAACCAGGCGCTGGAGATGGCCTTCACCCTGGCCGACGGCAAGGAGTACGTGAAGACGGCGATTGCCAAGGGCATGGACGTGGACGACTTTGCCGGTCGCCTGTCCTTCTTCTGGGCGGTGGGCATGAACTTCTATCTGGAGATCGCCAAGATGCGTGCGGCGCGCCTGCTGTGGTGCCGCATCATGAAGGGCTTCAACGCCAAGAACCCCAAGAGCCTGATGCTGCGCACGCACAGCCAGACCTCGGGCTGGTCGCTCACCGAGCAAGACCCCTACAACAACGTGGTGCGCACCACCATCGAGGCCATGGCAGCCGTGTTTGGCGGCACCCAGTCGCTGCACACCAACAGCTTTGACGAAGCGATTGCCTTGCCCACCGAATTCAGCGCCCGCATTGCCCGCAACACGCAGCTCATCATCCAGGAAGAGACCCACATCACCAACGTGATCGACCCCTGGGCTGGCAGCTACATGATGGAGAGCCTGACCCAAGAAATGGCCGACAAGGCCTGGGCCATCATTGAAGAAGTCGAGGCAATGGGCGGCATGACCAAGGCCGTGGGCAGCGGCTGGGCCAAGCTCAAGATCGAAGCGGCGGCCGCTGAAAAGCAGGCCCGCATCGATTCGGGCAAAGACGTCATCGTGGGCGTGAACAAATACAAGCTGGCCAAAGAAGACCCGATCGAGACGCTGTCGATCGACAACGTGCGCGTGCGCGACGGTCAGATTGCACGCCTCAAAGCCATCCGTGCAAGCCGCGACAGCGCCAAGGTGCAAGCCGCGCTGGACGTGTTGAGCGCCGCCGCCGAATCGGGCCAGGGCAATTTGCTCGACTTGTCGATTCAGGCCGTGCGCCTGCGTGCCACGGTCGGCGAAGTGTCGGATGCGCTGGAAAAAGCCTTTGGCCGCCACCGTGCCGACACGCAAAAAGTCACGGGCGTGTACGCGGCGGCTTATGACGACGGCGAAAACGTGGGAGACACCATGGAATACTGGAACCAGCTCAAAGCCGACATCGCCGCCTTTGCCGAAGCGCAAGGCCGCCGTCCCCGCGTGATGATCTCCAAACTGGGCCAGGATGGTCACGACCGGGGCGCCAAAGTGGTGGCCACGGCGTTTGCCGACCTGGGCTACGACGTGGACATGGGCCCCTTGTTCCAGACCCCCGAAGAGTGCGCCCGTCAGGCGATTGAGAACGACGTCCACGCCGTGGGTGTGAGCACGCTGGCCGCTGGCCACAAAACCTTGGTGCCCGCCATCATTGCCGAACTCAAGAAGCAGGGTGCCGACGACATCATCGTCTTCGTCGGCGGTGTGATCCCTCGCCAGGACTACGACATGCTCTACGAAGCCGGCGTCAAAGGCATTTACGGCCCCGGCACACCGATCCCTGTCAGCGCCAAGGATGTGCTGGAGCAGATCAAAAAGGCGATCGGGTGAGCCCTGAGCACTTGCTCGACGGCTTGCTCAATGGCAGCGCTGCCGTGCAGCGCCGCGCCATGGCCAAGGCCATCACCTTGCTCGAATCCACCCGCCCGGATCACCGGGCCTTGGCCGACGAGCTGCTCACGGCCATGCTGCCGCACACAGGCAACTCGTTCCGCCTGGGCATCAGCGGTGTGCCCGGCGTGGGCAAGTCCACCTTCATCGAAGCGCTGGGTTTGTATCTGATTGGTCAAGGCCACCGCGTGGCGGTGCTGGCGGTGGACCCGTCGAGCACCGTGTCGGGCGGGTCGATTCTGGGTGACAAGACCCGGATGGAGTTGCTTAGCGTGCACGAACGTGCCTACATCCGCCCCAGCCCGAGCAGCGGCACCCTGGGTGGCGTGGCCGAAAAAACCCGTGAATCGATGCTGGTCTGCGAAGCGGCGGGCTACGACGTGGTGATCGTCGAGACCGTGGGTGTGGGCCAGTCCGAGACGGCCGTGGCCAACATGACCGACATGTTTGTGCTGATGCAGCTGCCCAATGCGGGCGACGACTTGCAGGCCATCAAAAAAGGCGTGATGGAAATCGCCGATCTGGTGGTCATCAACAAGGCCGACATCGACGCGATGGCCGCCACCCGCGCCGAGTTGCAGATCACCAGCGCCCTGCAACTGCTGGGCATGCACGGCAGCTCGGGCCACGCGCACGCCGACACCTCTCAGTGGCACCCCAAGGTGGTGCAGCTGAGCGCTCTGCTGGGCCAGGGCGTGGACAGTTTTTGGGCGGCGGTCACAGAATTCCGGGCCTTGCAAACTGGCAACGGCCGTCTGGGTGAGCGGCGTCAGCAGCAAGCCTTGTCCTGGATGTGGGAGCGGATCGAGGCGGGGCTTCGGCAGTCTTTCAAAGACCATCCCGAGGTCCGGCATCAGCTGCCTCTGGTGTCTGCCCGAGTGGCACAGGGCACGTTGGCCGCTTCGACGGCAGCACGCCAATTGCTGGCGAGCCTGTCGATCCCGGCGAGCCCCAGCGTTTCGGGTTCTGCGCCATGAGTTTGAGCCCTGAATCCCTGCAACTGATCGCAGCGGACCCGCGCTGGCGCACGCAGCGCATTGCCCGGGTCGACACGCCCGATGGCCCGCTGTTGATCAAAGGCCAGCGTCCTGCAAGGGGGCCTTTGCGCTTCAAAATCATGAAGTGGCTGTCCCAGCTGACGCGCAACCCTTTGTTGCAGCCTGTGCCCGCCCATGGTGGGGCGCGTGCCCAAAACACCGAGGTACAGCGCTTGAGACAACTCGCGGCTGCAGGCTTGCCCGTGCCTGCGGTGTTGCACCAGGCACCGGATTACATCGCCTTGCAATTCTTGCCGGGTGAATCCTTGCAGCACGGCCTGACACAGACCCCGGATCTGGCGCTGCGCCTGTTTGAGCAAGGCTTGCAAGCGATTGGGCATGTCCACCAGCAAGGCCAGTATCTGAGTCAGGCTTTTGCCCGGAACATCATGGTGTCTTCCGGGCAACTCTGGTTCATCGACTTCGAGGACGATCCATTGGAGGTCATGGACCTGCCGCAGGCCCAGCCCGCGACTGGCTGGCCTATTTGCTGTCCACCCTCTGGATGGCGAATGCGCCCCAAGAGGCGTTGCTGCAAAGTTGGCACCGCCAGTTTGAGCAACTCGATGCCAACACCCAAAACCGTTTGGTGCAATCGTGTGACCGCCTGGTCTGGTTGCGCCACCTGTCCAATCAAAGAAGACCCTGGGGTCGGGATATCGTCACCTTGCAAGCGCTGGGTGATTTTCTTGACCGCTGGCGAACCCATCTGAACCGAGCATAAGGAGCTGACAACATGCAAGACATCATTGAACAACTGGAAAAAAAGCGCGCTGCGGCCCGCTTGGGCGGCGGGCAAAAACGCATCGATGCGCAGCACGCCAAAGGCAAGCTCACCGCGCGTGAGCGCATCGAGGTCTTGCTCGATGAAGGCACTTTCGAAGAGTGGGACATGTTCGTCGAGCACCGTTGCACCGATTTCGGCATGCAGGACAACAAGATCCCCGGCGACGGCGTGGTCACGGGCTACGGCATGATCAACGGCCGCCTGGTGTTTGTGTTCAGCCAGGACTTCACCGTGTACGGCGGCGCTTTGTCGGAAACCCACGCCGAGAAGATCTGCAAGATCATGGACCAGGCCATGAAGGTCGGCGCTCCCGTGATTGGCCTGAACGATTCGGGCGGTGCGCGTATTCAAGAAGGCGTGGCGTCCTTGGGTGGTTATGCCGACGTGTTCCAGCGCAATGTGATGGCCAGCGGTGTGGTGCCCCAGATCAGCATGATCATGGGCCCCTCGGCGGGTGGTGCGGTGTATTCGCCTGCTTTGACCGATTTCATCTTCATGGTCAAGGACACGTCTTACATGTTCGTCACGGGCCCCGAAGTGGTCAAGACCGTGACGCACGAAGAAGTGACCGCCGAAGAGCTGGGTGGCGCGTTGACCCACACCACCAAGAGCGGCGTGGCCGACATGGCCTTCGAAAACGATGTGGAAGCGCTCTTGATGCTGCGCCGCCTCTACAACTACTTGCCGCTGAACAACCGCGAAAAAGCGCCTGTGCGCCCCAGCGGTGACCCGTCGGGTCGCATGGACATGAGCCTCGACACCCTGGTGCCCGAGAACCCCAACAAGGCCTATGACATGAAAGAACTCATCGTCAAGACTGTGGACGATGGCGATTTCTTCGAGCTGCAACCGGACTACGCCAAGAACATCCTGATCGGCTTTGCCCGCATGGAAGGCCAAACCGTGGGCATCGTGGCCAACCAGCCGCTGGTGCTGGCCGGTTGCTTGGACATCAAGAGCTCGATCAAAGCCGCCCGCTTTGTGCGTTTTTGCGATGCGTTCAACATCCCCGTCATCACCTTTGTGGACGTGCCCGGTTTCATGCCCGGCACCAGCCAGGAGTTCGGCGGCATCATCAAGCACGGCGCCAAGCTGCTGTACGCGTACGCCGAATGCACCGTGCCAAAAATCACCGTCATCACCCGCAAGGCCTATGGCGGCGCGTACGACGTGATGGCTTCCAAGCACCTGCGCGGCGACGTGAACTTTGCCTGGCCCAACGCCGAAATCGCGGTCATGGGTGCCAAAGGCGCGGTGGAAATCATCTTCCGCGAAGACAAGGGCGACCCCGAGAAACTGGCCGCCAAGGAAGCCGAATACAAAGCCCGTTTTGCCAACCCCTTTGTGGCGGGCGCACGCGGCTTCATCGACGACGTGATCCAGCCGCACGAGACCCGCAAGCGCATCTGCCGCTCGCTGGTGATGCTCAAGGACAAGAAGATCGAGAACCCCTGGCGCAAGCACGGGAACATTCCACTGTGATCGCTACCCCGTCATGGCGGACGTGAGCCGCCATCCATGGATCCCGGGTCAAGCCCGGGATGACAGATAAAAGGATTCCATATGTTCAAGAAAATTTTGATTGCCAACCGCGGTGAAATCGCCTGCCGCGTCATCGCCACCGCCCACAAAATGGGCATCCAGACCGTGGCCGTTTACTCCGAAGCCGACAAGGAGGCCCGCCATGTGCAGCTGGCCGACGAAGCCGTGTTGCTCGGCCCCGCACCCTCACGCGAGTCGTATCTGGTCGCGGACAAGATCATCGCAGCCGCCAAAGCCACGGGCGCGCAAGCGATCCACCCCGGCTACGGCTTCCTGAGCGAGAACGCCGAGTTTGCCAAGCGCTGCGAAGACGAGGGCATCGCCTTCATCGGTCCGCGCCACTTCTCGATTGCCGCCATGGGCGACAAGATCGAGTCCAAAAAACTGGCGGGCGCTGCTGGCGTGAACTGCATTCCTGGCGTGAACGATGCGATTGAAAGCGCTGAGAAAGCGGTTGAAATTGCCAAGGGCATTGGCTACCCCGTCATGATCAAGGCTTCGGCTGGCGGCGGCGGCAAAGGCCTGCGCGTGGCCTTCAACGACAAAGAGGCTTTGGAAGGCTTCACCTCTTGCCGCAACGAAGCACGCAACAGCTTTGGCGATGACCGCGTGTTCATTGAAAAATTTGTCGAGGAACCGCGCCACATCGAAATCCAGGTGCTGGGCGACAGCCACGGCAATGTGATTTACCTGAACGAGCGCGAGTGCTCCATCCAGCGCCGCCACCAGAAGGTGATCGAAGAGGCACCTTCGCCCTTCATTTCTGAAGCCACCCGCAAAGCCATGGGCGAGCAGGCGGTGCAACTGGCCAAGGCGGTGAAATACCAAAGCGCTGGCACGGTGGAGTTTGTGGTCGGCAAAGACCAGAGCTTTTACTTCCTGGAGATGAACACCCGCCTGCAGGTGGAGCACCCGGTGACCGAAGCGATCACGGGTCTGGACCTGGTCGAGATGATGATCCGTGTGGCCGCTGGCGAGAAGTTGCCGATCGAGCAGAAAGACGTCAAGCGCAACGGCTGGGCCATCGAGTGCCGCATCAACGCCGAAGACCCGTTCCGCAACTTCCTGCCGTCCACGGGCCGTCTGGTGCGTTTCCAGACGCCCAAACAAACCATGTTCCAGGCCAACACCGCCGACCTGCTGGGTGTGCGTGTGGACACGGGTGTGCAGGACGGCGGCGAAATCCCGATGTTTTATGACTCGATGATCGCCAAGCTGATCGTGCACGGCAAAGACCGCAACGACGCGATCGCCAAAATGCGCGAAGCCCTGAACGGCTTTGTCATTCGTGGCATCAGCTCCAACATCCCGTTCCAGGCTGCTTTGTTGGCGCACCCGCGTTTTGTCTCGGGTGAATTCAACACCGGCTTCATCGCCGAGCAGTACGGCAAGGGCTTCCGCGCCGAAGACGTGCCGCACGACGACCACGACTTCCTGGCCGCACTGGCCGCCTTTGTGCGCCGCAAGTCGCGCGAACGTGCCGCCAACCTCAGCGGTCAGTTGCCCGGCTACGACGTCAAGATCGGCCAGGACTATGCGGTGGTCGAGTTGGGGCAGGGCGGGCAGAACCGCTATGTGGCTGTGCATGTGGACGAATTCCCGGGCAAACCCGGCGTGGCGCAGATCACGGTGGACGGCAAAACCTATGCCATGGAGAGCAACTCGCGCCTGAACGACATCCGCATTGAAGGCACCTGCAACGGCCAACCTTTCACTGCGCAAGTCGAGCGCGGTACCTTGAAGAACCCCTTGGCCCTGCAGGTGCAGCACAACGGCACGCGCATCGAGGCCTTGGTCATGTCGCCCCGCATGGCCGAGCTGCACAAGCTCATGCCTTACAAGGCCCCGCCGGATCTGAGCCGTTATGTGCTCTCGCCCATGCCCGGTTTGCTGGTCGACGTGGCGGTGCAGCCAGGCCAGAAGGTGCAGGCGGGCGAGCGCGTGGCCGTGATCGAAGCCATGAAAATGGAAAACGTGCTGTTTGCCGCGCAAGACGGTGTGGTCAAGAAAGTGGTCGCTGCCAAGGGCGAATCGCTCACCGTGGACCAGATGATTGTGGAGTTTGAATAAATGAGCACCCAACGCCCCTTCAAGGTGCTGGGCGTCCAGCAGATCGCCATTGGCGGGCCTGACAAGGCCCGCTTGCAAAAGCTCTGGGTCGACATGTTCGGCCTGGAAGTAACCGGCACCTTCCAAAGCGAACGCGAGAACGTGGACGAAGACATCTGCGCCATCGGTTCTGGCCCCTTCAAGGTCGAGGTCGATTTGATGCAGCCGCTGGACCCCGAAAAAAAGCCCGCCGTGCACACCACGCCGCTCAACCACATTGGCTTGTGGATCGACGATCTGCCAGTGGCGGTCGAATGGCTCACGTCACAAGGCGTGCGCTTTGCACCCGGCGGCATCCGCAAGGGCGCGGCCGGTTTTGACATCACCTTCTTGCACCCCAAGGCGAACGACGAGTTCCCGATTGGCGGCGAGGGCGTGTTGATCGAGCTGGTGCAGGCCCCCCCCGAAGTGGTCAAGGCCTTTTCGGCTTTGGCGGCCCACGCACACTGAACGAAATTGGGCCTGAAGGTCCGGATCTGTCATACCCGCGAACGCGGGTATCCATGACAAACGAAGGCATGGACCACCGATCAAGATGGCTAAGACCGGGCGCAGCAGCCCGTCAGACCCCGGTCTGCCGGGCTTTGGCCTTGGCCAGCGCCGCCTCGATGATGGCGCGTTTGCGGTCCACTTCGGGTGCGTTGTCGCTGCCCTTGGTGTGTGCAGTCAAATCGGCCAGTTTGTGCTCCGCTTTGGCTTGCAGTTGCCTTTGGTGCTCGGCTTCTTCGCGAACCAGGCGTTGCTGGCGTGAGGTGTAGCGCTCGCGTGCGATGTGGGCTTGTTCCGCAGACCAGGCAGCCCAGCCGGTTTGCGTGCCGGTCACGTTCTCCAGCGCGATGCAGTCCACCGGGCACACCGGAATGCACAGCTCGCAGCCCGTGCACCAGGGCTCGATCACGGTGTGCATCAGTTTGTTGGCACCCAAAATCGCGTCGGTCGGGCAGGCTTTGATGCACAGCGTGCAGCCGATGCACCAGGCTTCATCGATGATGGCCACATGGCGGGGGCCTTCGATGCCATGCTCAGGGTTGAGGGGTTCCACTGGCTGACCCGTCAGCGCAGCCAAGCGCTCGATACCGGCTTGTCCACCCGGCGGGCATTGGTTGATGGGCGCTTGACCATTGGCCATGGCTTGGGCATAGCTGGCGCAGTCGGGATAGCCGCACCGCGTGCACTGCGTTTGGGGCAGGGCGTCGTTCAGCAATAGAAAAAGCGCCTGGGTCTCAGGCGCTGATCTTGGCAAAGCGGGCATGGGCCTCAGGCTTTTTTCTTGGGCTGGACCCAGGTGGTTTGGATGGAGCCTCTGGGCGGGGTGGCTGCAGCGGCCTTGCTGGTGGCTTTGACCACAGACTTGAGGGCGGTCTTGGCCACCGTTTGCAAGGGTTTGGTCTGGACGGCCTTCTTGGCCACGGCACTGACCGCCTTGGGCTGGGCCGTTACCGAGCCTTTGGCGGCCGTTTTGGTCGGGTGGTTCAGGATGAACTTGACCAGTTGTGGGTAGACGATGTCGCGCCAGCGGCGGCCGCTGAAGATGCCGTAATGGCCTGCGCCGGGCACTTCCAGATGCAGGCGTTCGTTGGCGGGCACACCGCTGCACAGGTCTTGCGCTGCGCGGGTCTGGCCCGAGCCGGAGATGTCGTCGAGCTCACCTTCCACGGTCAGCAAGGCGGTGGTCTTGATGTCTTGTGGGCGCACGCGCTCGATCTTGCCATCCACGCCCTTCACGTCCCATGTGCCGTTGACCAGTTTGAATTCCTGGAACACGGTCTGGATGGTCTCCAGGTAGTAATCGGCGTCCATGTCGAGCACGGCGTTGTACTCGTCATAGAACTTGCGGTGGGCTTCGGCGCTGGCATCATCCCCCTTGATCAGGTCCTTGAAGTAGTCGTAATGGCTGGTGGCATGGCGGTCGGGGTTCATGGCCACAAAACCGGTGTACTGCAAGAAGCCGGGGTACACGCGGCGACCCGCCCCCGGGAAGGACGGTGGCACGCGGTAGATCACGTTGTTCTCGAACCACTCGAAGCTCTTGTTGGTGGCCAGGTTGTTCACCGAAGTGGGCGACTTGCGCGCATCGATGGGGCCGCCCATCATGGTCATGGTCAAGGGCGTCTTTTCGCCGCGGCTGGCCATCAAGGACACGGCGGCAAGCACCGGCACGGTGGGCTGGCAAACGCTCACCACATGGCAGTGGCCGTAGATGGCCTGCAGGTGGCGGATGAATTCCTGCACATAGTTGATGTAATCGTCCAGGTGGAACTCACCGTCGGACAAAGGCACCAAGCGGGCGTTCTTCCAGTCGGTGATGTAGACCTTGTGGTCTTGCAGCATGGTCTTGACGGTGTCGCGCAGCAAAGTGGCGTAGTGGCCCGACAAGGGGGCCACGATCAAGACCGCAGGTTGGGCCTTGAGCATCGTCAAAGTCGCGGGGTCGTCCGAGAAACGCTTGAAACGGCGCAACTCGCAAAATGGCTTGTCAATTTCGACCCGCTCGTGGATGGCCACATCGGTTTTGTTGACCTTGACCGTGCGGATGCCGAACTCGGGTTTTTCGTAGTCCTTGCCCAGGCGGTGCATCAGGGCGTAACCGGCCGAGACGCGCTGAGCCAGGGGGGTTTGCGCCATGGGGTTCAAGGGGTTGCTGTAGAGCTTGGCTGCAGCTTGGGCCAGATCGGCGAAAGGCTCCATGATGGAGCGTTGGGTTTCAAAAATCTGATAAAGCATGTGACAGTTTCCCTGGCGACGAATGGTGCGCTGCAGCAATGCTACAGGAGTCGGACCCGAATTTTTGGAGTGATGACCCTAATCGGCAGTCACATTCCGGACCGCCCAAAAATAAACCGCCCCGTCGGGGGCGGTTGCAAGCCAGGTGTCAGCCTTGATGGGGGTCAAGTCAGACGACTTTGGCAATCGCAGCGCAGACGTAGTCGATGTTTTTGCTGTTGAGCGCGGCCACGCACATGCGGCCGGTGTCGGTGCCGTACACGCCGAATTCGTTGCGCAGGCGCACCATTTGGTCCTTGGTCAGGCCCGAATAGCTGAACATGCCAATCTGCTGGGTGATGAAGGACATGTCCTGTTTCACGCCAGCGGCTTTCAGGCCGTCGACCAGCTTCTGGCGCATGGCCTTGATGCGCACACGCATTTCGGCCAACTCGGCCTCCCACTGGGCACGCAGCTCGGGGTTGCCCAGCACGGCCGCCACCACGGCACCGCCGTGGATGGGCGGGTTGGAATAGTTGGTGCGGATCGCGATTTTCAATTGCGACAACACGCGGGAAGCTTCTTCCTTGTCAGACGCCACCACCGACAGGGCACCCACGCGCTCACCGTACAGGCTGAAGCTCTTGGAAAAAGACGTGGACACGAAGATGTTCAGGCCCGCCGCCACAAACTTGCCGATCACGGCGCCGTCTTCGGCGATGCCGTGGCCAAAGCCCTGGTAGGCCATGTCCAGGAAGGCCGTCAGGCCCTTGGCCTTGACCACCGCAATGACCTGGTCCCACTGGGCGGCAGTGATGTCATAACCCGTGGGGTTGTGGCAGCAGGCGTGCAACACGACGATGGTGCCTGGGGCGGCCGCGTTCAGGTCGGCCAGCATGCCTTCGAAGTTGACGCCGCGCTTGGCCGCGTCGTAGTAGGCGTAGGTGCCGACCTCGAAACCGGCGTTCACGAAAATGGCGCGGTGGTTTTCCCAGCTGGGGTCGGAAATCAGCACCTTGGCGTTGGGGCTGACCTTTTTCAGGAAGTCGGCGCCAATCTTCAGGCCGCCCGTGCCGCCAATGGCTTGCACGGTGGACACGCGGCCGGATTGGACCACGTCCGAATCAGCACCAAACACCAGCGCCTTGACCGCGTTGTCATAAGCCACGATGCCGTCGATCGGCAGGTAGCCGCGTGGCGCGGGCTTGTCCATCATGGCTTTTTCAGCAGCCTGCACGCATTGGAGCAGAGGCAGTTTGCCAGCGTCGTCGAAGTACACGCCCACACCCAGGTTCACCTTGTTGGGGTTGGTGTCGGCGTTGTATTGCTCGTTCAGACCCAGGATCGGGTCGCGGGGGGCCATTTCGACGGCGGAAAACAGAGACATGGAAAGTCCTTGGATTGTGTTCAGTGGTGGCAGGAAACCCGTTCCTCGGTTAGGCTTTCGGGTTATTCCTGATTTTAACGGCCCCCGCCGCCTGGTTTAGCCAAGCCGCGCTTACAAAGATGTCCACCGTGCCCGAAGTTCCTGTTGTTGAAGTTGTGTCTGATGCGGACAAGTACGCAGCGGGGAAATTCGTCAGTTATCCCGGCTCCCCGTTTGAGTTGTACCAGCCGTACCCGCCGGCAGGCGACCAGCCTGTGGCCATTGAGCAGCTGGTGGAAGGCGTGCAGGACGGCGAGGTGTTCCAGACCCTGCTGGGCGTGACCGGCTCGGGCAAGACCTTCACCATGGCCAACGTGATCGCCCAGCTGGGGCGGCCCGCCATCGTGTTTGCGCCCAACAAGACGCTGGCGGCGCAGCTTTACAGCGAGTTCCGTGAGTTCTTCCCCAAGAACGCGGTCGAATATTTCGTCAGCTACTACGACTATTACCAGCCCGAGGCCTATGTGCCCCAGCGCGATCTGTTCATTGAAAAAGACAGCGCGATCAACGAGCACATCGAGCAGATGCGCCTGTCGTGCACCAAGAGCATTCTGGAGCGGCGCGATGTGGTGATCGTGGCCACCGTGTCGGCCATCTACGGCATTGGCGAACCCGAGAGCTACCACCGCATGATCATGACGCTGCGCACGGGCGACAAGCTGGGCCAGCGCGACGTGATCGCGCAGCTGATCCGCATGCAGTACCAGCGCAACGACATGGAATTTTCACGCGGCAAGTTCCGCGTGAGGGGCGACACCATCGACGTTTTCCCGGCCGAGCATTCGGAGTTGGCGATTCGCATCGAGTTGTTTGACGACGAGATCGAGAGCCTGCAGCTGTTTGATCCGTTGACAGGCCGCATCCGCCAGAAGATCCCGCGTTTCACGGTTTACCCGTCCAGCCACTATGTGACGCCACGCGACAAGGTGCTGGCCGCGGTGGAGACCATCAAGCTGGAGCTGGCCCAGCGCCTCAAAGAATTGGTGGGCATGGGCAAGCTGGTCGAAGCGCAACGTCTGGAGCAGCGCACCCGGTTTGATTTGGAAATGCTGTCGGAAGTGGGCCATTGCAAGGGCATTGAAAACTACACCCGGCATTTGTCGGGCGCAGCCCCGGGCGACCCGCCCAGCACGCTCACCGATTACATGCCGCCCGACGCCATCATGTTTCTGGACGAGAGCCACCAGATGATCGGCCAGCTCAACGCCATGTACAACGGCGACAAGGCGCGCAAGACCACGCTGGTGGAGTATGGTTTTCGCCTGCCCAGCGCGCTGGACAACCGGCCGCTCAAGTTCGAAGAGTTTGAAAAGCGCATGCGCCAGTGCATTTTTGTTTCGGCCACGCCGGCCGATTATGAAAAGACGCATTCGGGCAAGGTGGTCGAACAAGTCGTGCGCCCCACCGGGCTGGTGGACCCGCAGGTCGAGGTGCGCCCCGCCACGCACCAGGTGGACGATGTGCTGCAGGAAATCCGCATCCGGGTGGACAAGAACGAGCGGGTGCTGATCACCACACTCACCAAGCGCATGGCTGAGCAGCTGACCGATTACCTGAGCGACAACGGTGTGAAGGTGCGCTACCTGCACAGCGATGTGGACACAGTGGAGCGCGTCGAAATTTTGCGCGATCTGCGTCTGGGCGCTTTCGATGTGCTGGTGGGCATCAACCTGCTGCGCGAGGGTCTGGACATTCCCGAGGTGTCACTGGTCGCCATTCTGGATGCCGACAAGGAGGGCTTTTTGCGCGCCGAGCGCAGCCTGATCCAGACCATTGGCCGCGCAGCCCGCAACCTGAACGGCCGGGCGATTTTGTACGCCGACCGCATCACCGAGTCCA
>VFQS010000214.1_pt1 | contig 75249 bp, 52 predicted proteins | sample 3512361 | NCBI WGS metagenome assembly VFQS01 (sample SAMN10412375, study PRJNA504923) | tailings metagenome | isolation source: Relicate 1 Philex TSF3 active mining | place: Philippines | reverse complement strand
ATTTACACCCTTGAAGATTTAAAATGGGACACCATTTTAAATCTTAGGGTTACTGTAACCGTTAGATGATTAAATTATGGGGCATTAATGATGATTTGAAATATAACCCCTTTGGGGTCCCAATTTAATTCATCAACGGTGTAAAAATTATTTTATTTACTTTTATTATATATAAAAAGATATTTATTTATATAATATATAATTAAAGAAATGGTTGGATTTATATATTTTTTATGGAATTATATTGATGAATGTATTAAAAATAGAAAAAATAAAAAGGATAATATAAATAAATATGATGAAAATGAAAAACTTTTAGATAAAATATTATAAAATAATAATTATATAAAATAATTATATACAAAAATATCTTTTTTATAACTTATATTTAGTAATATATTATTAAATATTATTAAATAATATTAATTTTATTAAAAATGAATCATAATAATTATCATGTTGTAATCGCACATTTTAATCACGATATATCGTGGGCTAAAAACTTAAAATATCCATATACCATTATATCCAAAAAAGATATACCTAAAGATACTTGGCCAAATAAAGGTAATGAAGCATCATCTTATATTAAATATATTATAGATCATTATTATGAATTATATGAATATACAATATTTGTACATGATCATAGAATGAGTTGGCATAATAAAGAAACAAATATTGATCAAATTATAAATGAATTAAATTGTGTTAAAAAATATAATAATATAAACGAAGTAAGTAAACAAAAAATAAGTTTAACAAATCATTTTTTTATACGAATTTTAGAAGATAATGCTTTACAAAGAGCATATAATTCAAATCATCATAATTATAAACCAGCAGCAATGTTTTATGTTCATAGAAGTAAAATAATTCAATATGATATTGAATTTTATATTAAATTATATGATTATATTAAAAATGTAAATATAGATACATATACACTAAGTCGTATGTTTGAATATAGTTGGCATATACTTTTTAATAATCATGAAACAGATTATAGTGATTAAATATTTCGTTCTTGAGGTGTTTTATAAGGAATATCAAGTAATTCAAATAAATGAGCTTCACTTTTTAGAAAAATCTTTTCATTATTATCTGTTTTTACTAATCCATATTCACTTAAACTCATCCCTTTTTCAATTGCTTTATTTCGAACTTCTATATTAAAATGTTGCGAACCTGTAAAATAAATAACACCTGCATAATAAGATATATAATCAATAACTCTTATATCAATACGACGAGCTTTATTTTTAGGTCCTAATTTACAAAATCCCATATATTTTTTATCACCTTTTTTAGTTAAATCATCTACTAAGAATCCTGTATCACTCATTACTTTTACAATTTTACTTAAATATTTTTGTTTTGAAATATGTTCCATATATTTCGGATGTGATACTAAAATATCAATATCTCCTGATGTTGGTAAACCTCTTCTATATGAACCACATACCTCAAATACTAATTCTTTATCTACTGCTTTAATATGGGTTTCAATACTTGATTTAAGCATATCCATTTCACTTCTAGGTATGCGTTCTTTCAGATCATCATAATATTTTAAACCTAAATCAATATGATGAGTGCTAGTAACTTTATTTTCTTTAATAGCATTGTGTAATTCCTCAATGTTTTTAATACCTTTATTAAACCATTCTTCAGCTCGTGTATCTCCAACACCTGTTACTGATTTAAGTATATCCATTATTTCATTTTTCTCATTCTTAATTCCTAATTCAATAAGAGTTCCACTTTCAAGAATTTCATCAATACGTTCAGCAATACCTTTTCCAACACCTTTAATATCATTCATGGCTTGCTTACCACATTTAATTTCTTGGTTATAAGATTTAATTGCTGGAATTGAAGTAGAAAGAGCTTTACATTTAAATTTAAGAGCTGGATCTTTTTTATAGAGGGTTAAAAGAGCTTCAAGATTTGAAATAATATTTTCATTTACCATTTTTGTTAATTATAAGTAAATACTTTTATTTCTTTTATATAGAATCTCTTATAATTATATTTTTAATATCATTTTTTATAACTTTTTAATAAAAATTTTTTTTGTTTAAAAAATAAATAAATATTCTTTATTATATATAAGAAGTATATTTGTAAAAAAATAAAAAAATGGATGAAAATATAGATAATATTGCACAAACATTTTTTTTTTTATTAATATTATGTTCATTTATAAGTGACACACATTATGTAATTAAAGAACGAAATCCAAAATTAGATTATATATATGATTGTATTCAAGCATTATTTATTTATAGTTTTACAGAAAATAAAAATGAACGTCTTTTAATTGATATTGAAAGTACTAACGCAATAGGAGAAAAAGAAAAAATAAATATAGAAGAAATTAAAGAAGAAGAGATTAAAAATATTAGAGAAGAAGTAAAAAATATTGAAAAAGAAGTAAAAAATATTGAAAAAGAAGTAAAAAATATTGAAAAAGAAGATATTAAAAATATTGAAAAAGAGACGAAAATAATAAAAGAAGATAAATTAAAAGAGGTTAAATTAAAAAAAGATAAAGAGCAAATAAAAAAAGAAAATAGTGAAAATAGTTCTTTAAAAAAAATAAAAAAGAAAAAAAGTGAATTAAGTAAGTCTATAACAAAGTTAGAGAAAAATAAAATAGTAAATGTCAAAAATAAAAATATAAGTCATAATTAGTAAGAACTTCTATAAAATGAATGATGATAATATATCAATATCTTGGATTGATTATATAAAACAAAAATATAAAATACCATATTTAGAACATATTATATATTTATTATTATTAAGTTTAATATGCAGTATTATAATATATTTATCTTTACATTTTCCAATATTTCATAGTACAATTATAATATTTATAGTATTAAGTATTGCTATTTTTATTATAAATAATTATTATAAAAACATATATCAAGATAAAGTTGATACAATTAAAATAAAAATGGAAAAAATTAATAAATTAGTAGAATCATTAAATAATAGTTAATTAAATAATATTTTTTATTTATTATTATAAATTATATAAATTTATATTGATGAATTAGAAAGTTGGCTCATATAAACAAAATAAGCTAATGTAATAATAAATACAATAATTAATAAGATAAATAAATATCTTATAATTTTTTTGTTCATATCTGATTGATAATTTGAATTACGTATACGTTGATTCATATAATTAATATTTTTTTCAATTTCATTATTTTTATTAGTAATAATATTTTCTTCATAATCTTGATATTCTTTTATTTTTTTTAAAGTATCATCTAAATCTGTTTGAAGAGTTGAATAACTACTATTTGCTTTGTCACTAAAATAAATTCTTCTTTTTGTATCTGAATTTGGTGATTTATTTATAATTGTAAAAGCAGAACCACCTGTACCACCGCTTGTAGTTTGTGTATTATTAATCCAAGAATCACTTTCTACTTTATTTGCTTCTTTTAATTGTTCAAATGAAATAGCAAAAGCTTTTCCGGAATTTGGTTCGTTAAATTGACTTTTAGCAAAATAAACAATATAATCAGGATATGAAGTTGATTTATAACTTGAATCAGCATTCACATAATCTAATAATTTTTTTACATCATCAAATGTTCCACTAATTTGTGAATATTTTTTATAATTTATATCATTATTAATAAATGGAATTTTATTTGCACCTGTTGTTGTATCCCATATATTTGTAGAAGATTGATCAGTTGCATGTTCAATAACACTTTGAACATAAATTAAAGCATCTTCATATGATATTTTTTTATTAAACTTTTTTTCATATTCAACCATATATTGTAAAGCTTTTTTTTTATTCAATTCTTCTTGATCAGCACTAATGATATCATTAAAACTTTCCATACTTTTTTCTAATTTTTTGTTTTTTTTTAAATTATATTCATTAATATCATTAATGATATTTGGAATTAAATAAGAAGCATAATCACATTTTTGTTGAATTATATTTGAATCAAACATTTTATCTAAATTAACATTATCTTGATCTTTAAATGAAAATAGTGTGCATTGAGAATCGTATTTATTATCCTTTTGATTTACTGGACATTTTAGATCAAAATTAAGTTTTGAAATATTATCTTTATTTAAATTTACTTTTATATTTTTGTTAATATTTTCAATATCACAACTGTAATCAACATTTAAATGATAATTTTTGGGACAATTTGGTAAATTATTTGATAATATTTTTGTTATATTATCTTTTGGGACTACTTTACAATTTTCATTAGTACTATCACAATCATCTTTAAAACTATCTTCATAAGGTAAATTTATTATTTTCATATCACCGCATTTTAAATCAACTTGAATTGATTTTCTTTTAATAGGTGTTGCAACTTTAGGTCTAAAATGTATATAATCATAAATAACTTCATTATTATTTAATTTTCTTGCAAAATTAATACAACTATCCATATTTTCACTATATTTTTTATCATTTGATTTTAAAAAACGATACATTTGATCAGGATTTTTTAAACATCCTAAATAAATTTTATTTGGAATACAATAATGATTTTCGTCATTTTCATTAAAAGCACAATATTCATCTTTTTTGCAATCATTATCTTTTTTACATTTTTGTAATTTTTTTAATTCTTCATTATTAATTTTTTCTTTAATTTCTTTTTGATTATTTTCTTCTTCTAATAATTTATTATTTTTACTCATATTATTTTTATAAATAATAGTATCTTACTATTATTTATAAATAAAATCTTTTTATTATTTTAACAATTAAAGATTTTTTAAACTTTAGTACTTAAATTATAAAATTATAATCTTGAAGTATTAATTATATTTCTTCTGTTTATATCTGAATCAACAATTTCTATTGCATAACTAGCATCACTATTTTTAATTATTGGATATAATTGTTGTTTTGGTGCATTATTATCATTATAAAAATAATGATTTTTATCATCAACATTTGGAATAGATGCTAAAGATTTACCATCTTTAATTAATATTTCATTATCTTCTTCTTGTAATGTTGCTGTTGCTAATGCTTTTTGTTTTTTACATAATTGTTGAATATATACTGACTGAGGTACTTTACCTAAATTAACTGTACCTAATTCAAAACTTCCAGTACGAATAAAATTCATTATTTTATTAATTGACTCTTGAGCATACATGATATTAAATAAATACATTACATAAAATAAATAACTTAATATTGTAAAAATAATTAATATCATATATGTATTTTCATTTATATTTAATACACTTTTTAAATAAGTTATTATTCCAAGGATAATAATTACAAGTATTGTAATAAATATTGTATAAATATAATTATATAATAATGATGTATTTTCATTTACTTCATTTATGGAATTATTTTTAGAAACTATTTGTTTTTCAGAAGTTTCTAAAAATTGTATACCGTTATTTATTTCATTATCTTGATAAGTTGAAATTTTATTAATTGATTCAGTTGTATTATAATGTTCTATTAACATTGAGTCGTTAATATTATTTTCTTGATTTGGATTTAATAAATTAAAAAATGTTTCTAATTCTTTTTCATTTTCATTTTCTAAACTATAACTCATTTTATTAAATATATAGATATTTCTATATATTTATATTATTTTTTTTAAATAATATTTATTAAAATTATTAAAATTATTTATTTAAAGACCACTTTTAATTGTTACATATCCTGTATTACTTGCATTTTTAACATATTTACCTGTTTCCTTATAATCCATATAATATTTGCATGGAATTGTACTTTTAATATATCTATTTTGCATAGGAATACCATTTAAATTGCTTCCATTATACTCACAATCATAATATGTCATACCTCCTTTAAGTGAATTAAATTTACCTGTTATATCAGTTGATCCACCTATAGAATTAATATATCTATAATCAGCCATATCTAAATCAACATTTTTAGTATTATTATTATTAATATTTGCTCTTGAAATATGATCACCTTCTTCCCATACATTAAAATTAGTGTTTGTATTTTGTAATGATCTATTATATTTTGATTGTAATGATGCACCAATAGAACGAGTATCAGGTGCTTTAGCACTTCCAATATTAAGATTTGATTCTTCTTCTTGTAAATAATCACAATTTAATTCATTACCAATAGGTGCAGTACTATTTGCAAATGAATTATTTGTATCTTGAGAAGCACGGTTTAAATATGAATTATAATCATACATATAATATAAATAATAAATAAGAAGCATTGTTAAAACAATAATTGCTACAATAATAATTGTTAATATCATTAATGAATCAAATACTTTTAATCGATATAATAATACAACAATGCATATTAAAAATACAGATAATGAAATAATTCTTAAAGAATTATTTTGAATTTCTTGATTTTGATAGTCACTCATATTTTGACGTATTAATGCTTCATTTGTAACAATTTTTTTATCTAAAAGAACTTGTGTATCATATAAATTATTAAACATACTATCAAATTTTAACGATAATTCATTTGTTGGGATAATTGATGTCATTTTTAAATATTTACTATATTTAAAAAAGATAATTAAAAATTTATTTAATATTTTAATATTTTAAATTATTTATTTTATATTTGCTCCTTTTGATTTATAAGTGTAAATTACTAATGTTACAACTATAATAAATATAATTAAAGCAACTAATGAATAAAACATTTTACGAGCAAAAATATTACGTTCTTGAGCAATTTCTAACATTCTACTACGTGTTAATACAAGACGACTTTTATCACTTAAATCTAATTGTAATTGATTAATACGTGTTTCTTTATCTTTTAATGTTTGTGAAGTTGGTGCTGACATTTATATTATGTAAATATTTATCTATATTATGATTATATTTTTTATATTTTTTTTATATATTTTTTTATATTATTTTTTAAAATTTATTTTTTAAAATTTATTTTTTATTTAAAAAAAATAATATATAAAATTATGTTTTATGAATAAATTTTTTATAATAAATATAATATGATATAATGCATAATATTAAAATGAAAATAATTGTTATTAATAACATTAATGTTTTATAATATGTTTCATTACGTTCTTGAATATTATCAAACATATGTATAAAAGTATCATATGCATCATTTTTACTTTCTATATTTTTTAAATTTTCTTCATTTTCTTTAATTTTTTCTACAATTGAATTATTAAACTCCTTTAATGATTTTATATTTTCATTTATTTTTTTATAATCTTCTTCTGTAAAATGCTCCATTTTTTCCTTTATTTTTACATTTGGTATTAATGATATAATTGGTTCAAAAATACCATTTTTTAAAGGTATTAATAAATTACTTTCCATAAAATTCATTTTATAATTTTATTATATTATACTATTTATTTATAATATAAATTATTCTAAAGTATATGATTTTGATTTTTTATCAGCATTATCATTATCACTATCACTATCATTATCACTATCATTATCACTTAATGAAGATACTGATTTATTATCATTATCACTATCATTATCTCTATTATTTTTTGATTTTTTCTTTTGTAATTTTTTAATTTGTGATTCATATTTTTTTAATTTTTTACTTAAATCATCTATTTGCTCTTTTTGAGCTTTTGATTGTTCAACTATTGCTATTTTTCCTTTCTTTCTACTAATTACTTTATTTCCTGTTGCTAAATCAATTGCTACACTTGAAGCTTTTGTTATTCCATTTGTTATTATACTTACCGATTCTACACACGAATGAACATCACTTAATGTTTCATTCATACTTTTATCAAATGCCTTTTTAAAATGATCTTCTTTTTCACTTTCATAAATTTTTAAAAATTTACCTATTTTATTTGATATTGTTGCAAATCCTATAATTGCTAAACCTGTAAATATTCCATTACTAATTAAATGTAATGTTCCACTCATAATGAATTTTATAATATTTTATAATATAACTTATTATAAAAATATAATTTTTATAATATTTTTTAACTAATTATTTTATATAATAATTATTTAATATTAAAATTATTTAATTAAATAATTTTATTATATTTATAAAAATGTTTTATGATATTTTATTATATTTTTTATTACTAAACTTGTTTATTAAGCATTCTTAGGCTTACGACCACGTTTTACACTTTTCTTCTCTTGTACAACATTGTCTAAATCCTCAATTTTAACATCATCTTCTTGGATTTGTTCAACATTTTGAACTTGTTGAACACGTTCAGCTTTTTTCTTATTAATCATTTCTTCAGCTTCTGCTTCAATACGATCAGCCTCCGCTTCATCTTCAGCACGTGCTCTTGCTTCTGCTTCAGCCATTGCCATAAGTCTCATTTTTCTATATTCTTCAGCTCTTCTACGATCTTCTTCTTCATCTTCTTGAATTCTTTTCAGAATTTTTTCTGCTTCTTCATGTGAAACATTTGGATTATTTTTCATATTTTCCTCAATATCATGTTGAATCATATTTCTCATTAGTGATGCAAATGCAAGAAGTACTGGATGATCAGGTGGAATATCAATATCTTCATCATCAATTTCTGGTTCTGGTTCAGGTTCTGGTTCAGGTAATCCAAGTGCACGTCTTCGTGCTCGCTCTTCTTCTTCCATTTCACGTCGTGCAAGTACTGAAGCAAGCAGTGCTGCTGCAACATGATGAGGAGGAGGTGGTGGTGGGCGTCTTGAAGCAATGAGTGCAAAAGGATTTCCTTTGAAACCTGGTGGTAATCCTTCAAATTTAACTGTTGGAATATTCTTTGTTGTCGTAATAGTAGTAGTTGTTGTTCTATTACCATTTTCATCTTCAAATGTTTCAACTGTTTTTACTGGAGGTATCTCTTTTGTTGGAAGTGCATATGTATGAAGTCCAATTTCTTTCATTTCTAAATATTGAAGATCTCGAATTTGATTCATATCTCTACTGAAAATTGCTTTAAGCACTGGATTTTCATCAATATTATCCATTCCTGGAAGCTTGAGATTCTTTAGTTGTTCCATACTTGTAATGTTATATTCATTATTTTTTGTATTCACTTGTGTATTATCTTTGGTATCATCATTATTTCCTTTAAATGTTGGCATTCCTACCATTGTTCCTGTTCCTGAACCAAAAGTTTTTAGTTTTGGTGGTGTTTTCATTGATCCATCTGGATTACGATATTTTTTATTAAACTCTTCATTATCAATAAGATCTTCATCTTCAAAATCCATATCCTCTTCACCAAGCTCTTCAAGCTCACTTTGAGAAAGTGGTACTAAACCAATTTCATCATCATCTTCTTCTTCAATAATATCATCTTCAAGAATTTCACCATTTTCAATACGTTTAGCACGTTCTTCAGCTTCTTTCTTCTTTTTCTCTTCTTCAATCTTCATCTTCGATTTAATACCTTTTACTTCCGTTGTTGTTACATTTTGTTTACCATATGTTTTCTCCATATATTGTCTAAATTCATGTTTTGTAGGAATCTTTGGACTATTATATGTTTCTAAGAACCAATTCTTAAACTCTTCATATAGTTCACTCAGTGTTACAACATCTTCTGGAACTTTGGTTTCAACAATTACATTTACAATAAATCCTGAATACATATCAAACATAAGTTTCATTTCTTCAGTGAATTTCTTTACTTCTTCAGGTACTACAAGACTCTTACCCTCACTTTCACGATAACGCTTGTAATACACATCAATTAAATAAGCCATAAATAATTCTTTCCATTGTTGAATCTTTTCTGAAATCTTGTTATCAATTGGGAATTCATTTGGATTTTCTGGATTAGGATTGTCTGTAAACTTTGATGTAAATTCAACAATTTCTACACGACGCCATACACCTGTATCTTTTGGAGGAAAGTGTGGTACATCATTACATAGCAGTGAAAGCTTAAATTGAGGTTTAAACTCAATAGGATCTTGATTAAGACCACGCGCGTAAATCTTATCACCACCAGTAAACTCTTTCATTAAACCAGCATTTACACGTTCACCTTCACTAGGTTCTACGAAATAACCAATACGCTTACCTTTTGCTTTTACAAGCTCAGGAGTACATTGATTTGATGCAGCACGTTTTCCTGTAAGAAGTGTAATTGGGAACTTAATTGTATAATCACCAAAACCAGCTGTGAAAAGCTCTTCTAGTTTTGATTTACCATTGGAACCACTACCAGTCCATACACGGAACTTTTCTTCAGCATTCAAACCTTGAAGACAGGTTGAAAGGAAAGTCATGAAATATTCACGCTTTTCTTCATTTGGGAAAATAGTATAAATGAATTTACTAAGTTCTGGCCATTGTTCATGTTCTTCACTAAATTCAATCTTATCAATACGTGTTGATAGAGTAATATAATCATCTGGGCGACCTTCACGGAATTCACCTCGTTTAAGATCATATACACCATTGTTAAAACCAACAAGATACCAGTTTTCATCAAGTTCATTAAGGAACTCAATATCATAGAAAAGCTCTTTACACTCTTTTACAATATTATCCTTGAAACTTGTTGTTTTTAGTTTTGTTACAATACTTGAAATTTCCTTATTTCGCGCCTTAATATCTTCCTTATCTTCATCTGTTAAATTTGGATTATTTAACATTTCTTTATAATTGTCACTAATAATTTGTACATACTTTTCACAAAGATCATTTGAAATTTTGTTTCTCAGCATAATACCATCTTGATTTTGACGCCAAAGATTGTTGTCAAAATAATACCAAACACCTGTTTGACTATACTTATAATCATAACGATACATTCTATGAAGTACCGCAGCAATATCATAAGTTGTAGGTGTTTTAATCGAAGCATTAATCATTTTATTAATATCATTTAAAATGATTTGTTTATACATATCTGGATTATCAAGACGAGCCCAATAACGAATTGAACCAATACCAAGACCTTCATTTTTCATTTGTTCCCAAAGAGTTTCACATTCACCTTCTACATATTTTGGTGAACGTTTACTAAACTCAATCCAAACATCTAGCAAATCTTGATTTTCTGATCCAATATTATGAAGAGCCCAACCTACTTCAATCCAACTACTATATTCATTTGCTCGTTTATCCGAAAGGATTTGAACAAATTGTTTAATAAGTTGCAATTCAGTTGCATCCATTTTATCATTTAACTTCTTTTTATTTGCTTTCTTTTGTTCACTACTTCTAAATTTACCAATTGCATCAAGATTTTCATCACGAATGGCTAAGATATCTGATTCATTTTTATTACGAATTGAAAAGAAACGTGTTGGACTCATTCCATTAAAAAGTGTTACAGCATCTTCTTCTGAAATGTTTTCTAAATCGTCCTTCACAATCACTGAACCATCATTTTTAATAACATATGTAATCTCATATTTTGTATGTTTTGGTTTTGTTGAACCATAAAGAAACCAACCATTTGATTTAATTACACAAAGATCAATTACTTTCGAATATGATTTTGTTCCTTCTTTATTTGTTGGTACTACTAAAGGAAGTTCATCTAGTACAGTACCAATCTTTTTCATAATGTTTTCACGAATAATATATTGAGGCTCAGGTGTACTTACAATATGTGGAAACATAATATGAATACCATCCTTTGTTCGTTTATATTTACTTCCACCACTTACTGCTCCCTCACCTTCAGCAACTTCTCCACTACTCTTCTCTTTTTCACGATAAGGAGCATCCCTTTCAAAAACAAACGCAATCAAACGATTATCATCTTTTTCTATTTGAAACATATTTACAATTTCATCCATATAAAGTTTTACAATACCCATTATATGTTCTTCATCATGTTGTCTCATGTCAATATCTGGTAAATATTCAAAATCAAGATCAATAACCATTGGTCCATAATCAATATGACGTTCAATAATATGAAGATCATCTCCATTATAATAGGCTTGATCATAAAGCTCAAAAAACTTATTCATTTCATTCTTTTTAATCATAAATGAACCTTTTGGTGCTCCCATTGATGTGTGTGACATTTCTGCACCCTTCTCAACACGACGCATATCAAGGAATTGTTGTAAAGTAGCCATTTTTTTGAATTAATATATCTAGAAATAACTCTTACTTTTATTATAGTAAATAAGCTTTATATCCACAAAAGTATAAAAAATATTTAGTTATTTTTAAAATCATTTTTTTCTCTTTTTTTATAAATTGCCTTTTATTTAATCCTTTTTTTTTATTTTATATTTAAAAAAAACTTATTTTTTTTATTTTTATATTTATTTTTTATATAAATTATTTATTTTTATATAAATTATTTATTTTTATATAAATTAAAAATTATAACGTAAACAACATAAAAATTTATTTGTTTATTTACAAAATTATAACGTAAACAACATAAAAATTTATTTGTTTATTTACAAAATTCAGTAAAAAATACTTTTGTATTATAAATTTATATAAATCTTATTTTATTAAAAAATGAGCCTAATTTTAACAAATAATACAATCTATACTAATACTCAAATTAATAATAAACGTAAACATACATATAATGTTGAAACATATTTATATTCACTTTTTGGATCAAATTATATACAAAATAGTATTCAAATACTAAATATGATATATAATACTCCAACTAAGTTTACGTTACATATTTGGTATAACCAATTTTATGGTTCTTGTGGTAAAAGTACATTTATACATTTTTTAGAAAGTATATATAAAGATACTTTTTATGAAATTCCAATATATCATATAAAAGATATTAATATTTTTATGAAAAATATACAAAATATAAATAATAAAAAAATTGTATATGTAAACAATGTTGAATATGACGACATTGATATAAACGTACTTATTTTTATGAAAAATATAAATATACATTTAGTATTATTTACCAATAATGAAACAAAAAATATTATTGTAAATAATATAGATAATTATGATTTTACTATTTCTTTTATGGAATTTCCATTTACATTTGTAAATAGAAATGTTACAATACTTGAAAATATAAATATTAAAAAATCTGATTTACATATAAATGATAAATTAAATACTATTATTGAAGATAGTAAATATATATTAGATTATATTTATACAAAAAATAATACTATGATTCCATCTAAAAAACGGAAATTTGTAAATTTGTAATTTTGTAAAAAATAAAATAATTATTTTTGTTTTTTTTTACATATAAAAAATATTATATAAAAATATTATAATATAAAAAAATTATTATAAAAATGAAAAAAACAGACGAAATTGTAAAAAATAATTTATTTCATAAAAAATTCGGCATTTATTTAGATAGTTTAGTATTTCTTCAATATGATGAACTAAATAATATTATGTATTATTCCAATCATAATAAAATAGATTTATATAAATATGAAGTTAATGATAAACTTTGGTTTTTCATTCCAAATGGTGTTAAAGATTTATCACATGATAAGCCATCAATTAAATAAGATATTATATCTCTTATTTGATTTGATTTGATTGAATATCATTAAGTGTTGTGGTAAAATATTTATTTTTATTTGATATAAAGGAATTTTATGTTAAAAATAATAAAATGTATAATTATAAAATGTATAATTATAAAATGTATAATTCTATTATTTTATCTTCTTGTTTAATTGGTTCAGTTTATTTATCTTGTATGTCATTAGTACTCATAAATAAGACTTTTTTAGAAAATAAAAAAATACCAAATAAATTAGTTCTAATAAATGGTTTAACATTTATGATATCTACTTCTATATTTTTATACTTTCCATTTTTACATCGCATTCAATAATTTACATCAAAAAATATAATTATTATTTAATTTTATACCATATTCCGGATCCCATATACCCACACTTTTTATAATCCCATCTTTTACACATCGTATTGCTATTTTTTGTGTATGACTCATACGGCGTTCATCTAACATACTCCGAATAGCTTCCATATAAGCTTGTGATGGTAAATACATAAAATTATTTTCATTTTTTATATATACATATCCTTCAACTACTCGCTCTTTACCCATGATACTTTGAACATTTATATTTATTTTTTCACGAGTATAACCTCCTTCATAACTATCCAATTTTGCTAATTGAACATTTGTTAATTTCATTACAATACCATATACATTATTATTTTCACATGGTACAATAGATGCGATTCCACCATTCCAACGTTTACTTACTCCACCAAAAATTCGCACATAATTTTTAATATATGCTGGATAAAAATGTATAGGGTCTTCTGACTCTACTCTATTTTTGACTTGAATACTACTATTTGAACCATATGAAAATAAAAAATTAATATTCCATGATTCTTTTTCTATAAAAGAGTCTAATAGTGAACTGCTCATTTTAATTACTTTATATATTTTTATATACTTATTTATATATAAAAATCACTTTTTTTTATTTTTTAATATTTTATTTCGTTATAAAATAGTATTTTTTATATATTTTTTTATAAAAGAATATATAAAATATTTAAATATTAAAATAAATATGGTTTCATTTTCAATTATTATGGCATATTTTAATCGTTTGGAACAAACACTTGTTTCTTTAAAACGTTTCCAAGATTTATATGTTGGAAAATATGATTTTGAAGTAATTATTGTTGATGATAAAAGTAATGAAGATCAAGACTTGACTCCATATATGAAAGAATTTTCATATAAAATTAAATATATAAAAATTTTAGAAAAAGATTGGATAAATCCAGTTGTTCCATATAATTTAGCTTTTAAATTTGCCGAAAAAGAAATATTTTTTATTCAAAATCCTGAAATATATCATAGTAATGATTTATTTTTATATTATATGAATCATTGTAAACCTTATATTTATTATTCATTTCCTGTTTTTTCATCACCTTCTTTTGCTCACAATTCTCAATTAATAGATACAAATACAGAAAATATTTATGAAAATTTTATACAAAAAATAAATTATAAAGATTACGATTTTGATTACGATTATTATATAAATACTTATCCTGAATTACGTTGTTTTGATCCAGAAAATGCATATAATCATTGGCTTCATTGCGGTATTTTTGAAAAACGTCAATGTAATAAACATAATATTTTTTATCGTAAAAATATTATTCATGAATGGAATGGTTGGTATAATCATATAAAATATAATAAAAGAGATTTACATTTTTTAACAGCTATTTCTAAAAATGCTTTTGAAAAAATAGGCGGTTTTGATTTAGCATTTAAAGATGGTTTATGGTTTGATGATGATGATTTCGTAAATCGTATTAAAAATATATATTATATTGAAACAATTGATTCAAATACACATTTCGGAATTCATCAATATCATACTTCCGGTTCTGATGACCAACATTTAAAAAATGATTTTGGATCTTTAGTAGCAAAAAATAGAAGTATTATGGAAGAAAATAAAAGTAATAAAATAGTTTTTAAAGAAAATAATGTGCTAAATTATGTACAAAAATTTATTTTTTTAACAAATTATTCATAAATAAAATAAAAATTATTTAAAAAAGATAAAAAAATGAAATGATTTTTTTTTAATTTACTTTTTATAATTTATATTATAAAAAATATAATATATATTTATTTTAAAAAAAATGGAAGTTGATATTATTTCTTCTCTTGATCATATTGTTTCAAATAAATCACAAAATAGCTTATATATAAGTGATAGCGAAAAATCAGAAGAATCTATTTCTTTTATATGTTATAATAATAAAAAAAAAGAAAATGAAACTCATACTTTTCCACTTGAAACATGGAATAATTACATTCAAACAATTGATTCAATTCATACTATTCAATGTTTAAAATGCAATAGAAATATTGAAAAAAATGAATATGTTAAAAATGGAACTTTTATTTATAAATGTGGCGATAAAATTATTGAACGCACCAATTATGTAAACGGAAAATTAGATGGTCTTTATGAACGATTTTATCTTAATGGAATCCATTATGAACGCACCAATTATAAAGATGGTGTTTATCATGGTATTTGTGAATTTTGGTACGATATAACTGGTAAAAAAATGAAAAGTATGAATTTTGAAAATGGTAAATTACATGGAGCTTATAAATATTGGGACCAAAATGGTAAATTAGTTGAAGACTTTTATTTTAATCATGGTATTCGCAGTGATATATTTGTAAAAATTCCATCAAAAAATCCAATTGATGAATCAAATCTTGATGTAAAATATGTAAATATTAATTCATCAAAAATAGATGAAAATAAAGAAAGTAACAACGAAAATATGGATACTATGTTTGATTTAAGTAAAAAGAAAAAGAAAAAAGATAAAAAAGAGAAGAAAGAGAAGAAAGAGAAAAAAGATAGAAATGATTCTGATTCTGAAGATTCTGATCTTGAAATGGAAAAGATTTAAGAAAAAAACTCCTTAATTCCATTTATGACTAACTCACTTGTATTACCAGCTCCTAACCATTTTAAATCCATTGCCACATTTTTGTCTTCTACCCAATCTAAACATTTTTCTATTTCATTTATATCATAACTATTTACATTTAAATATTTTGAACAATTACCTTCATAACTTTGTGGACGTTCCGTAAAATCACGTGGTACTAAAACCTTTGTATTAAATAATGCCGGTTCTTCTTGTCCTGTTCCACTATCTGATATAATAAATGTACTATGATAAACCATATTTAAATACTTTTTGTATGACATTAATGGTATCATTTCTATATATTCTAAATCAATATTGTATTTCTTTAAAGCATCATCTAAACGTTTAAAATAAAGCATTTTTACTGGAACATTATATTTTTTATGTATATAATTACCATATTTTATAATGTTTCTTAGACGATGTTCATATTTAAAATTTTCAGGTCTATGAATATCAATCAATATATTATCTTCATTTTTAGGTACATTCATAATTTCATTTTTCACTTTATTTGCTACTTCAACAATTGTATTTCCAACAACATATACATTTTTTTTTATATTTTCATTTTCTAAAAATCGTTTATACTCATCATGATATACAAATAATATATCACTACAATGATCACATACTGTACGATTTATTTCTTCCAACATTCGTTTATCAAATGAACGCATTCCTGCTTCAATATGACCTATTTTATATCCTTCCTTTTTTAATGGAAACGACACACCAGCACTATTTGAATCTCCCAAAAATAATATCAAATCAGGTTTAATATTTTCACGTTCAAATAAACGCGGAATTTCTTTTGATAAATAAGCTAATTGCTCAAAATGATTACTCGATTCAGAACCTGTATTTAATACATAATTCGGTGTTCTGATTTCTAACTCTTCAAAAAAAACAGTACTTAACAATTTATCATAATGCTGTCCAGTATGAACTAATATATGTGTGAAATTTTCATCAAGTTTTCTGAAAATCTCAGCCATACGAATAAAATCAGGACGGATTCCTGTAATTGTTACTATTACCTTATTTTTTAAATCACTCATTTTTATATTATATTTTAATATAAAAAATTTCTCTTATATCTATAAGAAACCTCTTTGGTTTCTTCTCCGAAGTGGAGAACTTCCAGCTTTTATATTAATTTGTTAAAAAATATTAATTTGTTAACAAAATATAATTTGTTAACAAATATTATAATAAGAAGATAGTTGAGGTCCAAAGGGTCCCAAGATTATTTGTTTAATCCACATGAATAAACAGAAGCATATTTTTCAGGGTCAGCTCTTAAAAATCGTAATTTATCTTTATTTTCATCATATGGATCTTCAGGGCGTGGTACAAAAAATGCTTTTTGACGATTATTTAAATATTTTCCGCTTTTATGCTCTTCACTTAAATACGATAATGTCACAAATATTCGCTTTTCACCATTTTTACATATTACCGGATTTGGATTACCATGCCACGAATAATCATTACATTCAAATAATATAAGTCTATTAAATAAAGGTGCTATGGAAACATTTTTCTTAAATATTTTTGCATAATGATGACTCGCATTATCTCCACTCCATAATTCTAAATGTCCATTATTTGATTCATTCATATCTTTACTTAAATATATTCCCAATGTTACTTGTTTTTTCATCTTGTTTTTAGGATGAATACCAGCATCTACATGTATATCTAAATAATCTTTATCATCATATTTATGTACTCCCCAAAAATGTCTATATTCATCTTTATATAATTTTATTCCAACAATTTGGGATATTTTATTTATAAATTCTTCTGATTCAAGTATTTCAAATAATTTTGCTGTATAACGCGGAAAATTATTTTTGTTTCGTAATGTATATTTTTGCTCAAATGGATTATTATATCTATCCCAAGCATCATCTTGAATATTTAATATTTCATTTTGTATTGCTTTCGCAAACTTTTCATCTAATATGTTATCTATCATTAAATGTGGAAAAGGATAAATTATCATTTTATGAAGATCTGGATTTATTTTAAGATTTGTATCAAATAAAGTAGTATCATATAACTCTTTTATTTGAACTTTTAAATCAGGTATATTATATCTTTCACAAGTATTATAGTTTGATTTTAAAGATTTATTAATTGGTTGACTATGAATATATTTCTCAATATTTACATTTAATTGAAATATTTCATTGATCATATTTAACATTTCATATTTTGTATACACATTCGGCGAATAAAAGTGACGTATTCCACTATAATAAGTTTTTTTTTCAATCATAGATTTTATAATTTTACACAATTGTAATGTTGTTACACCATTCCAATAATGATTATTATAACCTTGAACTTTACCATTTGCATTATTTTTTAAAAATTCAATAAAAGAAGCTTTATTATATAACTCTTCGCCAATAATAGATGTGCGAATAATTGTAACACAATGCGTTTCATTTACCATACTTGATTCACATAATTCACCTAAATGTTTACTTGTTCCATATAAATTATTTTCTAAAGCATACATATGTGTTACATCATTTTCAGTATATCCATTTGAATTAATTCCATTAAAAACACAATCCGTAGTAATATGTATAAAGTGAAATGAACGTAATGTGTTATTTTTTTCCAAATAATGATCAAATGATTTTTCATTTTCATTTTGAACATATGAACTTAATAAAATTGGAAACAATGAATTAATTTTAAAATATTTTCTCATATCATTATTATTACTATTTGTACGTTGAGGTATTAATCCAGCACAATTCACTATAATAAATTCATCATAATCATATGTTGAAACATATTTATGTAAAAATAATGATAAATTACGATATGATAAATCTTCAATGTTAAAATCATTACGTGTAATGGGTATGATTGTAGCATCTTTTATATGCTTTAATAAATTGCACATATAATTACCAAGCATGCCATTTGCTCCAAAAATACATATTTTTTTTTTACATTGGGTCATTTTTATTTCTAAACTTAAATATTAAATTTTTTTTAATATTTAATCTTATTTTTCTTTTATATTGAAAATTCATTTTATATTAAATTAAGATTACTTAAATAATTTTTTAATTCTTCTTTTGTTAAAGGATTGATTGTACTATTATAATCTCGTACATTTGAATCATTAAAATAATTTTTGTAACTTGGTTGAATATACATATAACCACTTTCTCCAAATTCTAATCTATAAGATTGCGTTTCATTAATTAATGATTCTAATAATTTTTCTCCAGCTCTTAATCCTGATATTACAATTGGTTTATTATATATTTCACTAAATATTTCCAATAAATCTTTAACATTTAATGAAATTAATTTTGGAATCACTATGGTTCCACTTTCCGCATATAATAAAGCGTGTTCAATTAAATCAACACTTTGGTTTAATGTCATTACAAATCGTGTCATTCGTTCATCTGTCAATTTAAACTCTTTAATTTCTTGGGTTTGTCCAATTTTATGTAACATGGGTATAATACTTCCATTTGAATTTAATACATTTCCGTAACGAACTGTTACAAATTTAATATGATTTATATAACGTGATTTTTCAACCATTAATCCTTCTGAAATAGCTTTACACATTCCATAAACATTTACTGGAGAACATGCTTTATCTGTACTTACAAAACATACACTTTTTAATGCTGTTAAATAAGATAAATCATATTCAATGGAATCTAAAATATTTTTTGTACCATTCATATTTGTTTCAATCGATTCATTTATTTCATATTCACATTTATCAATATGTTTCATTGCTGCCGCAATAATAATTATATGCGGATTTACTCGTAATAAAGTTTGTTTAACTTTTTCTTTATTACGAATATCACCTATAATAAAGTTTAAATTTTTATGGTTATTATATTCAATTCCCATTTTCCAATGTTTTGATTCATCGCGAGAAACAATATATAATTGATTATTTTCTAAATAATGTTGAATTAAAGCATTTCCAAGAGAACCAGAACCACCAAAAATTAATATTTTTTGATTTTCCATTTTATAAATAATTATGTTTAAGTTAATTATTTCATATATATTTTATATTAAAAATAAACCTTTATATTAAAAACTATTTTTTTTTAGCTTATATTTTATAATATAAAATATAAGTTATAAATAGAAGTAAAATATATTTCTTAAAATATAAGATAAATATAAGATAAAATGTTTTTTAAAAATAGAGTTTTTATATTGATATTTTTAATATTAATTGCATTCTTTTCATTAATTATTTATTATTTATATAAAAAAGTTTATTTACAAAATATGATTTTAAATAAAATAGAAAATTTTGAACATTTTGTTCAAAATTTGAAAGATAAAAAATATGAATTAAATGAAGCTATTATTAACCATATTATGGACAAATGGGAAAATATTGATGCTATTAGCAAAGAATTAAGTTAAAAAATTTATTCTTCACCGCGTAATGGATAATAATAATCACGAACAACTTCAATATTTAAGCGGTCATATTTAGAAGGAATACCAAATTTTTTAGCATAAGGGGTTCCTTTAATTAAACATAAATGGTCAATTTCAAAACCTTGTGGTGGGAAACGAATTTTAGGAGATGATGAAGCAATTTGTTTATAAACAGCATCTTCACAATTTAAATATAATAAATCAATGTGGGGTTTCTCCATTTTTGATTCAACATCATAAATTTTCTTTAAACCTTCTTTCTTTAAATAAGGTATTAACACTTTATTTATTTTATCTTTTTCATCTTTAAATTGAAGAGAAATAATTTTATTACCGCGATCACGTGGTGGTTTACTTCTATATAATACTTTTTCATATTTACAATTCATTTTTTTATATTTTTCAGAAATTGCTAAACATAAGGGATTAAATACTTTATTCATAATTTCATGTGCTACAGCAGAGTCTAAATAACCTAAATAAATATAACGAGCATGAAATGGAAGATTCCAACGAACATTTTGAAACATTTGATTTTTTAATATTTTTTGAATATTTTGTAAAGGTTTAATATTTTCCCTATTCATTACAGTTCCAATAAAATAATGATGTTTGTCACTATAATTTCCTTTTAAATTGTTTAAATTTACAACTAAATTTTGTTTTTCAATTATTGATTCTTGGTTATTTTTCATTTCATTATTTTTAATTCTATTTTTAATTGTATTATTTATTGTTTCATTATTTTTGATTATATTATTTTTATTTTTATTTTTATTTTTATTATTATTTAATTCTTTATTTAAATTAAATGAAAAAGAGTTAGAAGAACTATTATTTGAAGAACTATTATTTGAAGAACTATTATTTAAAGGATTATTATTTGAAGGATTATTATTTGAAGGATTATTTGAAGGATTATTTAAAGGATTATTATTTGGAGGATTATTATTTTTTTTTATATTAAATGGGTTAAACATATTTCTTTAAAATGTAGTTTACTATATAAATAATTATTAAATTATACTATAATTTAATAAGATAATTATTATTAAATAATATTTTAATCAAATTCTACTATTAATTTTTTTTGGTGATTATCTTTTTCAATTTCTATTTTTTCAATTTTATATAATAAAAATTTTTGTCCATTATGATATTTTTCCATTGAAACAACTCTGTAATCATATAAACGTAATAATTGACGCAATATTGTTACACATTTTTTTGGATCTAAATTTTCTAAATATTTTTTATGTTTACAATTCATATAATAATTTTTTAATTGAGGTAATAATAAATTCAATTTTTCAATTATATTTTTTTCAGTAATCATTTTTCGTGAAAATTGATAATATGAATCTTGAAACCCATTTGGAATAAATAATTTTAATACATCTTCTACAAATTCTTTTGATGGAATATTTTTAAATAATTGTTCTTTTTTATCTTTTTCTTCATTCATTTTATAATTTACAATATATAACTATCAATATACTCTACTATAAATAAATATTTTTTATTTTTAATTTTCTAAAACATATCACGAGGAATTGCCATATTACGTCCGTTTGGAATATAATTTGTTTGAATTGAGTGATTTTCATTTTTTCGTGTATTTTGTGCTTTTAAATCATTAAAATTATGATTGTTATTCATCGTACCTCCTTGATGATTCATAAAACTTTTTTTATCCATTAATCGCGATTTTTCAATTTCATCACGTCGTGTATTTACTGGATTTCGTTCCATGAATCTATTTATTTCTTCTTCTTTTTCAGCAATTTTATTTAAAGTTTCAAAATTTTGAAAAGCATATGAATTATTTTGCATATTATTTTGAACTACTCCTGCACATCTTCGTCGTTGACCCATACCATTATTATCTCCATTTCTATCATAATTTTCATTAGAATTTGTTGGAATACCAATTCCTAAATTACGATTTGCATCATAATTATAATGCATATTATGTTCAAACATATAATTTGCCATATGTGATTGAGGATGTGATTGATTATGATTTATTGAAGGATTAAGAGGAACAGTTGGTGCACTATTTATACCTTTTCGAATATCATTATTAAAATGATTATTAAAATGGTTATCAAATTGGGAAGCATAAGAAGAATCTTGATTATAAACTACTTGATTTTTATCTTTACGAGATTGAGTATTTTCTTGAAAATTGATATAAGTACCATAACCGACTCCATTATTTCCAAAATTAGTATGGATTCCATTATCTTCTAACTTTCTATTATTACGGCTATTTTGTGGAATATTTTCATGTATTATATTTCGCCCAACATTATGAATATTTTGAAAACGACTATCATTTATTTTTTGATTATTATTTTCTAAATTTTGAAAATGATTACTTATATTTTGATGAAACATTATTTATAATTATCTTTTTCTTTATTTTTTACTTCTATTTTTTTATTTATAAATAATCTTATTTATAAATCAATTATTTTATAATTTATTATTTTATAATTTATTATTTTATAATTTTATTATTTTATAATTTTATTATTTTACTCTATTTATAAATTCTTCTTCTGTAATATTTCCTTTAATATAATTAATTATATGAGTATTTATATTAATTCTATTTAAATTATTAATTTTAAAAAATTTTAATAATACATTATCATCTAATATTTCATTTATATCGTTCTTTAAAGCTAAAATATTAAATTCTTTATTTCCAATTCGATTTATATATAAAATTATTTTAAAATATTGTAGTATTTTCTTTCTTTCATCTTCTGAAGGAAGACGTGCTATTTTTTCAAATATATTATAAATATCTTGAATGCTTAAATTTCTGTGGAAAAATAATAATGAAACAATATTAAAAAATAATTCTTCACTATTATTTTCTCTTTCTCTTAAAGAACCATTTGCATTAACTGCTCTTGCATTTTCTCTAGCTCTTAATACATTTGAAGCACTAGCATTTACTTCAGGTACATTTGCTAAAGTAGCATTTTCTTTTGGTCTTGCTAAATTTACAGCAACTGCATTTACTTCAGGTACATTTGCTAAAGTAGCATTTCGAGCAACACCATTTGCTCGAGCAATAGCATTTTCTTCTGGTGCATTTGGTTGAGGATTATAAACAATATTTAAATTACTATCATAAATAGTAAATTTATATAAATTATTTTCTCGATTACCTGCATATACTTTGTAAGCCATTTTAATAAAATTATTATACAGTTCGTTTGAAATAATTGAATATACATATGAATGATTCGCTTTATCTACTTCATATTTAATTAAATAAAATGTTTGAGGAAAATATTCATAATTAATTTGTCCATAATTAACATCAAAATATATTTTTCTACCAAAAATAGTAAAATATTCAATTACATTTATTTTTTGTGGTTTATAAGTAAATTGTACTGTTTTTTGAGTAAATTCTATTTTATCAAATTTTCTTATTTCCATTTTTTTTACTATAATATAAATTTGATTGATATATGTAAAATCTAAAATATCAAAATATGAAATATTTATATCACTATTTATTAAAAATACATTATTTTTATTATATATAACACTACTCGTTTCTTCTTCCTCTTCTTCCTCTTCTTCTTCTTCTTCTTCTTCTTCCTCTTCCTCTTCTTCTTCATTTTCTTTCATTTTTTCAACAACTTTATTATCTTTATTTACAATACTTATTTCTAAATTATTTATTTTCTTAAATAGTTCATTTATATAAAATGTATGAAAATATAATTTTTCACTATTTTGTTTACTTAGATTCATATTTCTATATATCTTTACTTCATTATCAACTTTTTCTTTATAATAATTACTATCTTTATTATATAAAATACGTGTAACATATTTTATTAATTGTAAATCCATATAATATTGTGTACTCTTCTTATAATTATTCCCATTTATCACTAAAAATTTATATAAATTATCTAATTTATTGCGTAATTTTCGTTTTAATTCATGATTCATATAAAAATCAATACTATGTGTTATATTTATTTTACGCAACCTAAACATACCTTGTGCAACTTCTGTAATTGTATTTTTATTTGAAATAGTTACTAATCCTTTCATTATAATTGGTTGTTTAAAATCAATACCAACAATATGTTTATTATCATAATAAATAAAAACTTTTCCTTTTTTATATAAGTCATTATTATATACTTTATGTTCAATGCCATTGTAAACCATTCGTTGACCATTATCATCAACATATAGAATAAAACGTGTTCCTTTAAAAATAGTATAAATCATATGAACTATTTTAAGTACATCACATTTTAATATAAAACCACCAACATCAATAAAAGCATCATAATTTAATATATTTTTTTCTTTAAATAAAAACTTATATAAATTTTCTTCATCAATACCTAATTTATAAGGTATATTTTTTAAATAATTGGGTCTATTATTTTCAACAAGGATATTACGATATGTATGCATTTTAGGTTTATTTTCAATATCCATTAATAAACCAATAATTCCACTTTTAATTGCACCTTGTGAATATTTATCATCTACTATTTTATTGCATATTGTTAACATAGAGTTTTGTAATATTTCTTTATTTTTTATAGAATTCGATTGACTTGTATTTCTTCTTTCATTATTTGTAATTATTTGACGATTTGAAGCCGCATTTGAAGCAGCATTTAAAACAGCATTTGAAGCCGCATTTGAAGCCGCATTTAAAACCGCATTTGAAGCAGCATTTAATGCAGCATTTTTACCATTATTTAATACATTTATTTTCGGAAATATTAAATTTAATTCTTCATTTGGATTAATAAAATCAACAGTTCCTGTAAACATTATTTTATTTGGTATCATTCCCATGATGTCAATAAAAGAAATATTATCATGATCATCATTAAATTTAATATAATATTTTATTATTATTTTATGAATATATTCATATAATAATTGGATTGTTTCCGTATTATTATTTTTATTTTTTTCAATATATTTCATTTTATATGGTTTTAAATTTGCTTCAATCATATTCATATTTTTATTTTTTAAAATACTATTTAATTTAATTAACTCTTCTAAATCATCTTTAAAATAATTGTATATTTTTTCATAATAATATTGTGATAAATGAATATTAAATATTTTATTTTTTTTATTATTCTTTATATATTCACTTATCATAAAATATATATCAAATGTTCTTATTCCATTATTCATCCATTCTTCAATATATCCTTTTACTGTAGATGCAATAGTAAGTTGAATATCGCTAAATTTAGAACCATTTATAGGTTCATTATTATTTAAATAAGGTATACAAGTAAAATAATTTTCATTACGTCTCACACTAAACTTCATATTGTAATCTCCAAATCCATAACCATTTCCTTCTTTATATTCATGAGATTCTACAAAATGAATACTATCATTTATTATTTGTATATATTTTGGGTGTTTTTCATTAAAATATGTACTTTTTATTCTATTTTTAATTTCACTTTTATTTGCATTTGTTTTCGTATAAGGTATCATAAAATAATGGAAATAAAAATCAATTAATTCTTGAATAAATTTAATATCTTCTTTTCCATTTTTATTGTATGAATTTGTATTTAATAAATTTAAATTACTATTTAATGGATTAATCATACTATCGATTTCATCCATTATACAAAATAAATTTTTATCAAATACATTTCTTACATTTTTATTATTAACTAAATTTATTAAACTTATTTCTTTCATAAATGAATCACTTACAATTGATATTTTATTTTTTAACTCTAATTTGTTATTTTTACTATTTATAATATTTAATATTATATTTTCTAAATACTTAATATAAGGTAATAAAGCATTATAACTTTGATTTACTAATGAATTTGGTAAAATAATCATATATTTATTATTTTCATTTACTTTGAAATATTCTTGTAATATGATTAATGGAGTAATTGCATTTGTTTTACCACGACCCATTAAAAGTTGATAAGCACTATTTTTAAAAATTGAATTTACACCATTATTTTCATTTATACGATTTTTATAAATATCTTTAATAAAATCATATTGTTGTCTGCGAATATAATAACCATTTTCAATTTCAAATAATATTTCATATATTGATTTAAATGTATTTTCTTTTATATATGGAGATATTGATAAAATTACAGTTTCATCAACTGGTTTATATATTTCACCTAATAATGTACATTTTGTAATTGAATTTTTGTCTAAACTTTTTAATTCATTAATAATATTATATACTTGATTTAAATATATTTGAATATATAAATAATACACATTATTTAATAGAATATTATTCATATTATACATTTTACCATATCGCATATTTAAATCTTTATTTAAATTAAATGAATTTGTATTAATATTTATAATATTTTTAAAAATATGCTCTTGATAATCTATAAATAATTCTTTATTTGCAATATAAATAGATGTATTTGAACCAGATTTATTTATTATACGTTTAGCTACATCTTTTTTATTTTTTGTTATATTTGTGGGTTTACAATAAAATGTAATTGTATTTACAAAATTTTTAATATTTTCATTTTCAATACCTTTGGATTTTAATAATTTTCTTTCATTACTATTCATTTTACGAATATTCACAAAAAATTCATTTATTTGAGTTTTTAATTTATTAATAAACTCAATATCAATGGATTTTATATTATTTTTATTTACATTGATTAATTCATCTTTTTTAAAAATTAAATCTTTTATGCGTTCAAATTTATTGTAATTATAATTTACATATATTTTTTCATCGTCTTTTTCAATTAAATATTTTTTATTTAAATCATTTATTTTATAATAATATAATATCCATCCAGAATGATCAAATAATATATTTACAAGTACAAAATTAAATAAATTTATTATTGGTAATTCATTATTTTGAATATTTTCTGTATTATTTTTTAAATGCATTAAATTATTAAAAGTATTATAATGATTATATAACAATATATTATTTTTTGCATAAAACAATGATATAAATATTAAATATTGTGATTTAAAATCATTATTTTTAATAAATAAATATGAATTATGAATATCAACCAATACTGATTCATATTTTATATTTTGTGTGTATATTTTTAAATATAAATTATATTTCATTTTTATATTTCCATTATTTACATTATTAAAATAATTCATATCATTTTTAATATTAAAAGTATTATATACAAAATCTTTATTTGAAATAAGTAATATTTTATGATTTGTAGTATATATATTTTTATCTTCTAATAAAAATCCATTTATCATTCCATTCATCCATAATGACAACATTTTGTTAATTTCAAAATATGTATCTTCGCATATTAAATTATATTTCTTATTATTTTTTCTATCATGTAATATTACTTTATTACGAATTTTATCAATTATAAATATATAATTCATATGATTTAATAATATAAATCCAATCGTTTTATTATTTTCACTATTTTCATGATAAATAATATATTTTTCATTTAATAAATCAAATCTATAAGTTAAATATTTTATAAAATATTGTATATTTAAATATCTTGATTTTGAAAGTTTATTTTTATTATTAAATATTAATTTATTTACATTACTTTTATTATAATTTTTAATATCATACTCAATTTTATTATTATTAAATAACAATATTTTATTTATATTATCATATGTTAATTCAATTTCTTCATTTAACTGATTTATTAAATATAATTTATTATTTGAAATTTTTTGATATAAACAATTAATATCTATTAAATTAAATAATTCATTATAATTTACTGGAATTTTAATAATATTATAACCTGATTTTAATAATTTTTTACTATTTTCATTTGAATTTGAGTTTGAATTTGAGTTTGAATTTTCATTTGAGTTTGAATTTGAGTTTGAATTTTCATTTGAGTTTGAATTTGAGTTTGAATTTTCATTTGAGTTTGAATTTGAATTTTCATTTGAGTTTGAGTTTGAATTTGAGTTATAACTAATTTTATAATCTACACAAGTTATTTTTTCATCCATATCATATATATTACCTTCATTAACAATTTGATCCTGATTTACATCTTCTTTTTTTTCATTAAAATCTTCATCATCTTTTTTACTTAATTCTTTTGATAAGTTTTTTAATAAAATATCAATATTTATTTTACGAATATTATTTTCATTTAATAATTTTTTAAAAATTAAGTCAGATATTTTAAGTTTCTCAAAATCTTTCATTTTTACAAACATATTTATAAATTTATGAAAATTATTATTTATAAAATATTTAACATATTTTTTATTTTTAAATATTATATTTAATAATTGAACATTTTTATCACTTAATATATCTTCTTTATAATTACAAATTATATTTATTAATTCTAAATATCCGTAATTATATATATTTTCAATTTTTTTTGATTTTTTTATAAAATTATTTATATCTATTTTATTTACAAATGTAGATATATATTCTTTATATTCATTTTCAGATTGTATATTATATATATGTTGATTTTTATTATATAATAAATAATTTCCATTATATGCATGATTATTTGAATATAAACCATTAAATTTTTTTTGATTTGAGATAATTTTTACAAATTTTGGTCTTATAATATTAAAAAAATTTAGTATTAATTCATCATAACATTTATATATTAAATCATTGGATGAAAATATTTTATAAAATAAAAAATGATTATCTGATTTTTTTAAAAAATTATTACATCGTGATTTTTTAGAAATACTATAATAATAATTATAATTATAATCTTTCATTAATGGAAATATATTATGAACTAAATTATTTACAGCTTTTGGAGTATTTAATCCTAAAACATAAATATCTATATTTTTATTACTATTTAATCTTCTACTATTTCTATTACTATTATATGAGTTTATTAATAAATAGGTTATACTTTCTTGTTTTATATAAGATCTTTCAGAATGATATGGTGATAATAATTGAACTGTTTCAAAATAAATATCATTTGATATTTGCATTACATTTGTATTTAAATATAATAAGTAATTTTTTTCACTTGAAAATGAATCATTTAATAAATAAATTTTTTTTTTTCCCAATTTTTCTTGATTTCTATAATCAGATTTTTTTATTTTTTCTAAATTATCTTTTAAAGACCTATATATATTTTTTGATTTTACAATAATCATTGCTAAATAATTTTTATGTAAATAATAAGTATCAATAGATATAATATTTCGTAAACTTCTTATAAATTTTGCAGATCGTTCATCATTTATTTCAAATAATTCATTATCATAATAAACATCATAATCAATATTATTTTTTATATCATCAAATATTTGTTTAAAATAATTTAATAAAAGAATTTTTTTATAAATTTGACTTTGATAATAAAAATTATTATCCTTTTCATTTAATTGAAAACCATCATTTAAATATTCACTACATACAAATAATTTTTCGATTAAATTTAAATTTACTTTTTTACTTTCATTATATTCATTCATTAAATGAATATATATATCATATAATTTTTCAATTATATTTGTTTTAATATTATTATTTATTGTATTTGTAGTATCTAAAAATCGTTGATTTACATTGTTACTTATTTTATATATTAAATTTGATAACTTTATATTTTGATCTTCATAGTTATAATCCTTTTTTAATAAATAAAGATTTGATAAAAATATATTATAATGTTCATAACCATTTTTAATATTATTTATATCATTTATATAATTATTACCATAATTAATAATCATTTCAATCATCATTTTTCTTATAAAAATATCAAATTTTTTAAATAAATCTGGAGTTTCTTTAAAATAAAATTTAATAAAATAATATAATGAAAAAAAAGAACAACTACTTGAAAATTGTTGATAATCATTATATTCAATATTCTTATTTTCTTCTCCAAAATAATTATTTAAAAATTTATAAAAAATAGTATCACAATTTATATTTTTAACATACATATCACAATTATATTTTTCTCTTAAATAATTATTTAATGTTTGATTTAATACAGTTATATCAACACTGCTATCTCTATAACTATGATCTCTTCTTGAAGTATGTAATTTTGTTTTTTTTTCTTCGATAATTAAATCATTTTTATTTTTATTATATTCATCAAATGTCGCACTACATATTCCTTCAGCTCTATTCATTTGAACAATATATTCTTTAAAGTCATTTTCATGTTCTTGTAATAAAAATTGTATCTTTAAAAATAATTTTAAATTATCTGTTGTAATATTATGATAACTAATTACTATAGGACTTACAAAATTTTTAGATGATGGTCCATGATTTTGTAATCCCATGCCAGAATTAATTACATATAGTGAATAATTATTTTCTCTTACTAACTTTATATATAAAGTAACAGCATGTGGGTTTTTAATTTGCCAACCACTTAAAACAACAATACCTCTTTTACTACCATTACCTGCATTTGCACCATTTGCACCATTTCCACCATTACCTGCATTTGCACCATTTCCACCATTACCAGCATTTGCATTACCATTGTTTACGGAAGCTTTACTTAAAAAATCATGTAATGATGTAAGTGGTTTATCATTATTTATTGATTTTAATGTATTATCTATATTTTGAGATTGATAAATAATCTTATTAAGTAAAAAATTTATATCATATAATTCATCTTCATTTAATTCATGATGATTATTTGAATTAAATTCCGATATATAATTTGATTTAAATCGAATATCATTATAAACAGATATATATAACATTTTTATTAAATCGTCTATTTCCGTTTTTTTATAATAAATATTAAAAATTTTTAATAAATATATAAATATTTTACATACTTCTTCACTATGATTACCAACACCTTTTTTAATATATGAATCAAAAAATAAATGTTGAATAAAAGGTGATTTAAATATATTTTGTTTTTTTTTATGTATTTCTTCCACTTCTCCTTTATTCATTTCTCCAGCTTCTTCCTCTTCTTCCTCTTCTTCCTCTTCTTCTTCTTCCTCTTCTTTTTCATTATTTGTTGTTAATAATGTATATATATTTTTAATATATTTATTTATATTACTATTTGATTTATGATTATAATTTTCCATTATTTTATTTACATCTATGATTTCATTAACTCCTTCGACACTTCCTTTATTACCTCTTTTTCTTTCATTAAGCTCTAAATGCTCCATTTTATTTTTACATAAACTCTATTTTATAGTTTATATTTTATTTTGATTTTTTAGATTCGTTATTTTATATTTCTTTTTAACATTTTTATATATTAGTAAAAATATTTAAAAATATGATTTCAGATTCTTATCATTATACATTAAATAATGTTTATCATAATATTTCAAAAAATAATATAATTATTCAAAATAATTTACTTTCACACATTCAAGAAAAAGAATTAATGAGTCAAAAATATTTATTAAAATATTTACACGATTTTTTTACATATCATTCTATAGATTATTCGATTTTTAATAATACATTATTAGGTTACCATTTATTTGAAGGGTTACATATATTTTATCATCAAATTGAATTGATTATGATGTATCGTAATTTTGAAGAATTTAGTAAAGAACTTATAAATGACGGATTTCATATTGATTTTATGTCACAATATTTATGTGTAATTTCATCATCTTTTATTAATAAAATTCAAATTAAAGCATTTATATATTTTATTCATAAAAATGAAAATTCTTTATATTTTTTATCACCATTGTATGTAAGTCAATGTAAAAAATATAAAGATTTATTAAAAGAAAAAGAATCATATCATTTAAAATTTGTTTTATTAAATCAAATTTTTCCATGTAAAAAAGTAATATATGAAGATTTTGAAGTATTTATTCCAAATAAAATAGAAGAATTATTAGAAATAATAGAATTAAAAAAAGATACTTATTTATTTGATGAAATAAATAGTTCTAAAAAAATATTAAAAAATACTAACGATACTATTGGTATTGGAGAAAATAGCGAAAATAAAAATGAAACACATATATTAAAAAATATTTTAGAATTACCGTCATTATTTTGGAAATAATATATTATATTTTTTTTTATTTTTTTATGTTATGATATTCTTATAAAATTATTTTTTTATAAAAATATTATTTTATTTTTTATAATTATTTAATCTAATTTTTCAATTACTTCACGCATAAACTTTTCACTATAATCTTTCATTTTATGAATTAAACCTTTATTCTTTAATTGGAACCATTGATATTTAAAATTGTCAATATTATTATTACGTAATAACATTACATAATCTGTATAAAAATCTGTTGATTCATTTCCATACATAATTGCTTTATTTGATGCATCTTTTCGTTTTTTATTTAATATTAAAAAGTTAATCTTAAAAATATGTGATAAAATACCAATATCTAAATCATTACCTTCATATTCATCACTTAAAATTTTATGTTTTAATGCTGAAAAATCATTTACATTTCTAAATAATTTTGGTTCAAGTTTTTTATAAATTTCTACCATATATGCTTTTTGATCTTCTGATTTTGAAGAAGATTTATTTGAATTACTGGTATTACTAGTATTACTTGTATTATTTGTATTACTAGTATTACTTGTATTATTGGTATTACTTATATTACTGGTATTATTAAAAACAATTTCTAAATTATTTTGAATTTTACTAATTATTTTTTTAATTAATAAATAATTATTTGGATTTTCCATAAAATGTATCATCATTTCTTTTATTTTTTGAAGATTTAATGAATTTATATTATTTATCATATTTGAATTATTTTTATTCTTAAATTCATTGATTAATAAATCAAATATATTAAATAATGTTTTTGTTCCACTATGATGTAATATTAATACAAAGTTATATCCTAATAATTTACTCCATATTTCTGGTATTTCATTCATATTATTTAATAATTTACTACTATTTATTAATGTATATTTACCTTGTGGTAATACATAATCTGTTGTAGTAATTGTATCAAATAATGGTCTTTTATCTAAATATAAACCTTCTTTATCTAAGAATATTCCGTCTATTTTCTTTAAAATTTCCAATGGATCTGTAGTATGAATAATATAATATTTATATGGATTTTCTATGATATGTTCTCTATTGATAATACTTGGAACATGATCTTCTAAAATTTCTGTTCGTTTTAATAAAAATCGTACAATTTCTTCAACAATCATTGGTAAATATATATTTATATTTTTCTTTTTAGTGTCTAATAAATTATTTTCATTCATATGTAATTTACAACTATTATTTACAGTTACACAGTGAGGATCTTCATCACAAGTAAATACAATATCTCCATTGTTTTTAGATGAGTTTTCTTTCTTTTTTTTAATACTTCTTAATCTACATGGCATACGTTGATTTGGTTTTTCATAAAAGTCATAATCAATGTTATTTGGAATTGTTGAAACTAAATTATTAAATATAGGAGCTATTATATTATTTATTTCTTCTCGTCTTTTATTTATATTCTTTTCATCTCCATTTATTATTTTATATATTTTACTTCTTAAAATCAAATTTTCTTGTAAATATCGTGCTATTTCAAATCGTATTCGTGTATATGTTTCATCTTCATATTTTCGTTTATTCATAAATATAATTCGCTCATCCACAACTTTAATATTATCATGTATAAACATATCTATATCAGTATAAAATTTATTATCCATATGTTTTAATTTCGTTATTTTTGCATTTTTAATTCGTTCTACACATATGATTCGTTCTTTTTCAGTTACTATTCCTACTATATACTCATTCTTACCATCACTTATATATCCAATAGGTTTACATGGTATTTTTGTATTTTTACTTATTTCTTCCATATATTTAATTGTTTTATCCATATTTAATAATGAAATATCTTTATAATCTTCAATAATAATATAATCTAATTTTTCAATATCAACAATTAATTTTGATGGAGCTACTGGTACAAATAATCCATTTTCTAATAATAAACCAATTACTTTATTAGAGATATCCATATATTGTCTTTTTGGCATAAATGATTTATCCAATTTTTTATTTATTTTAATTGCTGTTAATAACTCTTTTAAGGTTTCATTTAATGATAATCCATAATCAATTATAACTGATTCTTTATTCATTTGTTTATATGAACTTAATGAATTAACCACTACCGCTTTCCAATCTACTTTATTATATGGTTTGCATCCATCATATGCTATTTCAAATAATTTTTGTATTTCTTTTGAATTATTATCAAATACACATTGTATTAATGCTTGCTTACCATTACCTTCTAAATAATAAATAGGTTCATAATATTGTTTATATTTTGCGAATATAATTGTTTTCTTTGATTTATCATAAAATTCATTTACATTTTCACCAATTGGACATAACATATTATCCTCAAATATAAATAAATTTAATCCATATTCAGATATGATACGAGGTCTTTGTATTAAATCCCATAAATAAGTATGATCAATATCAATATTTTTAGATAATATATAATTTTTGTAATTTTGTAATGGAGTTATATTTTTATGTGGGTCATAAAATACATTTATTAAATTACCTCCATATAAACTTCTAAATAACTTTTCATCAATCTTATTTACTATATACTCCTTAATATCATCAACCGTTCGTACATTTTCTTGATCACATGAAAATATATTTGCAATTGCTGATAAAAATGAATTATGATTTTCATGTTTAATACCACGTCGTAAAAAACCTTTTTGATAAGCTAAATAACCTGTTGGTATATTACTATTTAAAACCATTTCTAAACGTGGGTGTAATATACCAAAACGATTTTTATCTAATGGTATTGCTTTACCTAATACATAAATAATATTTTCTTCTTCATTTCCTTCATTCACATCTAATCCTAAACATTTTTGATACGTTTTATACGAACTATATTTTGGATCATCTTGACGTTTACCAAAACAACAAGGTAAACAAAATCCTTCATCCGTCTTTGTATCTTGAAAACCTGGATATGGATCTTTTCGTCCTCTTATAAATACTTGATGAGGACCTGTTTCCGAATTTACACTATAGGGACATACCCCTATTACACAGGTACCACCACTTCCTGCTGTTTTTCTTTTACGAATTGATGCTTGATCTATATCTTCAATAGGTATTGGAATACGACAACGAGGACACCATACTTCAGGACATATATACCAATTTGGTTTGTTTGGATCAGAACCATATTTAATTGCATAAGTATATGAACTACGTTTAATTTCCATTTTTGTATCTACAGACATACCATCTTCTGGATTATATGATAATACAACAGGTTGACGAATCTTTTGACACGATTTACTATATTTTGTATATTTCTCATATTTTACTTTACCCTTTATTTTTTCTCGTTTATCAAAGAAAAGCTTTTTGTCATGACGCTGTAATTGACGAATAAAATACTTCGCATCATTACAAAAATCTTCACACGTATCTATTTCTGGAATCGCATCATCACAACTTAATTGTACATCCGTACTAATCTCTTCATTTGTTGCTAAAATACGATTACCCACTTTCAATTGAAAAGAACCTGTATTTGAATTAAATGAACCTAATGAATTATTTTCTTCTTCTTCATCACTTTCTTCACTTGTATTTAATATTTCAGTTATACCTACATCTAATGTTGCTTGATCTCCAATATTTAAATTTAAATCTAAATTTTCAAATGTAAAATCTTGTTTTACTTCTGTTAAACCTTCAAATTGTAATGTCGCATTTTCACTCTTATTTGGATCACGTGAAAATAATAAACGTTTAAATGTAGGATTCGACTTTAAACTTTCTTTATTTAAATATAAACTCATAAATAAACATAAAAATCGATATGTATCGTATATATGTCTCATATTTCTTACACCACGAATCGTAATATTATTTTTTGTAATTTGAATTACAAAACCTAATTTATTTTTACTATCTTCGGATGATGATTGAATATGACTATACTTCTTTTTATATTCTAATAAATATTTCTTACATTCTTCCGTACTTTTACCAAATTCTTTTTCTAAAAATTTAACAATTAAACCATCCTTTATATTCTTCTCCTTCAAATTATAAATTTTTTCCATGATTTCATCCAAATTTGCAAATCCACTTACTCTATTATATCGTATTTGAATACTATTTAATCCAGCTTTTTTATTCGGATTTAATGATATAAATGAAGGAAAAAGTTTACAAAATTCATATAAATCCTTTAAATCAATATGTTCACCATTTTTATATTCAATAAAATAATTCATATATGCTATTTTACAATTTGGACTTAATAATAAACCTTGATTTTTATCTAAATTACTATGTGGTTTTACTATTTTTTTATTTATATCAACCGAACGACTTATACGATAATCTATAATATGTTTATTTATATCATCAATAAATTCTCCACAATTATTTATACAATCATTTATATCATTAAAACGCGCTTTATGTTCAGATTTAAAAGCAACACTTAATTGAATACGACCATATTTATATAATTGTAATGTACTAAATAATGGATTATTTACCGATAAATCTTTAATATAACGTTTTACTTGTAATCCATTAAACTTTTTACCATGTTGATATGGATCACTCCATTGAGATAATAATAAATGTTTATTTACTAAATTCTGATCAACTGAAGCTTTACTAATTAATATAAATGGATTACTAAACCCAATATCATTATATTTAATAAATGGTGTTTTTGTACCAATTTTTTTTGCTCGTAAATATTCAAATATTTGATATAAATCAATAAAATCATGATCATTTTCATTTACATTTTGAATTATATTACTTTTAATATTTTCATTTTTACTATTTATTTTACTATTTATTTTACTATTTATTTTACTATTTATTTTACTATTTATTTTAGTATTAAATTTATTTATAGATTTATTTTTGCTTTCAATTTGATTATTTATAATTATTTCATTTTTATTACTTTTTTTTTTATTTAATTTTATTTTTATAGCACCTCCTGAAAATTTATTTCCTCCACTAAATATATTTACTTCATCGCTTTTCATATGATCTAAATTATTAACATTTAATACAAAGTTATTAAAATAACATGACTCAAATAATTCCTTATTAATTGGATAATGAAATAAATTATCCACTATGAAATCATTATAACTACTATCATCTTTCGCCAATAAATATGTACTTTTCATTTTTGATAAATCCATATCATAAGTAGCTACTGGAAAATAATTTTTTAAATATTTATTTTTTAATTCATTTTTATCCATTTTACTATATTGCGGAATCTTTATTAATTCTTTATATTCATCATATGCATCACTTAAATATATTTTATGTATATTGTTTTTTAATTTTATATTTTTTAATAAATCATATAATAATGTATAATTATCAGAGCTTTCTATAATACGTTTATTATTATTTTTTTCTACATTTATCATTTCTTCTCCAACTTTATTTGTATACATATTATATACATACTCCTTTTCCACTTTTACATCTTCTCCTATATGAGGTACCATATTTTCATATTTATATCCTAATATATGAGCTTTATTATCATTATCAATTACCCATAATTCCATATTTTGAGATAATAAATAAAAATCATTTTCTAAATTACTACAATAAACAAAAATTTTACGTTTAAATTCATTCAATGAATCATCATAAAGTATATGTGAATTTACAAATTTAAATACTACTTTATTTGTTCTTAACTCTTTCCAATAAGCAAAATCATTTTTATATTTATTTTTTAATAATGTTAATTCGTCACTTTTTACTGTTTCACGCGGATTTTCTAATTTTTTTAATATATTTTCTATTTGATCTTCCACAACTCCTACAAATATGTATATCATATTTTTACTTTTATTGAATTTTGAAACATATTCTACATAAAAAATAGGATCTTCAAAATATAAATCACACATCTTATTTTTCTACAAAATAATAGATATCTATTATTTTATAATAAATTTTTTATATGATATTACCCATTTTATATTTAAATAAAAAAAGGAAGTTGGTAAGAAACCAAATGGTTTCTTACGTAGTAGTGTTTTTATTTCCTATGGAAATAAAAACTTCTACCTACATCAATGCTAACTTTATATGAAGTTAGTATTTACGTAGTAGTCATATTATATAATGGACTATCACTAACTGTTATACCACAATATGGCTTTGGACTTTTACTATAATCTTCTTTCTTATATATATCTAAAGCAGCTGCCTCTTTTAATAATATTCTAAAATTATTCCAAAATTCAGGTTCATGACCTATTGATTTTGTCATAATATGCGCTAATTCATGTATTGCTACAAATTTAATTACATTTAAATCTACAAATGATTGTGCTTCATCCTTTTGTCGTAAACAAAAAATAATCTTTTCACCTTTATTTACCGAATATGATGTATATTTATTACTTGCACCAGATTCACTTATATTATCTGGATTAAATTTTTTTACTAATCTTTTTACAGCTTCTCTTATAGATGTATCTTCCTTTTTATCATTATCACTTTCTTCCTTATATTCACTTCCTTCTACATATTTCTTATTCATATGATCTATTAATAATAATAACGAAGTACGAATTTTTGATAATATATTTGCTGCTTCTTCTTTATTTGGAGCATTTCGTACTAAATATTCACGATTATCTATTGACGATTTTACATAAGTTACCTCATTTGTTAAATGTTCAATATGTGTATAACATAATAATATAATACCAACTATAATAATTAATCCTATTAAAGAATTTACATCAAACATTTTTTTAAAAAATATAAAATAAATTTACTATTTTATATTTATATTTATTTATAAATTACTATTATTTTATTATTTTATTTTTTATTATTTATGATAACCCTATATTTGGGATTTTTGTGGTTTTTAGATTTTGCATTTTTTGTTTTCTTTTTTCTTTTTTTCTTACGACATACGACAATTACGACATACGACAATTACGACATACGACAATTACGACATACGACAATTACGAAGTAACATAAAACAACGAACACAAAATATAACTAACTACGCTGTAAACGCGGTCGTGGTACCAATTCATAACCAGCTCTACGAACTGATTGACAAATACTATCAAAATGAGAGTTAAACAATTCAACGTTAAATACACGCGTATCATAAATGATTACCCGTTCAGGTGGTGTAAATTCGTTAAGATTGTAATCTTCATAAGGTAACGCATCCGTTAAATCATATAGATTATGTAAAATACGATTTTGATCATATCTATCTAAATCATTCAGTATTTCACTTAATTCAGTAACTACTGGATGAATGGGTACACGGTCTCCATTTGAATATACCAAATATTCACGAGCTTGTACTCTACCCAAAGGTAAAGGTACAATATCGTGATTGATTCGGTCATAGTCATAAAGACGCTGGTAAAAATGATCACCTAATTGAGCACTTTCGCGACCTATTAGAGTCCTTACTTGTGTATCATCTTGTGACAACGGTAACACTGGAAGATCTCCGTTAGGAGGTTCAACAACATTATCATTTGGTGTCACGTGATCACTCATATTACCAACTAATGCGTGGTTTCTGTTTAAACTAGGTAGCGCCAATAAACGATAACCAATATTCCGAAGTTCGTCTTGAAGATTCGGAAAATTTCTAATGTCCAACACACGTTGGTCATAAGCAATGACTCTGTTTAATGGTCTATTAAAACCATCATATTCATCATCGGTTAGTGGTGTATGACGCACTAGTTGATCTACAGCGTTAGATAGCATAGTGTTTGTTAAAACACTATTGGTATCACATAGCATACGACTCATATTTTCCACATTTTCATCTATCGCATCTACCATTTCTGGATTGAAAACAAAAGGTACAGCAGCCATTGTAGATTACTGTTTGTAGAATATAGAATCGTATTAGTGAGCTCTAGAGAAAGGAAAGTAAGTGTAATCACACTCGAAATCACTGTTTGCAAGAAAGCTCGGAAAGATACGGAAACACCGTATCTTATATATAGTACTCTTACAATAAAAGTATACATCTTAAACATTGTATCTATCATTTTTTATTATATAATATCGTATATTACATAATATTATTTACGTTTTACTATTATAAAAATAATATTTATTTACGTTCTATTTATACTAAATTCGAATTCCAAAATTTTTATTTTCTTTTATGATTTTAAATTGGTCTTTTATCCATTTTTTATTCCAATGTTCACCTACATGAACATCTATTAAACGCTCTATATCAATATCTTGTATATCAAATAATACTTTATCTTCAAATGGTTTATATGAATGAAAATATTTTAATAATTCTATATATTGAGGATGTGATGTAATCTTCTTTTCTACTTTTGAAGCATTACGCTTTATTTTAGGATAAATGGATTTATAAAACTTTTTTACATATCCTAATTTATCTAATAACATATATAACTTCTCATAGTTTGAAATAATATTTGTATCTTTAATGTCTATATTATATTTTTCTATTAATTCTTCACGTATTAAATATATATATAATCCATAAAATAATTGAACACTAATCACTTCATCTTTAGGTTTATCATATGTAAATAATGAATAAGTAAAATAAGAATATGCTAATTTTTCTTCAATATTCTTTGGATTTATTTTAAAATCTTTAATATTTCCTTTTTCACATTCATTGTAAAAATATACTTTTACAAAATTATCAATATTACTATGTTTTAAAAAAACTAAATCAATTAATTTCGTTTTATCATAAATATCTTCATACTTACTTTTTGTTAAATTTGCTCGAAATGAATAATTTTCAATATAAAAAATAATTCGTTCTTGTGCACATTGATTTAATATAATTAATCGATCTAATATATCTTTTTCATTACGACCATATAATAAAGGAAATCTTATGTAAGCATACGATTGAATATTATTGATTAAATTTAATAATTGTAAATAATTTGCTAAATAACTTTTTTTGGAATCTACATAATTACCTATTTTATTTAAATAATATAATGTACAATCATTTAAACCACATTTTAATAATTTTTGTATATATAATTTACTTATAAATTTACTTTTTTTTAAATATAGTTTTAAATCTTTCTCTTTTTTCATTTTATGATACACTATTATTTCTTAACAAATTATATTTTGTTAAGAAATATACTTAATTAAAAATCTATATTGAATTTAAATTAAAAATTATAATTTTCATATGTTTTATTATTACCACGTTTATTTAACATATTCATATCCGATGGACATATACATCCTTTATCAGTTGAATATGTTGAAGGACAGCATTGTAATGAAGCTTTTGAACGAGCAAAGATAAACATACTATCTTCAGGTAATTGGCTATAAATCATTTCATTCTTTAAGGGTAAAGGAGTACCTTGAGGGACCCATTGATAATTGCTCTTTAATCCAGCATCGCAAGGAGCTTTTTGCCAACCATTTTTACAAGGAGTTTTAAGAGTTAAATTATCATAACTTCCTAAAACACCATGTCCTACATAACTTTTCACATTTGAACCATTTGATCCATATACTATTTTTTGACGTTCATATCCTTGAAATTGGCTATTATTATTACTCATTTATTTTTATTTAAATATTATTCTATATTATTAAAATATTTTTTATAAATAATTATTTTATAAATAAAATAATTATTTAATCATTTTTATTTTTATTCTTTAATTCTTTATTTAATCATTTTTAGCTAACTTGTTATTATCAATCTAACCGGAACACGTTCAACACGTTATGGTTGATTGATAACTCTCACACGAGTTTGCTTTATGAAAACGAGAGTTATTTTATGCGCTTGCACATAATAATAACAAACTCATGTATTTCTTTTATCTAAAATATTTTTGATATAATCACTTATTATATAATCTTCTTTACTTGTTAATTTTATAATATGCGGAATAATATCAAATGTAGTTTCATCAAAATATGGTGCTTCATACTCTATTTCTAAACTTTTAAAATTAGTTAAATCACTTCCACTTAATACATGTTTTACTTTTAGTGCACATTTATACATTAACCCAAAATCATTTAAATACCCTTTATACTCATTTATACTTTTTAATATTAATTGATTTTCTATATTATTTGGATCTTCAATACCATTATATTTCACAGATTTAATCTTTTTACAATCAATATGAAACAATGAATATAATGATGCATCTTTATTATGCTTTTCATAATACGGTTTTATACTATCTTTCTTAAAATCTTCTATAATAACTTCATCATAAAATGGAATAGGCACTATTACATTATTTCGCGCCATTTCATTATTATATACAAACATATAATCCTTATTATCATATGTATAATATATTTTAAGATATACATTATCATTATGTAAATCAAAATGATTTGGTAATCCAACAGATTTATTAAAATTAAATGTTGAATATATTAACGATTTATAAACTTCTGGATTTAATGTTTCACTATTTATTTTATTTCCAATAATTGTTCTATTATTACAATAATCATCACATACCATCATATTTTGAATTTTAAATCCTTTTTCTACAAAATAAGGTTCATAATAAGTTACATATAAATAATTATACATATTTTTTATATTCATTTTTAATGTTAAAAAGTAAGTTAATATTTTATCTAAATATTTAATTATATATTGTTTATCATATATTATGTTTGATAAAATATATATGCAAAATAATCCTAATGAAATCTTCATAAATAAATATGAAATATTTATATATATTTTTAAATAATATTCATTTAAATAACATTGATTTATAAACATATTTTTTTGAGTTATAATTTTTATATATTATATTTTATATTTTTATCTTTATATTCATTATTTTACGAATTTTAATTTTGTATTTTTTTATAATTTTTTTATTTATGATAACTCCTTTCGGAGCCAGAACAAACTTTTGCTCTGTTTTTTTCTCTTTTTTTATTTTTTTTTCAATTATATATTTACATATTATTTAGGTAATATACCCAGATTATATTATTTAAGTTATTACTTTCCACCACCCCATCCAACAGCCCATCCATTCTCACAAACAAGTCGTGAAGAAACATCATTATACTTACTCTTACTTCTATTCACTTCTTTAAAGTCAATATCATAAGAGTTTGTACTTTGATTAAACGCATCTGAATTAACAGTTACGGTAAAAAGATTTAAATTAGTTGAAAACATTGTTAATCGCTTTAAAAAAACCAAAAAGATTTTAATTTTGTATAGTAATTATTTTATAACATTTATTATTTTATATTATTCAAACGGTCAATTTTTTATAAATCATAACATACGTTATGATTATGCAAAATTGATCTTCTTAATGACTCAATTTTTTATTTACGTCATATTTTATTTCTTTAAAAAAAATAAAAATTTAATTTTTCTTTATAAACGAATATAAAAGAGTTATTATAAAAGTATATAATTAACATATATTCAAAAATGGAATTTATTAAAGGTACTACAACAATCCCTACTTACGCTCCACTTTACAAAATCAATAGCAACAATAAACTTTATTGCTGGTCTATTGAAATTGTTTCAAGTGGTACTGGTCCAACTGTAAGTGGCTATGAAATCATTACACGTAACGGAGAAAAAGATGGTAAAATGGTTTCCCATTCAACTTTGATTGAAAAAGGTAAAGCAAACCGAACTGCTCTTGAACAAGCCGTTCTTGAAGCAAACTCTAAATTTAAAAATAAAAAAGAAAAAGAGCTTTATACTGAAGACCCTTCTACTCTAACATCTTCGATTGAAGATACAAAAAAGAGTGGTGGTAAAAAAACTGTTTCTAACAATATGGTTCGTCCTATGTTGGCTCAAGAATTTGACTTTAAAAAATATGAAAAAACTGGCTCAAGTCGCTCTTTTAAAATTAACTTTCCAGCATTTGTACAACGCAAATACGATGGTATTCGCTGTTTAGTATATATGAAAGATGGAAAAGTTGTACTTGAATCTCGTACTGGTGAACCTTTTGAAAAGTTTGACCTATTAAGAACACAAGTTGAAAAACTTTTCTCAAAAATGAGTGCTGAAGAACGCGACGGATTTTATTGGGATGGAGAACTTTATACAAATGATATTCCTTTTAATGAAATTTCCGGTCTTGTTCGTATGACTGTCAAACACGCAAAACCTGCAGATATTGAAAAAGCGAATAAAATCCATTATTACATTTATGATTGTATTAACCTCAAAAATCTTGAAATGAATTGTAAAGAGCGTTATGCTTTTATGGACAATTATTTCAAACAATTCAAAAAAAATGAAGTACAAATGATTCATCGTGTTGAAACTGAAGTGGTTGAAGAACCTGCTGATGTAAAAGCGAAACATGATGCTTATGTTGGAGAAGGTTATGAAGGAATTATGATTCGTGATATGAGCGGAACTTATGAAGTTGATAAACGAAGCAAATACCTTCAAAAATACAAAGAATTTAATGAAGCTGAATTTAAAATCGTGGGTTTCCACGAAGAAAATGGCGGACTTGTTATTTGGGATGTAATTCTTCCTAATGGAAAGACTTGTGCTTGTGCTCCTAACGCGAGTGATGCTCAACGAAAAGAAATGTTTAAAAATGGTGACAAATATATTGGTAAAATGCTAACGATTTATTACTTTGGTGAAGATGCCGATGGACGACTTCGTTTCCCACGCGGAAAAGCAATTCGTGAAGGTTATTAAATTGGGAACCTAGGTTCCCAATATCCCTCCTCTTTTTATTAACGTAAATAAAATTATATAAAAATTGAATAATTATTATATAATAAACAGTTTACAAAAAATAAATATTATAAAAAAACATTTTTACATATAAAAATGGTACTCTATTCTTTTACACCCTATATTAAAGGTGAAGATGATTTGAATCTAAAGAAAGTAGTAAATCATGATGATTTTTTAAAAATTTTTCATTGGTATCAAATCCAAATAAATAAACTTTCAAAAATCTTTAATATTGAGATTCAAATTATATCTCATGTATCTAATAAAATTTATTTTGTTTCAAATCAAAAAATAGACGACATTTTATTAGAAGATTTTGTTGATCCGGATAATGATGGAAATTATCCAATTACTTTAAGTGACCAACTAAATTATTTAATTTTTGGAAAAAATATTTCTATTATTGACCATAGTTAAATAATTTTGATATAATTGTGATATTATTGTAATTTATTAAAAAAAATATTATAATCTATTTGTTTTTATTATTTTTATCAAAAAATATTTTCATAAAAATTTTTATTTTTATTTTTTTACTTCATTCGCTCTAAACGAATTTTATAGCGTTCTAGCTTTCTAGTATAGCGGTCATATTGTTCATACAAATCTTTGATATCATCTTCATATTCAAATCTCATATCACGATATTGAGGATTATATACATAATTCTCCATATATTTCGCATATTCAACTTCTTTACGTTTAATAGAGGATTGAATACGAATAAGCCGATTACGAATATAAGTAATCTTTTCAGAAATTAAAGTGGTCATCGTTTAAAAAAATAGCATAAAACGAATAGTATATTTATCTATTCTACTTTTTAGTTAGATATTTTTTATTTGTTCAATTTTTTTAAACAAAAATATGAACGTAAATCTATATATTATAATATTTTTTTCTTTATATTCAAAATAATAAAGCCATTCTTTTTATAGTTTCTTTCTAACTAAAATTTTAATTTTTACAATTTTATACCAAAGAAATTGGTAGCTTCGCTATAACGATATGCTTGATATTCATCAATCAATACATCATCACTATAACCTAACCGTTTTAAAAACGCAATTAAATAATTTCGCTTTACAGTAGGTAACTCATTCCATTCTTGAATAATACGATTTTTGTAAGCTATATCCATATAAAATCGCGCATGTAATAATTCATGAGCAATCGATTTTCCATTATATACTCCAATTACATAAACACATTCACTTTTATACTTGTATAAAGCATGTTTTTGAGGAATATAGGATGAAGGAAAATTATGTCCTTCACGGTTTACTAAAACTCCTTCATAAACATTGGAAATAGGGTCAAGAATTTCATTCATTTTATCACGTTTTCCTTCAAAATGAAGAATTAACACTTGATTTTCAAGCTTAACACGCATTTTTCGTGTAAAATAATCTTAACCCTATTTCAAATCTTTTCTTTATATATTTTTACAATTATTTTTTATAATAAAATTTGTATATAAAAAATCTTTTAAATTTTTTAATATATTAACTGTTTTTTAGCTTTACGATATATTTTTCGTAAATATTTAATATATTCTATATCATTATTTATCTCTTTTTGAGAAACATTTAAATTTTCCATTTTTTTATATACTTTTTCTTCTTCCATCATAATCATCATTTTTATATTATTTATATATTGTAAGATTACTTCTTCAGAATAAGAATAACTTTCCATTTTTACTTAAAAAATAGAAAAAATAATATATTTATAATCTATTTCTTTATTTATAACTTATATTTTTTATTTTTCTTCATTTTTTTTATATATTTATTTACGCTATATATTTATAAAAAAATTTATTTTTTTTATAAATAATTTACAAAAGTAATATACTAAATAGTATAATAAATATATAAAACTATTATTTTATTAAAAAATGGTAGTATATAAAAGAAATTTAAGATTACCAAATTATAGTACAAATAATAATATTGTAAAAAAACATGTATTTTGTCATGCAAAAGGTTTTATTGAAACCTATTTTACAGATATTTATGGAAACAAACAAGGTTTATATACATTAGTTTCACGACGTACTAAAAAGAAAATGTATGAATGTTTTTATGTAGATAATAAAAAAATCGGTATTGAAAATGTTTATGACGAAAATGAAAATTTAATTCATTCATACGTTTTTTAATTTTTTAGTATCTTTTTATTATAAATGATTTCTTTTTTCATTTTATTATAAATGATTTCTTTTTTCATTTTATTATAAATGATTTCTTTTTCTCATTTTATTATAAATTATTTTTCTCATTTTATTATAAATTATTTTTTTATTTTTATGATATATCTGCTAGTGACCTTTCCTTTCGGAGGACAAGGTGCTTTATCAGTATTACGCCTTCGTAACTACCTACAGGGGTCCAAACCTGCGCCAGCAAATATTTTATTTTTTTTGTACATATCTTACTTTTTATCGTATTTACATATATTCTACTTTTTATCGTATTTACATATATCCTACTTTTTATCATCTTTATATATCCTACTTTTTATCGTTTTTAGATATCCTACTTTTTATCGTATTTAGATATATTTCGCACACATATATACACACAAATCGCCATCAGACATCTTACTGAGCAACCGCAACAGGAGCCGGACGATACACCACCACACGCGGTCCAAAACCGCGCATGTAGCTCTTAATCACAGCATCCATTCCGCGCTCGCGAACAGCTGTAGCCACCTCCTCAGGAAGAGGAACCGCGTACACAATGGTAGCAAAGTAGCTCTCCAGAGCAGTAAACTCGGTAGCAGCACGCGTCAACATTTCCCTGATAGCAGGGTCACGGATTTGAGCGCTATTGTCGCGAATCACATAAAGGATTAACAAACAGAACCAAGTCGCCGAGTAGTTGTACGCGCTCGCAAACGCGTAGTCCTCATCAGCCTGATGGAGCGCGTTCTCTAGCCAGCCGAAATACTCCGACAGCTTGGTACGCTGGTTTTCCGTGAACCCATGGGTCTGTACAATCGTTGTACGGACCTGACGCTCACGATACATAAACCTCTGAACCCAGACAATCTCTTGTCCGGTACTCAGCTCGCGCCTAAAATGTCGGTTGACAGTCTCCAAACAATGGTCTAGAGTGTCACGTCCGATAATACGCTTCAGAGCATCCTCAAGGAAGCCCCAGTCATAAGAGGTCTGAATTACACGTCCATGAGCCTCACTGTACTGGTCCACACGGAACATGTTCCGCTCGGGAACGTGAATACAACGCTTTCCGAAGAGAGAGTATACATCTCCGCGCACCAAACAGTCAAAAGTAAGAGGATTACGACTCATCGTTCACAATTGAATAAAATCAAGTGTAAAGTCGTACCTAAAAGCTGTTCTGTTGATAAACCGGACTCTTTGTTCCGATTAAAAACTGTTACGCTGATAAACCAGACTCTTTTTGTTCCGATTCAGCGCTGAATGCCCAGGGTGATTGCGTATAGCGAATCAACCAGGCAAATATTTAGCAATATATATTTGTACCTTTTATTTAGCATCCAATTTATCTATCATTTTTTATAATATTTTTTTATTTCATTTTACTTTATTATATATTTATTTATTATACCTTTTGTTATACCTTTTGTATAGGGTCTATAAAAATTGAAGCTACATTATTAAATACGCGTTTAAAAGCACCAAATCCAACATCTCTATCGTAAAGATAGTTATCTAGACCAGATTCAGTAAATTGTACTTTAATAATTCGTCCATTAAAGTAATCTACGTAACTGTTTTCTTGAAGCTGTGACTTACACATTTCAATTGAAACAGACGCAGAACTTTGTCCCCATCCACTATTTCCTTGACACTTTGATGAAGCCCACAGTTTCTGAAGTAGTAGAGCAAAAAACTCACTCTTTTGTTCATCTGAAAGACTTTTTACAAAATCTTGAGGAGATTGTAGCTGAATAGTAGTAGAACTCATTTTCGTTAAATTAAATAATTCTTATTTTATACTCTTCTTTTATAATTCATTTTATTTATAAAAAAATAAATCATTTTTTATAATATATTTATTTACGATAATCTTTTTGTTGTAAAAATTATTCGCTTTAGACGATACTTATTATTAAACATCCTTAAATAGGTTTATCAATAATCATTTTTACAATTTCAACCTTTTGAGTATCACTCATTTCAGATTTTATCACAAATTGTATCATATCATACTTAAACCATTCACTTTGTATTTCAATATTTTCCATTCCATCATATTCATGAATACTATAATAATGTTCCATATAAATGGGTATTTTTTCACATTTTATTTGAGAATAATCACCTCCAAATCGTTTTGAACCAAGTGTTTCAAATACTTTTATCATATATGGGCAATGACGTTCTTCTTTATCATAATCATTATTTGTATACTCAGTATAAAGCTTTTTCGCTTCATCACTTACTGAATATCCACCATAACAAGTGTTATATAATACATCCATTGTTTCAGATGAATTGGATAAAAACGCAATTAACGCATCATATTTATCTGAAGAAAAATTCTTCTCAAAATAGGAAGCATTTAAATCAATATAGTTTGAATCCATTTTTGTTAAAATATATGTATAATATATACTTTTATGTAATTCTTTTTATATTAAAAAAATCATTTTTTTTTATAAAGATTAACGTAAACAAATATAAAAAGAAAAGATATAATAAAAAGTAAATAAAAAATATTTTCTTTTTATAATATAAAATAGAATCATCTCAAAATGTGGAATAATATTGTATATAAATCTATAAATATATTAAAATCTAAAAGTACATTATCAATCGCAAATAATTTATCACTTATACCAAATCACAATCGCATTATTGACCATATTTATTTAGGTAACTTAAATAGTGCCCATAATGAAGAATTTTTAAAATCCGCACATATTGGAGCAATTTTAAATTGTACTGTAAATGAACAATTTCATTCATACTTTTTAAATAAACCACGTTTTCGATTAGATGTTGAAGATAGTAGAGATCGCCAAAATATTGAATTATTTCGCGAAAAATTACCAGCATGTGTTCAATTTATTGAAGAAAATATTTATAATAATCGCATTATTTATGTACATTGTTATTGGGGTTTAATGAGGTCAGCAACGGTTGTTGCGGCATATTTAATTAAAAATTATCATTATACTCCACAAGAAGCAATAGCTTTTGTGAAACAAAAACGCCCACAAGCATTATCATCATTATATAATTATAATGATTTATTGGAAGATTATTATAAAAAATATTGTGTAATCAATGATATTGATTTTTAATTACTAATTATTTTTTATTTATATAATATTTTATATTATAAAAAAAATGTTTTTTTAGAAATGTTAATCACGGTCTTTTAGATCACGGTAACGCATTTTTACGGAAGCAAAATCTTCAATATTTGGATTGATAAGAGGTATATTTTTAATATCAATTCCACTAACATTCATTTCATTACGAACTTCATCACTATATTTATTAACAGTTGTTGTTATTTTAGATAAATATTTATCACGAGATCTAAATAAGTTACCTTGGGATGTATAAAAAAATTGTCGAGTTTCTACATCATAATCTTTTAATATTGTATCATGTTTATAATGACCTTTTACTACATGATAATATTTATTAATAAATTTATAATATTCTTTTGTTTCTTCATCTTGTTTTGAAAAAAGTTCTTCAAAAGATTGACTTAATTTGTCAAGTACTAAATAACCGGCTTTATCAGAACTCATTTTATTAATTTCATTATCACTATAAAAAACGGCTTCACCATTTGCGAAAAATAAATTATGATTCTTTTTATTTTGCATAATCATATTTAAAAAATTCGGATATATAAAAAAATCTTTTTGTTCATAAAATGAATCTTTTATATGAGTAATATCATAACGCTCATTTACAAAATCATTAATAGATAAATTATAAGTACTATTATGAGTATTATTATTTGTATTATTATTATTTTGAATATTATTTTGAGTTTGTATAAATTGATTATTTTGCTGTAATAAATGGGCTTTATATTTTGAGTCTTCTTCTGTTTTCTTTTGTAAAACTAATTGTTGTGTTTGTTTACCTACATCAATAGCATCACGAATTTGACGACGTTTATCACATTTATTTTTATTTAATAAATGTTTTTCCATATTTTGTTTTGAAGTATATTCAGTAAAACATAGATTACAAATATATTTATTTTTTTCTTTATTAAAATATCTATTATCAAAAGAATCTAGATTAGTATTATTTTTATCATCAATTATCTCATTATTTTTATCATTAATTATATTTAAATTATTATCTTTAAATTTATTTAGATATAATAATTTAATTATATCATTGTCAAAATATTTTTGTTTTAAATAATCATTATTATCATATTTCAAATCTTCTTTAATTGAATCTTCATTTATTAAATTTTCTTTTTTAATATTATTTAAAATAAAACTTTTATAATTTTTATTAATAATATTTATTTGGTCATTATAATTCTTAATTATAAAACTAATATCATCAATAGTTAATTCATTTATATTAAATGAAAATATAAATTTTTTTGAAACCGATAATAACATACATTCATCATATGACATTAATGAATTACATTTACATTTATTTTTTCTACTTGTATGCTGTTTTATATCTTTTAATTTATGTGTATAATAATCACAACAATAGTGACATATATAATAATTATTTTTTAACATTTTAAATTAATTTATAATATTATTAAATATTTAAACTTCTTTATATTAATTAAATATTTTTTAGAAAAAAAATATACTTATTTTTTTCTAAATTTTTTTAAAATTAATTTATTATTTTTCTCATATATATTTTATGCTATTTTAAAAATATATTATTACCATTAATAGTAAACTCATACTAAAAAATATTTTAGAAAAAAAAGATACTTATAAAATAATTGTTTTAATTAGTTTAATTAGAATAATTGAATTAATTGTTTTAATCAAAAAGACTAAAACAGAGAATTCACTATTTTAAGTCCTGAAAAATAAAACCCTTTTTTAAAAATCCAAAAACCCTTTTTAAATTTGAGACTTAAAATAGTGAATTCTCTGTTTTAGTCTTTTTGATTAAAACAATTAATTCAATTATTCTAATTAAACTAATTAAAACAATTATTTTATAAGTATCTTTTTTTTCTAAAAATATATATTTATAAATCCATTATATATAGTAATAATATTATATAATAATAAATAATTTATTATTATATTAAAATAATACTTTTTAATATTTATAAAATTAGAATGATTTTTTTCTAATTTTATTTTATTATTTTTAATAATTTTTAAAATTAAATTTATTTTTTTAGAAAAATAAATAGAAAATAAATTTATAATGTAAAAGTAAGAAAGATTCTTTAAAAAAAAATATGACAAAAGATAAAGAAGAAAATAAAAAGCGAAAAAAAATGAAAGTAACCATTATTGAAGATGGAGTTAAACCTTTTTCTTTAGAAAATCAAAAATCACAAACGATAAGTAATGAAACTTTAAAAACAACCGAAGTATTAAAAGATGATTTAAGTGATTTTATAGAGCATGATGACTCTGAACCAGTGCCAAAAAAACGCCGTGGTCGTAGTAAAACCATTGATTTAGGTGTTTTATCAAGTAATGATGAAAAATTATATGGTGCAAAAATAAGAGCACGCATTAAAAACGATGATTATTTTAAAAAATTATCTTTAAATGAACAAATTGATATATTAAAATCAGAAGACCAAATTAAAAGCGCATATGATATAAATATTCCATTAAAATATCGTATTATAAAATCGCAAATGTTAAATAATTGTACTAAAAATAGTTTATTACATAAATTGGAATATTATGAAAAATTAACTCCAGAAGATAATGAATATCCTAAATTAACTCGTTGGGTAGATTCCATAAATCGTCTTCCTTTTGACAATTTTGTTGATTTTCCTATTTCAAAAAATCATCCTACAGAAGACATCTATGCTTTTATGGATAATTGTACTTCTATATTAAATAATACTATTTATGGTCAACAAAAAGCCAAAAATCGTATTTTGGAATTAATTGCTCAACGTATTTCAAATCCTTCTTCAATATGTTCTGTAATCGCGCTTACTGGACCACCAGGTGTTGGAAAAACTTCATTAGTTAAACATGGAGTATCACGTGCTTTAAAATATCCTTTTGGATTTACTGCTTTAGGTGGTGCAACTGACGCATCATTTTTAGAGGGACATGCATATACTTATGAAGGGTCACATTATGGACGAATCGTTGAAATGTTAATTGAAACACAATGCATGAATCCGATATTATTTTTTGATGAATTGGATAAAATATCAGATAGTGCAAAAGGTGCTGAAATAACAGGAATATTAACACATATAACGGATACAACGCAAAATAATAGTTTCCATGATAAATATTTATTTGGTTTAAATATTGATTTATCAAAATGTATTATTTTCTTTTCATTAAATGATTTATCTTTAATCAATCCAATATTACGAGACCGATTAACAATTGTTGAATTTGATAAATATGGAATTGAAGATAAATTATATATTACAAAGAATCATTTAATAAACGAAATAACAAAAAATATTGGATTAAATAGTGAAGATTATGTAATAAGTGATGAAATTATAAAATATGTAATAGAAAAGTGTAGTAAAGATGAAGATGGAATAAGAAATTTAAAACGTGGATTTGAAAATATATTTATGAAAATTAATTATGATATGTATATGCCAATAGAAAAGCAAATATTAAAAATTAAAGAAAAACCATATATAATAACAAAAAGTGATATAAATAAATTAATTGAAGAAAAAGATAAAAATACTTCTTCGTTTTCAATGATTTATATTTAATTTAATTTATTTTATGTTACAAAAGATTTAATTTATAAATAATAAATAATATTATTTATAAATAGGTGATTTATATAAAATATGAATATATTAACAAATTCTGCTTCAAAAAGAGGTAAAGGAAATGCTTTTAATATATTATCAAATAGTAATGTGGTAAAAAAAAATAAAAAAGAAAATAAAAATAAAAATGGAATAAATATAATAAATGGAGTTAATAATGAATTAGGTGAAGATCAAAAAGTAAATTTTTTTGAAAAACCAAAAATATACAATGTTAAATTTTATTATTTATATAATCAAAATTTTTCAAAAGAAGAAGAAAATTTATTTAAATCATTTGATTATTTTACTCGTAATTCTAAAAATAAAATTAAAAAAGGAAGTCCGCCAACATTTCACATTATACTTGGTAAAGAGTATTTAAAAAAAGCTACTCAAGCATTAAGTATTATTCCAAATGATCAAATAGTAATAAATGAAAATGATAATACATTTAGTAATGTTACTATGATTCATTTAGGATATAGTGCAGGAACAAATGTATGTGAAAGTGATAATATAAATCAATTTAATGAATTTTCAATGTTTCATTTAGAATTAAATACAAATAAATCAATAAAATATTGTAAACAAAATGATGAATCTATTAAAAAAGTAATTGGTTTAATTACAAATAATAGTGTAAAGATTAATAAAAATGATTCATTAAGTGCAAGTGGAAATATATTAACCGAAGAAAATGTAAATTATAGCGGAGTACAAAATAATGTAATAAATCAAAAGAGTGAAAAAGTAATATTTGAAACGCAATCTTTAGCATTAAAGTTTATAAATAATAAATATTATAAATTATTTCAAAAGAATCCAAAAAATACTTTATTTATAAAGAAAGAGTTATTAAATAAATTATTTGCAAATCATAAATTTTATTTAAAAGAAGATTTATTTCATAAATTAAAATCAATAAATAAAAATTTAACAATACATGATGAATATATGTTAAGTGTAAATATTGAAGTTGAAAATAATAACATAAAATTAGTTCAAAAAAGTATGGAAAATTATGGAGCTGGATTTTTAGAATTTTATAAAAATAAAAAAGATGAATTTGTGAGCAATTTATTAAAAAAATATTTAATGGCATTATATTATATTGAAAATTTGAAACATCGTAATACTCAACTTGAAATAAATAGTAATATATTTAAAAATATAAAAGAATTTCAAAATTCATATTATTTAGGATTTGATTTAGAATATATAATAATCAATCATTTAAAGAAAAATGGAATGAAACCATTATTAATACCTTTTATTGCGAAATATGATGAAAATAAATATATATTATATTATTTATATATGATAAACAAAAATGTTTATTTATATGAAATAAATAATAATAATGAAATAAATGTAAATATTGAAAATAAAATAAATAATAAAGTAGAAAATTATTTTAAACGTATAGTTGCAATTTCTTTTATATCAAAAGCACCTATGAATTTTGTATTTAAAGGATTAATGCGTAAAAATATAGAGTTTAAGATAAATTTTGTAGATGAAAATAAATTAAAAATATTATATAGTCATTTACATTTATTTTATAAAATATTAAATCCAGAAATGGAACTTAAACAAATTTTAGAAAATAAAGGAACTGATGAAATGTTAAAATTCATAACATTATTATTAGAGTTATAAATAACTATAAAAAATGTTAAATTAACATTATATTAGAGCTATAAATAACTATAAAAAATATTTTATTATAATAATATAGTATTATAATAAATGTCATCACAATCACTAAAATATCCAAAAAAATTAAGAAGAAATGCAATATTAGGTAAAATATTTGATCAAACTGGAAGTATAATTAAAAAAAGTGTAAAAAAATTATTAAAAGAACCAAATTTAGAACCAACACCTAAATTTAGTCAACGTATGGAAGAAAAGAGAAGAAGACATATTAAAAAAGCTGCAACAAAAGTAAAAAATAGTTCACGTAGAAATTTAATGGAAATGCCTCGAAGTAAATCATTACCTTTTTTAAATAAAAATGGATCACAATCTTTATCTTCATTAAGTACATTAACTTCAAATGGTACTAATACTGATTTAAATAAAGAACAAAAATTATTAGAAAGTGTAAGTTTATCAGAATTAAATATACCTATTGGAAATATTACTCATTTATATCCTAAACATACTCTAAAAATAAATAGAATTCCAAATCCTATGAAAAATTTTGAACAACCAAATAGAAGACCAAATTTATCAAATAATTATATACCAAATAGTACAAGAATATCTAAAAAACATAGAAATTTATTAAATGTTCAAAGAAGAAATAGAAATTATAATCCGCCAAATAATGTTTAATAACTAGCACTTTCTTCATCATCATTCTTCTTCTTAGAAGAAGCATAATATTGCTTTTTCTTTTTACCTTCTTTAGTAATACTTTTTGTTTTATCAATTAGCTCTTTACACATTTCTTTTGTAATATCACCTGCTACAATACTTTTAGGTATTTTAGCAATTGTTTTATCATATTGTACATATGGTCCATATTTACCATTTTTAACAATATATTTTCCAAATTCTTTAATCACAGTCACTGGTGAATTTTCTGTTCCACTTGAAGGAGCACCGCTTTCTTTAGAAAGAATGATCGAAATAGCATTTTCAAGAGAAGTATCTTCATTGGGTGCTTGATAATTTTTCTTATCATACGAAAAGTAAATTCCATATGGGCCTTTTTTCAAGAAAATATCTTTATCGTTATATTGTCCAAGTAGTTTTGGATATTTTGCGTTTACTAGATAATCCTCAATAGTTACTGTATCAAAAGAAAGTGGAGGTTCAATTTTTACATACTTTTTATCTGTTTCATTATCTTCACCAACTTGGAAAATAGGTCCAAATTTCGCAACATATGTATAAACATTTCGCCCATTTCCATCTTGTCCAAGTAGCCGTTTTCTATCATTTTTCATCTTTTTCGCTGTACTAGCATTTGTTTTATCAAGAAGTTGTTCAACTGTTGGATGAAATGAATCATAATATTCGCGAACAACATTATGCCATACATGTTTACCTTGAGCAATTTCATCAAGTTTAGCTTCCATATTTGAAGTAAATTGATAATCCATAATTTGAGGAAAATGTTTTTCTAAAAATTCACATGAAGTTCGTCCAATAGAAGTTGGAACCATTTTCTTCTTTTCTTCACCAACTTTAATTTTAATCACTTTTTCTTCAATATTTTCCGATTTATCATGAATACACAATTCAATACCATTTCGTTCTTTTCCTTCAATATCGCGGATTTCAACATATTTTCGGTCAAGAAGTGTTTCAATAGTAGATGCATAGGTTGAGGGGCGACCAATACCATTTTTCTCAAGATTTTTAATAAGGAAAGCTTCAGAAAAACGAGGTACAGGTTGTGAAGCTTTTTCAGTAGTTGTGATTGATTTCATTTTCACAACCGAACCAACTTTAAGATTTTCAAAAATATTTTTTTCATTTACATTTTGATCATTATCATCTTCTTTTTCTTTCTTTCCATCATAATTTTCGTCATAAATTTTGCGATAACCATCAAAAATGATTTCTTCACTTTTCGCAATAAACGCATAAGACTCATATTTTTCAATCATAATTTTCATAGTATGTATTTCAGAAACGCATTCGGCCATTTGGGAAGCAATTGTACGTTTCCAAATAAGTTCATAAATCTTTCGTTCAATTTTATCAAATTCATCACCTTCAGGTAATACTGGATTATTAATATAACTTGGGCGAATAGCTTCATGACCTTGTTGACTACCTTCTTTATTTTTAAATTGTCGTTGGCTATGATAATCAGCACCAAAATTATCTAAAATGTATTCTTTAATATTTTGAAGAGCATCATTAGAAAGTGTAACTGAATCAGTACGATGATATGTAATTTTACCGTGTTCATATAGTTTTTGTAGAATTCCCATCACTTTTTTAGGAGAAATTTTAAATCTACAACCAGCTTCTTGTTGAATAGTAGATGTGATAAAGGGAGCAGGAGGTTTTTTAGAAACTTTAATTTTATCAATGGATGATACAACAAAACGATATTTGTGTGTCAAAATATTTTGAAGAAAAGTTTTTGCTTTTTCTTCATTTTCAAAAGTTGAATTAAGGGAAGCATGTATATTTTTTTGAAAGATCCCATTTGTTTTAAAAGAAGCAGAATTTTCAAAACTTTCCACTTGTTTTTCTTTTTCAACAACCATTTTTAAAGCAACGGATTGAACACGACCTGCTGAAAGTTTTGGAGCAATATATTTCCATAATACAGGACTTAAGTCATAACCTGCTACTTTATCAAGAACTTGACGGCTTTGACCAGAATATACCATATTCATATCAATTGTTCTTGGATTTTTAAGTGCTTCTTTAATAGCGGATTGTGTAATTTCATTAAATGTACATCTATTTTTTTCACTTACTGAGTTCAGTAATAGATTAGATACATGATATGAAATCATTTCTCCTTCACGGTCCGGATCCCCACAAATGAGAATTTTATTACATTCTTTGGCAACTTTTTTAAGTTTTTGAACAGTTTCTAAATTTCTTTTTTCATCAATAATTTTATAAATAGGTGTAAAGTTATTTTGAATGTCTACACCTAAACGATTAAATTTTTCATCATCTAATTGAGTAATATGTCCAAAAGATGCTAATACAATATAATCATTTCCTAAAAATTGTTGAATTTTTTTTGCTTTAGCACTACTTTCAACAATAACAAGTGTTTTACTCATTTTATAATTTAATTATAATAACTCTTATTCTATATTTATAAGTTTGTTCTTTATAATCAAAAAATGTTTATTTTCATTTTTTATTATTTTTTAATAATAAATAATTATTTATTATTAAATTTATTTACAAAAGAATTAAATTATATTTTTTATATTATAAAGGAAGGATGATAAGAAAAACTTGGTTTCCTTAAGAAATACGTAATACATGAATGTAATAAGCATTACCAAGAAGAGTAGAGTTTGTACTACTACTACTTACTACACGAACACTATATGTCATTGTACCAGCACCAGGTGTATCAATAGCAGTTGCAGTAAAAGTACCACGAGAATTTACAGCAAGAGTAAATGCTGATAAACCATTAATACTATTAAGTGATGTACCAGTTGAAACAACTTCACTAGTATCACCTGTAGCTAAGTTAGTATTTGTTGAACCATCATTTCTGAAAATACTAGTGTTGATGGATGTACCGTTAGCACCGGATTGAACAGTTAAACCATATGTAATCATGTATTTAGCACCAGCAATTGTAGTAACAGAAGGAGCAGCGAAAATTTCAAATGCTGTTGTATTAATTGTTGTAGTATTTGATCCAATAGCACCAGTTGTAGTTTCATAAGAGTTACTTGGACCAGTGTAACCAGTGAAACCGGTGTAACCGGTATAACCAGTATAACCGGTATAACCAGTATAACCGGTATAACCAGTGTAACCAGTATAACCAGTAAAACCAGTAAAACCAGTGTAACCAGTGTATCCACTATAACCGGTATAACCAGTGAAACCAGTGAAACCGGTGAAACCGGTGTAACCAGTGTAACCAGTGTATCCGGTATAACCAGTTGGACCAGTGAAACCAGTATAACCAGTATAACCGGTATAGCCGGTATATCCGGTATAACCGGTATAACCAGTGAAACCAGTGTAACCAGTGTAACCAGTTATTTCAGGACCAGTGTAACCAGTGAAACCAGTATAACCAGTGAAACCAGTATAACCAGTATAACCAGTATAACCTGTGTATCCGGTATAACCAGTTGGACCAGTGAAACCAGTGAAACCAGTATAACCGGTATATCCGGTATAACCAGTGAAACCAGTGAAACCAGTGTAGCCAGTGTAACCAGTATATCCGGTATAACCAGTGTAACCGGTAAAACCAGTAAAACCAGTGAAACCGGTATAACCAGTATATCCAGTATAACCAGTATAACCAGTGTAGCCAGTTTCACCAGTATAACCAGTGAAACCAGTGTAACCAGTGTAACCTGTATATCCGGTATAACCAGTTGGACCAGTAAAACCAGTGTAACCAGTGTATCCAGTATATCCAGTATAACCGGTATAACCAGTGAAACCAGTAAAACCGGTATATCCGGTATAGCCGGTATATCCGGTATAACCAGTTGGACCAGTGAAACCGGTATAACCAGTATAACCAGTGTAACCACTATAACCAGTATAACCAGTATAACCAGTTGGACCAGTAAAACCAGTATAACCAGTGTAGCCAGTATAACCAGTAAAACCGGTGAAACCAGTGAAACCAGTGTAACCAGTATATCCAGTATATCCAGTGTAACCAGTATAACCAGTGAAACCAGTGAAACCGGTATATCCAGTATAACCAGTATAACCAGTATAACCAGTAAAACCAGTGAAACCAGTAAAACCAGTAAAACCAGTGTAACCAGTAAAACCAGTATAACCGGTGAAACCAGTATAACCGGTATAGCCGGTATATCCGGTATAACCAGTATAACCAGTGAAACCGGTGTAACCAGTAAAACCAGTATAACCGGTATATCCGGTATAACCAGTTGGACCAGTGTAACCGGTATAACCGGTATAACCAGTATAACCAGTGAAACCAGTGTAACCAGTGTAACCTACAGCACCAGCAATTTCAAATAATGAAAGTTGATTACCATTAACAGCACCAAAAGCATATATTGCAGTATTACTAGTTGAAGCAACAAGTTTAACTGAATAAGTATAAGTACCTTGAGCTGGTTCATCAATATATGTAATAGCATATGGAATATTTTGTTCAGGTGATACAGCTTCAAATGAAACAATTTTACCAATAGGAGTAGAATCACGATAAAGTTGAACTTGACCTTCAGTATAATCATTTGGTGTGACATCACCAGAAACAGTTAATGTAATAGGTTTACCTTGTGTTGTAATTGATGTACTAATAATAGTAGCTGGTAATGTAGGAGAGGTATTCATATCAATTGTAACAACAAGGCTATTTGTTTGAGCATAGTTAGCAGTGTAGTAGATTGAAGCACCAGTGTAACCAGTGTAACCAGTGAAACCAGTATAACCGGTATAACCGGTATAACCAGTGTAACCAGTACTACCTGTGTGATCACCTTTAGGACCAGTGAAACCAGTATAACCAGTATAACCGGTATATCCAGTGTAACCAGTGTAACCACTATAACCAGTATAACCAGTGAAACCAGTGAAACCAGTGAAACCAGTAAAACCAGTATAACCAGTGTAACCAGTATATCCGGTATAACCAGTGTAACCAGTGAAACCGGTATAACCAGTATAACCGGTGTATCCAGTATAACCAGTATAACCAGTGAAACCAGTGAAACCGGTGTAACCGGTATAACCAGTATAACCAGTATAACCAGTAAAACCAGTGAAACCAGTGAAACCAGTAAAACCAGTGTAACCAGTATATCCGGTATAACCAGTATAACCAGTGAAACCAGTAAAACCAGTAAAACCAGTAAAACCAGTATAACCAGTATAACCAGTGAAACCAGTATAACCGGTATAACCAGTATAACCAGTTATTTCAGGACCAGTGTAACCAGTGTAACCAGTGAAACCAGTATAACCACTATAGCCGGTATATCCGGTATAACCGGTATAACCAGTATAACCAGTGAAACCAGTAAAACCAGTAAAACCAGTATAACCAGTATATCCAGTGTAACCGGTATAACCAGTGAAACCAGTAAAACCGGTATAACCAGTATAACCGGTATATCCGGTATAACCAGTGAAACCAGTGAAACCAGTAAAACCAGTGTAGCCAGTATATCCGGTATAACCTGTATAACCGGTATAACCAGTGAAACCAGTGAAACCGGTATATCCGGTATAGCCGGTATAACCAGTGTAACCAGTGAAACCAGTATAACCAGTATAACCAGTGTAACCAGTATTACCAATATCACCAATAGGTTGAATAGTTACATAAACAGTTTCTCCATTTGTAAATGTACCACTGTTATCAATACGAGTAGTAGTCCATGTGCGGTAAGTACCAGAATCAACTGAAGCAGTAACATAGAACCATACAGCATTTTGAGGATTATTATATGATGAAACAGTAATTACAGCTTTATTAGGATTTGTTGACCCATCAATTGCATTTAATAATGATGCTTCATTTTGACTATCAGCATCTACTTCACTAATCCAAAAAGTTGTAAAAGAACTTGTTACTGTTGCTGTATTAAATCTTATTTGACCAGCAGATGGAGGAGTTGTTGTTGATGAACTATAATTCCATTTACTACCTAAAGCACGAGCACCTTCAGCACCAGTATAACCAGTGAAACCAGTGAAACCAGTGAAACCAGTGAAACCGGTATAACCGGTATATCCAGTATAACCGGTATATCCGGTATAACCGGTATAACCGGTATAACCAGTTATTTCAGGACCAGTGTAACCAGTATAACCGGTATAACCAGTGGAACCAGTGAAACCAGTATAACCAGTGTATCCGGTATAACCAGTATAACCGGTATAACCAGTGAAACCAGTAAAACCAGTGAAACCGGTGTAACCAGTGTAGCCACTATAACCAGTGTAACCAGTAAAACCAGTGAAACCAGTGTAGCCGGTATATCCAGTATAACCGGTGTAACCGGTATAACCAGTGAACCCAGTAAAACCGGTATAGCCGGTATAACCAGTATAACCAGTATAACCGGTATAACCAGTAAAACCAGTAAAACCAGTATATCCGGTATAACCGGTGTAACCGGTATAACCAGTAAAACCAGTAAAACCAGTGAAACCAGTATAACCAGTATAACCGGTATAACCAGTATAACCAGTAAAACCAGTGAAACCAGTGAAACCAGTATAACCAGTATAGCCAGTATAACCAGTATAACCAGTAAAACCAGTGAAACCAGTGAAACCAGTATAGCCGGTATAGCCGGTATATCCGGTATAACCAGTGAAACCAGTAAAACCAGTGTAGCCAGTATATCCTGTGTAACCAGTATAACCGGTATAACCGGTATAACCAGTAAAACCGGTATAACCAGTATAACCGGTATATCCAGTGTAACCGGTATAACCAGTAGGTCCAGTTACAGGTATTTGTGATAATGTGGTTTGCATGTATGATTGTCTGCTATTGTTGTAATCATAATATGTAATAACATTACCAGTACCAGATGATGTTTGAGCACGAAGACGAACAATTATATAAGGATAATTGGTAGGGTCTAAGTAAGTAAATGAGAATGGAATAGCAAGAATATAGCGAGTAATGGAAGTAGTGTTAACAAGTACAGATGATGATGTAGCAAGTTGGTTACCAAGATTACCAGAAGCATCACCAGACCATACTTGATAAGTAACAGTAATATCAGAATCACCAGATGTAGCTTTAGCAGCATAAAGTGAAAGATTCCAATAACCATCAGGAATAAAAGCATATCTAGCAAAGAGTATATTTGAAATGAATGTAGCAACAGTAGTTTGTGATGTGGTAGCAGTATAAGTGTATGATGTAGGTGTAATATTGTTGGGACTTGTTGTAAGATCCTTAAATCCTGAAGCACCAGTTGTTGGAGTACCACCATAGTTAAGATAGAATAATGTACCAGCAGCATAACCAGTGTAACCAGTATAACCAGTGTAACCAGTTATTTCAGGACCAGTGTAACCAGTATAACCGGTAAAACCAGTGAAACCAGTAAAACCAGTATAACCAGTATATCCAGTGTAACCAGTAAAACCAGTGAAACCGGTGAAACCGGTATAACCAGTATAGCCGGTATAACCAGTATAACCAGTAAAACCAGTGAAACCGGTATAACCGGTATAACCGGTGTAACCAGTATAACCAGTATAACCAGTTTCACCAGTATAACCAGTGAAACCGGTGTAACCAGTATAACCAGTATAACCAGTGAAACCGGTATAACCAGTGAAGCCAGTATAACCAGTATATCCGGTATAGCCGGTATAGCCGGTATAACCAGTGAAACCGGTGTAACCGGTGTAACCAGTATAACCAGTAAAACCAGTAAAACCGGTATAGCCGGTATATCCGGTATAACCGGTATAACCTGTATAACCAGTATAACCAGTAAAACCGGTGAAACCAGTGTAACCAGTATAGCCGGTATAACCAGTAAAACCAGTAAAACCGGTAAAACCAGTATAGCCGGTATATCCAGTATAACCAGTGTAACCAGTATAACCGGTATAACCAGTATAACCAGTAGGTCCAGAAACAGGAATATTACTTAATGTACTTTGAATAAATGATTGAGCTGAACCAGTGTAATAAGTGGTAAGTGTAGTAGATGAAATAATACTTGAACTCTTAGCATAAAGTTTTACAACAATATATTTACTACCGTTAAGATAAGTAAATGGAAGTGAAATAGAGAATTTATGTTGAGTTACTGTTGTATCACTAACAGTAAAGTTACTAGAAGTAGAAAGTAATGATTCACCACCAGATGTACCATCTGAATATGAAACAGTATAATAAACAGTTGCATCAGCAGTACCAACATCTTTATTAGCAAAGAGATTTAATGTCCATTGTCCATCAGGTATGAAAGCATATGCTGCATAATCAATGTTTGTAATATAACTATTAATTAATGAAGCACCGGAACCATATGTAGCAGTTACTGTTGATGTACCAAGTAAGTTAGGATTTGTTGTAAGATCTTTATAGTTAGCAGGACCAGTAGTAGCATTTACGGATTGATTCATGTAGAATAAAAGACCTGAAGCAAAACCAGTGTAACCAGTGTAACCAGTATAACCGGTATAACCAGTATAACCAGTGAAACCAGTAAACCCAGTATAACCAGTATAACCAGTATAACCAGTGAAACCAGTGAAACCGGTGTAACCGGTATAACCAGTATAACCAGTATAACCAGTATAACCGGTAGTACCGGTAAAACCTGTATAACCAGTATAACCAGTATAACCAGTATATCCAGTGTAACCGGTATAACCAGTGAAACCGGTGTAACCGGTATAACCAGTAAAACCAGTATAACCGGTATCACCAGCACCAGTATAACCAGTAAAACCAGTAAAACCAGTAAAACCAGTATAACCAGTGTAACCAGTTTCACCAGTATAACCAGTAGTACCAGTATAACCAGTATAACCTGTATAACCAGTTTCACCAGTATAACCAGTATAACCAGTATAACCGGTAGTACCAGTATAACCGGTGTAACCAGTGAAACCAGTATAACCAGTATAACCAGTTGTACCAGTAAAACCAGTATAACCGGTATAACCAGTATAACCAGTATCTCCAGCACCAGTATCACCAGTAAAACCAGTATAACCAGTAAAACCGGTAAACCCAGTAAAACCAGTATAACCAGTATAACCGGTAGTACCAGTAAAACCGGTATAACCAGTATAACCGGTATAGCCGGTATAACCAGTATAACCAGTTGGACCAGTGAAACCGGTATAACCAGTATAGCCGGTATATCCGGTATAACCGGTGTAACCAGTGTAACCAGTATAACCAGTAGGTCCAGAAACAGGTACATTACTTAATGTTGTTTGAAGGAATGATGTAGCTGAATTGGTATAATAGGTTGTTAAAGAACTACTTAAAATAGTGCTACTCTTAGCATAAAGTTTAATAACAATATATGGATTACCATATAAGTTAGTAAATGGTACAGGAATAACGGATCTATATTGTGTTGGTGAAGTAGATGATACAGTAATTGGTGAAGTAGAAGATGTACCAATTAAACTTCCATCAGTAGTACCATCAGAAGAGTAAATAACATAATAAAATGTTATATCACTATCACCTGAGTTTGTTTTATTTGCGAAAAGATTAAGAGTCCATGTACCATCAGGAATGAAAGCATATTTAGCATAATCAATATTCGTAATATAAGAGTTAATTAAAGTATCACTTGAACCAACACTTTTAACGTTTGATGTACTTACAAGTAAGTTGGGATTAATTGTTAAATCACGATAACCACTTGGACCAGTTGTAGCATTAACAGATTGGTTAAGATAGAATAATACACCTGAAGCAAAACCAGTATAACCAGTTGCACCAGTAAAACCAGTATAACCAGTATAACCAGTAAAACCGGTATAACCAGTAAAACCAGTATAACCAGTAAAACCAGTATAACCAGTAAAACCGGTATAACCAGTAAAACCAGTAAAACCAGTATAACCGGTGTAGCCGGTATATCCAGTAGCACCAGTATAACCAGTATAACCAGTGTAACCAGTAAAACCAGTAGTACCAGTATAACCGGTATAACCAGTAGTACCAGTGTAACCAGTAAAACCAGTATAGCCAGTGTAACCAGTGTAACCAGTTTCACCAGTAAAACCAGTATAACCAGTGTAACCAGTGTAACCAGTTTCACCAGTAAACCCAGTGTAACCAGTAGTACCGGTATAACCAGTAGCACCAGTATAACCAGTATAACCAGTAGTACCAGTATAACCAGTTGTACCAGTAAAACCAGTAAAACCGGTGTAACCGGTGTAACCAGTAGTACCAGTATAACCTGTAGTACCAGTAAAACCAGTAAAACCGGTATAACCAGTAAAACCAGTAAAACCAGTATAACCAGTAGTACCAGTATAACCGGTATATCCGGTATAACCAGTGTAACCAGTTTCACCGGTGTAACCAGTGAAACCGGTATAACCAGTATAACCAGTATAACCAGTATAACCAGTAGCACCAGTGAAACCAGTGTAACCGGTATAACCAGTATAGCCGGTATAACCAGTGTAACCAGTGAAACCAGTATAACCAGTGTAACCAGTATAGCCAGTGTAACCAGTGTAACCGGTATAACCAGTTTCACCAGTAAAACCAGTAAAACCAGTATAACCAGTTGCACCATAAATAGGTGTTTGAGAAAGAGTGGTTTGAATGAAAGTTTGAGCACTACTTGTAAAATAGCTAGTAATTTCAGTATCAGTTGTTACATTATTATTTTTAGCGAAAAGTGATACAACAATATATGGTGATGATGTAGGTATGGATCTAAAATCAACATTTAATGATACTAAATAATGGTTATAAGTAGTTGTTACAGTAGTTTCATTCGATGTAGCAAAATAGGTAACTAATGTAGTAGTTGGGTTATAAAAACCAACTTTAAAGAATACATTTGCACTAATAGCACTAATTGATGTAATTTGAGCAAATACATTGAGTAACCATAATCCATTTGGAATAAATCTATAATTAGCTTCATCAATATTTGTAATATAGTTTTGAATAGGAGTATCAATACCACCAGCAAATACAGTAGTTACATTTGATGTACTAGTTAAAGAGTTAGTATAAACAGTTAAAGCTTTATATCCAGCAGGTCCAGTTGTAGGTGATGTTCCATTATTGAAATAGAAGAGTAAACCAGAAGCATAACCAGTAAAACCAGTGTAACCGGTATAACCGGTAGCACCAGTAAAACCAGTATAACCAGTATAACCAGTATAACCAGTAAAACCAGTATAACCAGTAAAACCGGTGTAACCAGTATAACCAGTATAACCACTATAACCGGTATAACCAGTGAAACCAGTGTAACCAGTAAAACCAGTGTAACCAGTGTAACCAGTGTAACCACTATAACCAGTAGCACCAGTGAAACCAGTGTAACCGGTATAACCAGTATAGCCAGTATAACCAGTAAAACCAGTAAAACCAGTGTAACCAGTAAAACCAGTGTAACCAGTATAACCAGTATAACCGGTAGCACCGGTAAAACCAGTGTAACCAGTATAACCAGTATATCCAGTATATCCGGTATAACCGGTGTAACCAGTGAAACCAGTGAAACCAGTGTAACCAGTAGCGCCAGTATAACCAGTATAACCAGTAGCACCAGTGAAACCAGTGTAACCGGTATAACCAGTATAGCCGGTATAACCAGTGTAACCAGTGAAACCAGTGAAACCAGTGTAACCGGTATAACCGGTATATCCAGTATAACCAGTGTAACCAGTGAAACCAGTAAAACCGGTGTAGCCGGTATATCCAGTATAACCGGTATATCCGGTATAACCGGTGAAACCAGTAAAACCGGTATAACCAGTATAACCAGTATAACCAGTTGGACCAGAAACAGGGACAGCAGTTAATGTGGTATTGACAAATGATGTAGCAGATTCAAGATAGTAAGTATAAAGATTAGAAGAAAAAGCACCATTACTCTTAGCACTTACTTTTAATACAATATATTGATTATTGTATAAATAAGTAAATGGAATAGCTAAAGGAATAGTATATTGTGTTACAGAAGTAGTATTAACAACTTGAGGAGATAAAGTATTATCAGCAATTAATGTTTCACTTGAAGCACCATCTGAAGCATATAATGCTACAGTAAGATTCATGGATGGATCAGCACTATTTACTTTAGCAGCAAAAATATTAACATACCATGTACCATTAGCAATGAAAGCATATTTAGCATAATCAATATTTGTAATTAAATTGGTAATAGTTGATGTGCTTGTAGGAACATTTGTAGTTAAAGTAGTAGGACTAAGTAAATTAGGATTGGTAGTAAGATCTTTGTAACCACTTGGACCAGTTACAGCAGAAACAGCAGGATTAAGATATAATAATACACCAGCAGCAAAACCAGTATAACCAGTAAAACCAGTAAAACCAGTGTAACCGGTATAACCAGTATAACCAGTGAAACCGGTGTAACCAGTGTAACCAGTATATCCGGTATAACCAGTGTAACCAGTATAACCAGTGAAACCAGTAAAACCAGTATAACCAGTATATCCAGTAAAACCAGTGTAACCAGTGAAACCAGTGTAACCAGTATATCCGGTGTAACCGGTGTAACCAGTATAACCAGTGTAACCAGTGAAACCAGTGAAACCAGTATAACCAGTATATCCAGTATAACCAGTGTAACCAGTGAAACCAGTGAAACCAGTAAAACCAGTATAACCAGTATAACCACTATAACCGGTAGTACCAGTATAACCGGTGTAACCGGTATATCCGGTATATCCAGTATAACCGGTATAACCAGTAGTACCAGTATAACCAGTATAACCAGTAAAACCAGTAAAACCAGTAAAACCAGTATAACCAGTGTAACCAGTAGTACCAGTGAAACCAGTAAAACCAGTATAACCAGTATAACCACTATAACCAGTGTAACCAGTGAAACCGGTATAACCAGTATAACCAGTGTAACCAGTGTAACCAGTATAACCGGTAGTACCAGTATAACCAGTAAAACCAGTATAACCAGTATAACCAGTATAACCAGTGTAACCAGTAGTACCAGTGAAACCAGTAAAACCAGTATAACCAGTATAACCAGTATAACCAGTGTAACCAGTGAAACCGGTATAACCAGTAAAACCAGTATAACCAGTATAACCAGTATAACCAGTAAACCCAGTAAAACCAGTATAACCAGTATATCCACTATAACCAGTGTAACCAGTATAGCCGGTATAACCAGTGAAACCAGTGAAACCAGTATAACCGGTATATCCAGTATAACCGGTATATCCGGTATAACCGGTATAACCAGTATAACCAGTTATTTCAGGACCAGTGTAACCAGTATAACCAGTAGTACCAGTATAACCAGTAGCACCAGTATAACCAGTAGTACCAGTATAACCAGTAGCACCGGTATAACCAGTAGTACCGGTATAACCAGTAGCACCAGTGTAACCAGTATAACCAGTAGCACCAGTATAACCGGTTACACCAGTATAACCAGTAGCACCAGTATAACCAGTATAACCAGTAGCACCAGTATAACCGGTTACACCAGTATAACCAGTATAACCAGTAGTACCAGTGTAACCAGTATAGCCGGTAGCTCCTGTATAACCAGTTACACCAGTATAACCAGTGTAACCAGTATAACCACTATAACCAGTATAACCAGTAGTACCAGTATAACCAGTAGTACCAGTATAACCAGTGTAACCAGTATAACCTGTGTAACCAGTATAACCAGTAGTACCAGTATAACCAGTGTAACCAGTATAACCAGTGTAACCAGTATAACCAGTATAACCAGTAGTACCAGTAAAACCAGTATAACCAGTATAGCCGGTATATCCGGTGTAACCGGTGTAACCAGTGTAACCAGTGTAACCAGTGTAACCAGTATAACCAGTAGGACCAGAAACAGGAACAGCACTTAATGTTGTACTAACGTATGTTGAAGCAGATTGTTGATAATAAGTTAATAAATTTGAAGTAACATTAAGAGCACTGCGAGCAAACATTTTGAAAACAATATAAGGATAATTATTTAAATAAGTAAATGAAATAGGTATACTAGTTACATATTGTTGAATAGTACCACTATTAGAAACTGTAATTGGTGAAGAAGAAGTAGAAGCAAGTAATACTTCAGAAATAGCAGTACCATCAGAAGAATATACTTCGAAATACACATTAATATTTGCACTACCGGCGTTTAATTTAGCAGCAAAAAGATTAATAACCCAATTACCATCTGGAATAAAAGCATAATAAGCATAATCTTTATTTGTAATCAAATTTGTAATATTTGTGTATGTTGGTGAACTACTAGCAGCAACTGTATTTGTTAATGTTGTTGATGAAAGTAAGTTAGGATTGGTTGTAAAATCTTTATAACCACTTGGTCCAGTAACAGCAGTAATAGCAGGGTTTAAATAGAAAAGTACACCAGATGATTGACCAGCAGAACCAGTATAACCAGTAGCACCAGTATAACCAGTTACACCAGTATAACCAGTATAACCAGTATAACCAGTATAACCAGTATAACCAGTATAACCGGTAGTACCAGTATAACCAGTGTAACCAGTATAACCAGTGTAACCAGTGTAACCAGTAGTACCAGTATAACCAGTGTAACCAGTATAACCAGTATAACCAGTAGTACCAGTATAACCAGTAGTACCAGTATAACCAGTGTAACCAGTAGTACCAGTATAACCAGTGTAACCAGTAGTACCAGTATAACCAGTAGTACCAGTATAACCAGTAGCACCAGTGTAACCAGTATAACCGGTAGTACCAGTATAACCAGTAGCACCAGTGTAACCAGTATAACCGGTAGCACCAGTATAACCAGTTACACCAGTATAACCAGTAGCGCCGGTATCACCTTTAGCACCAGTATAACCAGTATAACCAGTAGTACCAGTATAACCAGTAACACCAGTATAACCAGTATAACCAGTAGCACCAGTATAACCAGTGTAACCAGTATAACCAGTATAACCAGTAGCACCAGTATAACCGGTAGCTCCGGTATAACCAGTTACACCAGTATAACCAGTAGCACCAGTATCACCTTTAGCACCAGTATAACCAGTAGTACCAGTATAACCTGTAGTACCAGTATAACCAGTATAACCAGTAGATCCAGTGTAACCGGTGTAACCAGTAGCACCGGTAGCACCGGTATTACCTCCACCACCAGCAGGACCAGTATAACCAGTAAAACCGGTATAACCAGTACTACCAGTATAACCGGTATAACCAGTATCACCATCAGCACCTTCAACACCGACTAAAACCATGGTACCATTTTCAGGTAAAGTAACAGTTTCATTACTCATGTTTTCAACAACTAAATCGGTACCGATACGACTTAAAACTTTTAAATAACCAACATTTATAGATAAAGGAGTTAATGGAGCTGCTGTAATAATATTTGGAATAAAAATATAAGCACCATTTGTAATAAATTCAACTGTATCTACTGGAATTGTTAAAGTTACAATTCCATTTGGAGGAATGGTTGTAGCTAAAATACCAATCATATCATCCATACCAAGAACACTAGCAGGTGTAACATCTGTGAAAATACCAGTTTGTAAAGCAGATGGACCAGTATAACCAGTATAACCAGTAGCACCAGTAAAACCAGTATAACCAGTATAACCAGTATAACCAGTTTCACCAGTATAACCAGTATAACCGGTATAACCAGTATAACCAGTATAACCAGTTACACAAATGTAAATAAATTTACAACTGCTTCCACATTTACCACCACAACCATGACCAGAACATTTACAATCTTTATCAACACCTACAACAAATTGTGGTGAAGAAGAGTTACATAAACAATTATTACAATGAGCACAATGAGAACAATGTGTATGATTATTGTAATTAGCATATGTATCTTTGCAATGATAACATTTGCCTTTTTTACAATGTTTATGTTTATTGCGACAACAGCTATTTTGATCGCAATTTGATAAAATATTGTTAACAGCAATAGCTGATGTAACAGCCATTCCTCCTAACAATAAATTTTCAAACAATGACGGATTTGAATTATCTTTACTCATATTTGATTATAAGTTTTTATGAGTTACTATAATATAATATTAGATTATATTATAGATTTTTAACAAAATAAATTTTAAAAGAAAAAGAAAATATTTATAAAATAAATTTATAATTATAAATTTATTTTATCTTCATAATTTAATTATATTTTTTATTTTTGTAAATTAAAAATAATTAAAAATATAAAATAAAAATATTATTTATTTTACTTATATTTATTTACTTTTATTTACAAAATCAACTATTTTTAAAACTTCTTTATTATATGAATTTATAGAAACTTTTTCTAAAACATCTTTTTTATATTTATTTATATTTTCTAACAATTCTTCTATTTCATCTACATATAATTCACTTATATATGTTCCTATATTTTCTATTCCTATTTTATTTATATTTATCATCATCTTATTTATTGGAATATCTTCACCAAAATATTTTTCTAATTGTATATTAAAATTTCCATAATATATCGGTATAGATGATACCATCCATGCATCATAAATTTTTTCTGAAACATAACCAGATGCATCACAATTTTCTAATATAATTGTAAATAAATGTTTATTATAATAATCAATTGTTTTATCACTATCTAAAAATCTACTTACTGTAGATTCAAATATTAAATTATTATTTCCATTTTTATTTTTTTCAATTATTAAGTTTTTCCAACTTTCACCATAACAATGTACTTTTAAATATTTTGATATTTCCTCAACAACAATTGCTCTTTTAGCATCTTGAGCCTCCATTTGTATATCATTTATTTTATATTTTCCTTCTAAATTTCTATTTTCTAATACTATACATGCACTTGCATCCTTTTTATCATTACATATTAATTTCATATCATTTACATTATTAAAATCTAATCGATGAATAAATGGAAAATATATTGTATTATAATCACGTACTTTAAATAAATCAGTCCAATATGTTAATATAATATCAAAATGTTTTGCTAAAAAATCTTTATTCCATTGTGCTTGATGTCGTATATTTGGAGATTCAATCGTATATAAAACTTTAAATAAATCTTTTCGTGTAAATAATTTTTGTGGTAATGTTTCAAAATTACACATATGATACCATACTATTGAACCATTTGGTATAAAAGGTGATGTATATGCGTTTTTAATACATAATTTTGTACCTAAATCATCAAATAAATTTAATTGCCATTGTTTAAAAGCAATAGAATCATTACCTTCTATACAATTATTTTTATTATAAATGCGATTTATAATCATTTCAGTATGTGTTTCATCAAAATGTGCTAAAAATAATGTTGGTAATTTCCAAATTTCTGAAGTATTATATTTTTCTTTCATTACTTTATTTCCTTCAATAAATAATTTCTTTGAAACACCAGTTGTTTTATTCTTATCTTCTTCAGATTCAATTGTTCTATAACATAATGTATGCTCTTTTGTACATTCATAATTTAAAAAATTGCTCATTAATATTTTTCCAAATACACGGTCTGGATCATTATCATTATATTCAGCTTTTTTATTCCAAATACTACATATTTTTTTAAATATATCACTTTTAACAAAATATGTATTTGTATCAATTAAATAACTATTTTTATTATAAAATACATGATTTAAATAACCAAGTGATTCACAATTATCATCACAAATTATTTTATCATCTTTATTTACAATACTTCGTAATGAATAAAGCCAATCATAACTTTTATTTTTAATAAGATTTACAAAATTTAATATATGATTATTTTTTAAAAAATTATCATCATCTAAAAAAATGATATAATCACCATTTGAAAATTGTGGAATAGATGAATATATTTTATGACCTTTAAATCCGTTTGCTCCACTACAAAATGGAATATTAAATACATATCGTTGAATACCATCTTTTTCAGAAACTTCATTTAAAATTGTATTTGTTTTACTTTGAAATACTGGAGCATTATCAACTACAATAAAATGCTCAATTTTAAATGATTGATTTAATCCTTCTTGTTCATTTATCGAACTAAGTAATTTTTTTAAATATTGCGTTCCAATTGTTGGGGTGATAATTGTAATTAGCATTATAAGTATAAGAAACCTACGGTATAAGAAACCTACGGTTTCTTATGAACTTCCCTTTATATTAAAAATAAGAATAAATTAAAATATTTAAAAATAATTTGTTAAAAA